>Ga0080003_1001706_pt1 | contig 11150 bp, 10 predicted proteins | sample JossMetagenome_FD_69206 | JGI IMG/M metagenome (GOLD analysis project Ga0080003, IMG submission 69206) | Hot spring microbial communities from Joseph's Coat, Yellowstone National Park, USA - JC2_E (SPADES assembly) (version 2) | ecosystem: Environmental > Aquatic > Thermal springs > Hot (42-90C)... | reverse complement strand
GGAGAAATACATCCAAAGCCTTCAGCAGGATGAGGAGCTTCATTCCCAGGTATACCACCGCCTTGGGCAGAACGAGAAGAGCCACGAGGTAAGGCGCACCCTGCTCCAGCTTTATACGATCGAGCGCTCACACTCCTCTATACTCGAGCGCCTTCTTCGCATAGATGGCTTCGCGGTGCGTAAAAGGAACAACTCGCTGCGCATATTCTTTATACTCCTTTCGCAAAAGCTTTTCGGCACTGCATTTACGATAAAATTCATGGAGTATAACAAGCTGATTACAAACAAGAAGCTTGATGCCGCTCTTAAAAAATTTAAGTTCAGTGCTAAGGAAAAGGCTCTGCTTAGGATCATGGAAAAGGGAGAACGCGTAGAGGATGTGCTAAGCCGGGTGCTGCTCACTATGAATCCTGTGCTTACCAATATACGCGATATTATATTCGGCATGAATGATGGGCTTGTAGAGGTGCTTGCAGCAACAGTGGGCTTCAGTGCGGCGCTGCGTGTTCCAATGCTGGTGCTAATCGCAGGGCTGCTTGTCGCGCTTTCCGGCACTCTGTCAATGTCTGGCGGTGCCTACCTCTCCACTAAATATGAGAAGAATATAGGCACCGCGAAGGCGAGGCGGAGCCCTTCGCTCTCTGCGTTATATACGGGCGTATTTTACTTCTTAGGTGCGGTATTTCCTATCATGCCATTCGCATTCGGCGTAGGCGGCATATACGGTATAGTGTACGCGATATTGCTCACAACCCTTGTGCTTGCCGTCGTCTCATCAATAATAGCAGTGCTCAGCGGGCAGAGCATAGCAAAACGTGTTACAGAATCAATCCTAATATCACTTGGCGCCGCTTCAGCAACAATCCTTCTCGGCTTCTATGCAAGGTATGCCCTGCACATAATTGTATGATCTCTTTGTATTTTTTTCTGTGTGCATTCGGCGCATGCTGTCTGATATCTATCCTGCTCTATAGATAAAATTCTACCAGAAAAGACGCAAAGTAATATATAGGTTTCAGCGTAATCTATACGTATCGGCAACATGCATGCTATTTGTGCTGCGTTTTGGCTTTTGTAAGGTGATCAGATGAAGGATGAAGGTGAATTAGTTAAACGCATAGAGGAGATAAAGAGGCAGATAGACACAATAATAAATGACATGTCTGTGCCAAAGAATGTGAGGAGTGCCGTTATAGATGCAAAGAACAGCCTCAATGCGCCTGGAGACTACACAATAAGGGTGTCAAACGCGATATACAATATAGACTCGATAAGCAATGATATCAATCTCCAGCCACAGGCGAGGACCATCATATGGAACATACTCAGCCAGCTCGAGTCTATAAAAGAGGACTGAGCAATTAGTCGTAATATACAGTGTAAATATACACTGCATGCACTGCTCTTCGGGTTTTCTGGCGCCTGTCTTGAGCTGCGTGCTGCCGGCTGCGGGGTGGAGTCGCGTGGAGGAGGAAAAATCGACGCTGTTGCTTACCAGGGGGCTTGCAAGGTTCGGAATAGCTGTGTCGGCAGGCCTTGACCTTGGCCTTTCAGAAGGTATAGATATAGATCTTCTAATCTCGCGCATAGCAGACTCCTATTCCGGAGAGGAAGGGCTCAAAGTGCTTACCAATGAGCGCCTTTCCTCAATAATAGAGGCGCTGAAGGCTGAGAAGATCCCCAGCCCTGTCGAAGTCTCTCCTCCTTCAAATTTTGAGGCTGTTGCGGCATCTGTCAACGCAGACTACTCAATAAAAGTGAGGAGCGCCGAGAGCACGAGCGGCACTGTATCTGATTTTGTTGAATATTTCAGGGACAGGCTGAAGAGAATCAGGCATATCATAGAAGCGGAGAGGAACGGCACGCTGAGCACTATTCCCGACCTTGAGACTGTGTCAAAGTTTCCTTCCGGAAGAGAGCTCTGCGCTGTGGGTATAGTAAGAAGCAAGATCACAACCAAGAACGGCAATGTGATGGTGGTAATAGAGGACGAGAAGTCAACCGCCAAAGTCATATTCATGAACGGCACCTCTGAAAAGGCAAGGCAGCTCTTCTCAAACGCTGCGAAGATAATAAACGACGAGGTGCTTGCCGTGAAGGGCAAGGTGTCTGGCCCTTTCCTCATAGCCAATGAGATTGTATGGCCTGATATTCCGGTGCTCCTGCCAAAGCGCACCGAAGAAGACATCGCTGTGGCGTTCATCTCAGACATACATGTGGGCAGCAAGCTATTCATGCAAAACAACTTTATGCAGATGATACGATGGCTCAACGGCGATGTTGACAAGATGAAGGATCTTGCGAGCAAGATCAAATATCTGGTAATAGGAGGCGACGATGTGGACGGAATAGGCATATATCCGAACCAGGACCGAGACCTTGCAGTGCCGGACTTCTATGCGCAGTACAGGCTGTTCTTCTCATTCTTGGAGAAGGTGCCAAGCCACATCGAAATCTTCATCCTTCCCGGCAATCATGATTCTGTGCAGAAATCCGAGCCGCAGCCTCCGCTTCCGAGTGATATGCTGAAGGATTCGGGCCTCAGCAATGTGCACCTCGTGACTAATCCATCATACATAAAGCTTCACGGCATAAAGATCCTTGCGTACCATGGCGCATCGCTTGACTCCATAATCTCATCCGTGCCGGGCATGAGCTATGCGAGCCCTGAAAAGGCGATGATAGAGGTCCTCAAAAGGAGGCACCTCTCCCCGATATACGGCGGCAATACAATAGTCCCGAGCAGGGTCGACGGGCTTGTGATTGACGAGGCGCCTGACATACTCTACATGGGCCACATACACAAGAACGGCCTTGCGAGCTACCACGGCGTGGATGTTTTGAACAGTGGAACATGGCAGGCAAGGACAGAGTACCAGATAAAGCAGGGGCATATACCAACTCCATGCATACTGCCCGTGCTCGAGATGAAGACCCATACCTACAATATGATAGATTTCAGCGGTGCATGAAAAATGGCTTATGATTATTTCGGCGAGATGCAGGCGAAGTTCGATAAAGCGTATAAGCTTGCGGAGCGTGCGCGCGCCAAAGGCTATGACCCAAAGCTGTTTGTCGAGATAAAGCCAGCTCCAGATCTTGCGAGCAGGGTTGAAGGTATAATAGGCATAAACGGTCTTGCGGAGCTCATCAAATCGCGCTCCACTCCTGGCAAGACAAGGCAGGAGCTTGCATTTGAGATTGCTGGCGAGATATGCAAAAGCGAACGCTTCGCCAGCGACATGGAGAAGAGGCTCACCCTTGCAGTGCGCGTAGGGCTTTCAATACTGACAGAGGGCGTGCTCGTTGCACCCACAGAAGGGGTACAGGGCGTTAAGCTGCACAAGAGTGCGGAGGGCTCTGATTATGTTGCAGTGCTCTATGCAGGTCCAATAAGGGGTGCTGGAGGAACAAGCGCCGCACTTTCTGTATTGCTGGCTGATTACGCAAGGCGCATACTCGGCATAGGCGCGTACAAAGCCTCGCAGACAGAGATTGCAAGATACATAGAGGAGGTGATGATATATCATACCGTTGCTCATCTCCAGTATCTTCCTGCCGAAGAGGATCTTAAGGTCGCACTTGAAAATTGCCCTGTATGCATAGACGGCGTGCCGACCGAAGATGTAGAGGTAAGCGTGCACAGGAACATCAAGCGGCTTGACGCCAACGGCAAGGAGGAGCTTCTGACCAACAGGGTCAGGGGAGGAGTTGCGCTGGTGCTGTGCGAAGGCCTAATGCAGAAGGTAAAAAGCGTGCTCAAGTATTCAAAGGCTGTCGGCCTTGATTGGAATTGGCTGAACAGCGTTATAAAAGTAGACAAGAATCCTTCGCAATCAGATTCCGAGAAGGACAAGGCGGTGTTTCTGCAGGAGATTGTTGCAGGCAGGCCCATCCTTGCCTATCCGGGGCATTTCGGCTCATTCAGGCTCAGGTATGGAAGGTCGAGGCTCACCGGCATAGCTGCAAAGGGGTTCAGTCCCGCAAGCATGATACTGCTAGATGATTTTATAGCTACAGGCACACAGCTCAAGGTCGAGAAGCCGGGCAAGGGCTGCATAGCAATGCCCGTAGACTCAATAGAGGGTCCGTTTGTAAAGCTTAAGAGCGGAGAGGCTTTCAGGGTAAACAGCGCAGAAGAGGCGCGCAGCGTTAAAGCAAGAGTTGCAAAGATCCTCTCCGTTGGTGATATATTAATAACATACGGCGATTTCAGAAAGACAAACACGCTCCTTCAGCCCACAAGCTATGTCGAGGAGTACTGGTTTGAACAGCTAAGGGCTGCAGGCTACGATGGCGATGAGCCCGAAAGGCGGCTCGCCTTTGCAGAAGCATTCGCGCTTTCTGAGAGATACGGAGTGCCAATGCACCCGCTCTACACCTACGAGTACCAGGATATCGATGCAGGCATGCTCCTTAAGCTTGCCGCGGCACTTGAGGGTGCGGATGCACTCAGGCAAGAAAAGTCTGGAGCAGGAGCCGAAACAGAAAATGTGTCAGAAGGGCCCCTTGACATAGACATGCTCGTTATAAAGAATGTCACAGGTGAGGTGAGGGAGACAATAGAAAGGCTGTGCATACCCCATTTCGACGACGGTACATCAATAACAATAAAGGGCGGCGATGCGATGAGCCTTGCGCTTTCGCTCGGCTTCTATTCAGAGGATGCAGGTACCGGTACCGGCAATGGTGGCGCAAAGATGCTTAGGTACAGCTCCAAAAGCGCAATAACCGAAAAAGGCACACCGGATTCTGATGTGCTTGAGCTCATCAACAGCGTCTCCAGATTCAAAATAGCGCGTCGCTCCACGCGCATAGGTGCTAGGATAGGAAGGCCCGAAAAGGCGAAGGAGAGGCTCATGAAGCCCGCTCCGCATGTGCTTTTCCCTATAGGCGAATACGGGGGCAAGGAGAGGAATATCTACAAGGCGTATGCGAGCGGGATGCGCTCGTTCGGAGGCAAAGGCATAGATGTGGAGATTGCAAGATACAGGTGTAGTGTGGGCGGCGAATCACTGTATTCAAGATACTGCACCAAGCACAATGCAGCCGCTGTAATAGAGAGGGTGTGCAGAAGCTGCGGCAGGCGTGCCAGAAACGGAGAGACAAAATGCACGGCATGCGGTGGGGAGCTGATAAGCACGGAGGTGAAGAATATTCCGCTTGCGGAAGCTGTGGATCTTGCAGTTGCCAGGCTCGGCCTGCATTCAGCACCCAGCATAATAAAAGGAGTAAGGGGCCTGTTCAGCAAAAATAAGGAGGCAGAGCCTCTTGAGAAGGGGATACTGCGCAGCATGCACGGCGTTTACATATTCAAAGACGGCACCGCGAGGTTTGATGCGACAGATGCACCTATAACGCACTTCTATCCCCGCGAGATAGGCACCAGTGTGGAAAAGCTCAGGGAGCTCGGCTATGACAAAGACATAAACGGCAATGAGCTCGAGAGAGATGACCAGCTTGTCGAGCTGAGATACCAGGATATAATAATCAATACGCGCGGCGCAGAGTACATGCTAAAGGTCTCAAAGTTTATAGACGACCTGCTTGAAAGGTTCTATGGTGTGGAGAGATTCTACAACGCGGAAAGTGTGCAGGACTTAGTAGGACATATGGTGATTACATTATCTCCTCATACTTCATCTGGCGTGCTGGGCAGGATTATCGGATTTACCAATTCAAGCGTTGGGCTCGCGCACCCGTACACAATTTCAGCAAGGAGGAGAAACTGCGACGGCGATGAGGATACAACCATGCTGCTCCTCGATGCGCTTGTGAACTTCTCGCGCGAATACCTCTCCACATCTGTGGGTGGCACAATGGATGCGCCGCTGATACTCACAGTAAAGATTGCGCCTGAGGAAGTAGACGACGAGGTACATGCAATGGAGATAGCAAGCTCATATGGTCTTGACTTCTATAATAAAACCCTATCATACGCCTCACCCAGCGAGGTCAAGGTAGAGCTCGTTGCAAACAGGCTTGGCACTGAAAGCGTATCCTCGGGGCTTATGTTTACGCATTCAAGCTCTATTGATGCGCTCTCCTCATCTCCAGCACACAGCGCATATACAAAGCTCAACAATATGGCGGACAAGGTGAGCTCGGAGTTCTCATTGATGGACAGGCTCAACAGCGTCGACAAGCGCGATGCAGCGAGAAGGCTCATTATCAGCCACTTCATACCCGACCTTATAGGCAATCTCCACTCATTCTCAAAGCAGAGCTTCAGGTGCATCTCGTGCAATGCGAAGTACAGGCGCGTGCCTCTTACAGGCGTATGTGAAAAGTGTGGCGGAAAGCTGGTTCTGACAATCTCCAAGGGCGGAATAGTCAAATATCTTGAGATGGCGATAGGTATAGCAGACCGTTACACCCTCGATACCTACCTGAAGCAGACCCTGCTGCTTGTCAAAAACGAGATAGAGACAGTGTTCGGAGGCGGGGTTGACAACGAAACAAGGCAGATCAACCTCGCAAAATTCATGTAGCGCTGCAAAAGGAATAGAAAGCAATGCAGTGCAGAAGCAGATTCTTTGCCTATCTCATATTTTAGGCGCAACGCGCTTCGGCATGCCCTGCTTAGGAATCTTAAGCTCGGGGAACACCTTGACTATAGATTCGGGCGTTGCAAACGCCTCTATGCCAAGGTTTGAAAGTATCCTGCCAAACAGGTAGGCCTCGGCAATCTTAGACACATCTGGGTTTTTGCACGCCTTGGTGAGCGCGTCTCTTACCTCCTTCTCCTTGAGCTTGGGTATAACCGAAGGAAGCGAATCGTAGCCTTTACGCATGCCTTTGGTAAGATCTGCTGCAAGCCTGTCTAGCGCTTCTATATCAATGTCGAGGAATTTGTAAAGCTTCGGCTCTATCGATGTCTTAACAGATGCAAGATAAAGCGAGACCTCCTCTGGTTTTGTACCCTCCCTGATTCCAATCCTTTTGATGGAAATCCAGTCCCTGTACCGCGCCATGAAGTCTATATACTCGCTTGGTTCATCCATACCGCATGCACTTTATGCGCTCGTATTTTGCACGAGATAGTAACCAGCAGCCTTCTCCCTTGCCACTCTCTTGACTACTCCCTTCTGTGCCAAGGTTACAAGCTTGTTGGTTATGAGCCCTTTGGGCCTGTTGCATTTCTTTGCTATGTCGTCTGCCGTCTTTATGCTTGTGTCTTTTGTTGCGCCAATCTCCTGCATGGCCTTCACTATGAGCTGCTCGACAGGATCAAGATCTACCATTCTTTCACCATTTCAAATTTACACACAATACTACATACAATAAATGTCTCTTCCACTGTTAAATTTATATATTATACTATACTCTGACTCGCCTTTAAACCTACTTCTTTGTCTTGAGTTCCTTTCTTCTGGGCCTCAGAAACCTGTAGCCGCATCTCCTGCACTTCTTGCTACCCGCCTTGTTCCTCGCCTTGCACTTCTTGCATATCCATATTTTTGAGATCTCCGCATCTGCGAGAGGTGATTTTCCCATTTATAAGCACCACTAATCCTTGTGACTTCAAAAGGATGAAGCAATTTATTTTTGTGATAAAGGTTAATAAATGTTGCTGTATCTCTGCACTTTACAAGTGTATTTATTTCTTTCATCAGCAAATCAAAAGAAGCACAGGTGCGCAGCGACGCCTTCGCCGTCTTCGCTGCCTCGTGATGACGTTGGAAGAGGAACCAATTATTGAGGAAGGCTCTGAAAGCCTGAAAAGCTTGGGGTTGAAGACAGCGCGCCGCGGCTCGATCTTTGTTTCGGGCAAGCTCGTCAACGCGGTTGTAGCCCTTGCCATACTGGTGTATCTTGCTAGGGCGCTGAGGCCCGTAGACTACGGTCTTTACACAATAGTAATGGCGTACTCGCTAGTGCTCGGCATGGGTGGCAATTTCGGCATGGGCACTGCCTTCAGAAAGATGATACCAGAACGCATAGGTAATACCGAGCTGGTAAGAAAGCTGGTCTCAAACGGTATCTTTGTTTCGGCAGGGGTAGCGCTTGTCATATCAATTGCGGGCATAGCCGCCTCTCCTTATATTGCGTCAAATATTTACCACAACTCCTCAATAACCATTCCTCTCATGATAGCCGCGGCAAGCATAGTGCTTTCTGTGCTTTTTAATGCATCTGTATCTGCACTTGTTGGTATGCACCGCGCCTGGGAGTCTACGGTTGCGAATCTCTTCTACTCGATATCCCAGCTTGCCTTTATCATATTACTGATCTCGATGGGCTATGGCATCCTCGGCGCCATGTCAGCATATGCTGCTTCAATAATAATAGGGTCTGCAGTGAGCTTTGCCTACCTTGCAAAATATCTCGGTGCTAAAATAGAAAAGGCAGAGAGAAAAATCATCAGCGAGATAACAAGGTTTTCAATGCCTGTTGTTGCATCGAATGTTGCGATGCTCGGCATAATGAACTTTGCACCCATGCTGCTAGGCATTTATGTTGGCGCTGCAGTGGTCGGCAATTACGGCATCGCGCTACGGGGCTCGCGGTTCATAGACCTGCTCATAACTTCTATAACCTTCATCCTTCTTCCAGCATTCTCCACCATGCTTGCAAGCAGGGAGATGCGTGAAAAGGCGGAACGCGCGATAAACAGCAGCATTTACTACACATTTTTGCTCCTCCTGCCCCTGATCGCATACATGATAGGCAGTGCATATCCTCTCATATTCCTGCTCTTCTCCAAATCCTATTCAACCGCACCGGTCTACATCTCAATTGCACTTGCGGGGCTTGCAATAGAAGTCATATGGAGCATATCAAGCACTCTTGTAATAGGACATGGCAATACAAAGCGCTTCATGCAGTACCAGCTCTCCATTGTTACAATAGAGCTGGCATCGCTTCTTGTACTTACTCCGATCTACAAGGCATACGGCGCCCTGGTAGCAGTATTTATAATCGCGCCAGTTGCTGCAGTGTTGCTGTATATGCGGCTTTTGAGGAAGGAGTTCGCCATAAGGGTAAGCCTGCACAAGCCCGCGAGGCTTGCACTTGCAGCATTGATCATTGCGCTTGTTTCAGCATACCTATCATTTGCAATGCACCAGAGCAAGTACGCGCTCGTAACAAACCTTATAATAGTGCTTCTGGCATATCCAGCGCTAGCTTCCTGGTTTGGTGCTGTTGATAAGGCCACGCTGGAGTTTATAGGAGAGTCTGCAAAAGGCCTTGGTATGCTGGGCAAGGCCATCTCCGCATACCTGGCCTATTTCAGGGTGTTCGCAAAACCATCAAGAGCTTAGCCTGGCAGGTTCAAGCCAAATCGCCCGGCACTTCACAGTAGGTTATAAATATCTGGAGTGTATAACACTTCTATTCAATGCGTGTATTCGAAGTGATGCAATGGTAAATAAAGATACAAAACAGTCTGTGAATGTGAGCGACAAAGAGTATCTTGATAACGTTATAGATAAAGCGTTCAGAAGAAGCATACCTGTAATAATTGCAAAATGGTTCTCAGCTCTCCTGAGAAAATAAAACTCTTATGAAACGCATTGTAGCTTTTTCTCTTGATTAGTGCAAGCATAAATTATACGACTTTGCAGATTTTCTGCCTTCGGACTTAGGAAAAGTTCGTCTACTTCTGGTTATTTTCTCCTCTTAGAAAACGAATTATATTTTCACATCCTACTATAGTAGTCTTATTACCTATATGCAGCTTTGCAAGAGTATCGGAATCTGAGCTGTATACTACCCAGACTCTTTCATCCTCAAATATCTCTTTACACGGGCCTTCATTTTTGGCGTCATTGGGTCCTACTACAAATGTGTATTTATGTCTGTCATCTGGTTTGCTTTTCTTTTTGTCCGTTTCCTCCATTTTATCACTCGGTTTGTGGTCTTTGCAAATAATCTTAAAATGAATATGCACTCTCTACGCTGTTAACATCTTTATAACTTCTTCAGAATCTGTTATTGCCATAATCTTGTCAAGGTTTTTGAGCGATCTTTCATGTGCTTCTTTATCCGAAGACGACACGCAATCCTTTATTATAATGGGCAGATACCCCCTGTTAGATGCATCCCTGGCGCTGGATTCTACTCCTATTTCTGTAGCTATGCCAGTAAATAAAATATTCTTTATTCCAGCATTATTGAGCATTAGTTCAAACGGCGTGCCTATAAATATGCTCGCTGTGTGCTTGTTGAATACAGTCTCTCCCTCTCCAGGCTCAAGGTACAGATCGAAATCCTCTTTTTTAACATTTAAGAATCCTCCCCTGAAAGCCATCTTCCTTGCCCGTGATTCAAACCTTTCAGGCAGCGGCGTTATTTTTGTAAAGAAGATGGACATGCCCGCTTTCCTTGCGGCGTCTATTACGCCTTTAAGTTTCTGTACAAACTCATCTTTGTTAAAAAGCCGGTCAACAAGCATGTTTTGAACGTCCCATACTACTAGTGCAGTGTTTTCCGGCTCTGCTGTCTTTTTCAAGTCGTCAGCTTTCATCTCCACACTATCACCCAGATATTATCTATGCATAAAATTTGTTATACTTTTGCGGTTTTGTTTTTATAGCTTGCTTCTTTATTACGCTTTTTATGAGTTCCTTGTCCACAAAAACCCATACTATATAACTTTTTACAAATATACAGTGTACTATATATGTTTTAAGACATCATATCTAAGCTTTTTGGTACTTTATTGCTGATAGTCAGGCTGTACTTTCGTAAAAATGTTGTCACAAATGCCATTTTTCCAGGGCAAAATAGGCAAATAAAAGATTTTATTAACACATGAGTGAGATTAATTGCCTTTATTTAGCCCATCATCTTCAGTTTTATATTCAAACAATACCAAATCTATTCCTAGCCTTTAGGTAGTTTATATTCTTACCGTAACCTACGACCTTACTAAAATACATGATACAAAAATTCATAAACATATATATAATTATATATATTTTATTTGTACATTGTAAATTGATTGCTTTCGTAACCTGTATTATGAGTGAGTTTCCAAAAAGTAATATTAAAAATGCGAGTTTGATTGAATGAACGATCCAAGCACACAGCCACAGAATAACAGCACAGGCATGATAGGAGATACACCAGGGTCGCCATCCGAAGGCATCATGCCTACTAATTCAACTGCATCTGCTCAAGAGCAGCAACCCCAGCCACATCCT
>Ga0080003_1001705_pt1 | contig 11155 bp, 13 predicted proteins | sample JossMetagenome_FD_69206 | JGI IMG/M metagenome (GOLD analysis project Ga0080003, IMG submission 69206) | Hot spring microbial communities from Joseph's Coat, Yellowstone National Park, USA - JC2_E (SPADES assembly) (version 2) | ecosystem: Environmental > Aquatic > Thermal springs > Hot (42-90C)... | reverse complement strand
GTAAAATATTCATCATAAGACTTTCAAACCTCTGTAAATTGCATTTCATTATATTCTTGCGAATTGGATAATGATCGATCAATAATCGAAATAAATTCGCCTTTGTTTTTTCTTTAAGACCGTTTTTTTAACATTTCTCTTCTCCCTTCCAGTGTGATACCCCTGCCGAATCGAAGGTATCGAGATATTACACAGGATTCGAGACGCCATGCGGGCAGATCAAAGATAGGGACGAGGATGATACCTTATCTCGCAAAATGAATAGGATATTTTGCAGGACTGGATTAAAGTACAAAAAAATAAAAGTTTTATAAAAAAAAGTTTTATTTCATTCAACTGCCTTTCTATCTTTTAGTTTTATAGGTCCTCTTTCTGGTATGCGGAGATTTCCCCTCGAAACCCCATCCGTGTGTGCGGCGGTTCCTCTCCGCCTTTCTTACCCAGGTTGGTGTCTTCATCCATTTTTTCGTCCCCTCTAGGGCATTCTGACGGAATATCTTTCTATCTCTTCGTGTTATCTTTCTTCTTCTTACCATTTTTTCACCTCTTTTAGCTTTTCCGTTTCGCCTTTTGGCAGGCTCATCGGCACTGGATCGCCGGTCCAGTGGACGGAAAATATGGAGGGATGTTTATTCTTCCTCTTCGTTTTTATATTCTATAATTTCCTTATTGTGCATTATTCGCATTTTCAGCGTTTTTCATCCTCTCCATTTTTCTCTGTTCATTGATCCTTTTCAGGGCCTCTAATGAATTAGGGTTCTCTCCCCTTCCGGGTCCTGCCAACTTTTTGAGTTTTTTCATTATCTTTTTAGTCTCTTTTTTCGCTATTTTCTTGGAGATATGAAGGTATTCGGCTATCGCTTCCATAGGACTTGCACCCTCGTTTACCCTGGCCACTATAAATTTTTGCATAGTTTCCGTGTCAACATTGTAATCAAATTCCGCAGGCTCATTCGTGTCGTAATAATTATGCATTGACGGGATTTTGAATTCATATTCCTCATAAGTCTGGCCATCACTTAGATACTCTACATGTATGACTTCCGGCATGTTCGGATTTTTCCTGATTATCTGAGATACCCATCCCCGCTGATCCTCCGGGATATTGTCAACCTGCCTGGCCCTCGTGAGAAATACTCCGAACTTTCTTATCATTGTCAGTAGCTCGGAGAGGTATCTTGCCTCCTTTGTGGATCTTGTCACTGATGACCCACCCCTAACTCTCCCCTGCTCGTCCAGTATCCAGAATATAATCTTTTCTTCCCCTTCTTGCCTGAGCTCTATAGTTTCTTTCAAGAGGTCCAGAAGATTGTTCACTTTATGCCAATTTGAATGATATGTCTGAGGAACGTTTTTGAGCTCAAAATTGGTGAATACTATATACCCCCTCTGTAAGGCCCTTATGGATTTCCATGCGAGATAATTAGATTTTCCAGAACCCATAGGGCCAATCACTTCTTCTAATCTTCCGGATCTTTCAGTTCCCAAATTCTCATAATATGCGAAATAATGAGCAATCATTGTTTTCTCGTCTGGAATATCCTTCGTTTCCGGCATTTCAAGCATGGCAAGATTGGACAACGGGTCATTTTTTTCCATTAAGGACCTTGACATTTGGATATTCCGGTATTGATTCCATTCAAGCATAAATAAAGGGTTATCTATCAATGATGGATTTTCGAATAACTCTTCCGAGAATGCAGATTCCCCTGCTGAATCTTTAAGGAATAATAATCTCTTATCCGAATACCATTTCTTAATCTTCTGGATTATCCGTTCCCTTTCCCTTTCATCGCTTGGCAATGTTTCAATATTCTTGAAAACATAATCTGCTATGAATGATTCCTGAAACCTTGCCCATTGCTCTGCGACTGAGGCAGATATAGCCCTCCTCATTCTTGCTTCAACATCACTGTCTGGCATTCACGCTACCTCCTTGTTTTTTTCGGTTTTTTTCGGTCTTCACTACTTTCATGTTATATTCTCCATTGAGAATTATTTTGATCCAGGTTGCAAGTTTATGATTGAGTTCGGGATCCTGCTCGAACTTCCTTTTTCTCGCCTCGATATCACTGTCAGGCACCTATATCACCCCCCGAACTCACATCATCTGGACTTTTATCCACCTTTTCTTTTGTTTCTTTTCCAGTCCTCATAATCTTCTTTGCTTGTATATCATAGCTTTTAATTTCAGCCATTAGAGCATCAATATCTTCATTAGTTCTTGAAATAGATGAACGGGCATCGTATTTGATTTTCTCTCTATCAGTTGTAATCTTTCTGGCTTCAAGTATTGCTAAAATATCTTTAAGATGTTTATATGAATTTGATTGTTTAAGAAGTATTTTAAGCCATGTTTGAAGCTTATGATTGAGCTCATGTTCCTGCTCGAAGTTTGAATGGGGAGAATGCATCCAGGCCAGTGTTATATTCTTAACGATCCTCTCTTCGGGATCCCAGAATGATATTGCCGTTGCACGGTAGGCCATGCCGTCTATTGTTTTTATCGGATATGCACCTCCCTGGTCCGTGAAAATGATATATTTCCACTGCTCGTAGGGGATAATATAGTCTATGTGCTGAACTCCTGCGGCAGGATTTTCAGGGTCTATGTCTCCATCCAGTATTATTTGAACACCCTCGGGCTTCACCCATTTCTTGGCCCAGAAATATCCGAACAGGAGGAATATAAATATCGATGCTATCGTTATGCCGAGGTTTTCAGACACAAGATATGAAAGAATTGCGAAAGGAATGGCTATGGCAAAACCTATTATCGCTTCCTTTATTTTCCTCCCGATCCCGAAAATCTTCTGAACTGCGATCTCATCAAGCGAGCCTGTTATTTCGAGATTTTCCTCCTCTCCAGGTTGAGTTTGTGTTTGCGTTGTTTGATTTATAATAGTCACTCCTGAATCTTTGTTTTTTCTGCTTTTAATGATAGCATATAATGAAAAGGATAAAACTGGGACTAAAAGAATCGTGATTATAAAAAGGAATGGATAAGTATTTATGAATTCAATAAAATTCATTTTTTCACCTTAATCTCCTTTATTTTTTTGGCATGTTTTATCGCTAGCTGGGTTCCATCAACCACGGGGCCCAAGAATATCCCTGCAACAAAGAGTGTTAAATCCTTCCCAAGGTCTTTCAGGTAATCTTTCTGATACTTTTTTATAACAATCAGTTTCCTCATTCAATTCACTCGCTCTCCTTTCTTCGCAACTTTCCGAGTATTGATTTCAATGGACCATGAGAATGTTTTTTATAACCTTCCTTAACTGCTCTTGATATCTCTTCATTCTTTGCTCCGAGCTTTTTAGCCTTCTTCGCCAATCTCAATCTCTTTTTCCATGATTTTAATTCCGCAGCTTTGGATTTCAATTCATGATATTCATTATGCCCTTCTCTAATATTTTGACGTAGTCTTTCTAATCTGGATAATTGCTGATCTATTTCATGCTCATGCTGGTCCATCTGCCTGAGTGTAATTCTTGCGGGATTAAACATGTCCCTCTGTGTTTGTTTTATTATTTCATTTGCTTCCCTTTTTACCAATTTCTCATCATTTAAGGTTAATCTCTTCTCCCTTCGTGTTAATTTCCCCTTTCTGATATTCATCTTATCATATCACCTCCTCATTTCCTTAACCTCAATTTCTTAAGCCTGAGGGCAAGATTGATTGCATCTTCCATGCTAACATCGTGGCTCTTTTTTGCCAATCTCTTCGCTTCCTTGAGTGCTGAAATTTTAATTGTTCCTGAGGATGTGAACCCATCCGGCCCTATCTTCTTTAAAACATAATTTCTTACCCTTCCATTTCTTTTTATAACTTTTTGGATCCATTTTTTATCACTCATTTCGCATACACCTCCAATTTTTTCTTTAATACAACGGTGCGGTGAATTATAAAGAATGCCCCTAATGCCGAAAATAACGAAGCTACAAGGGTTCTCACACCGAAGTATAAATATTGGGTCAATGTATACACGGGAAGTTCTACATTCGACACCGAATAGTATTTCCCGAGAGTTGTATGTAATATTGGCACATCATAAAAATTGTAAACGGTTGAATTTTCAGATCCCTGGAGGATAATGGAAACGTTTGCGAAATCGGTACTGACATTCATCGAAAATTGAGTCCTAAAGACAAATGAACCAGACCCCACTTTGCCGCCATTCAGATAAATCTGGTATGTTGTATTCCCCTGATCACTGAAGAATAAGAAAGTCCAGTCCGGATACATTATGTATCCCGTTGAATTTAATGGAAGAGAAAGCTCTTGAGACTGGCCAGGATACGATGATTGAATTACCACATAAAAGTCCTGAGTATTAGTTTGATTCTGCATGACCGATGCGGGCATGAATTTGTTTTCAGTTGCGTGTGACATCATCATAAACATTGAGAAAATTAAAATTAATGAAATTAAAAAAAGAGCAATGGCTCTCAACTATACCACTCCTATCATCATATAAAGTCCAAAGAATTTTTTGAATAATGATATGATTGACCACAGGCTTAGACCCATAGCTGAGAGTATCGCTATAATTATAATTAGAATAAAAATAAATAAAAGAGCACTTATCGCAGCATTACCCTCTTCTTTCATTTTCTCCCCCTGCTCCTTTTCCTTGGTCTCCCCTTCATTTCGTCTCTTTCGTGGATTGAATAGACGAATACCAGAAGGGCAAGAATCACAAATGCCGTAGCTACCAGAAGCAAGGTATTAGTGAATACATAGGATATTATCCCAACCCCGGAAACCGATCCGAAAATCAGATAAGTTGTTAATGAATTATATTGCCCCAGCGTGTCAAAGACCATTATTTTGATTGTATGATTGCCGTAGCCGTATCTTGCATTGCTGAGGTTGAATGCATAGATGTAATCATATCCCATCTCTTTAACTAATGTTGTATTAACGTATTTTCCATCGACAGACACAGTAATCTGGCTTATTGAGACGTTATTAGTCATGTTCACATATACGAGGAAATAATAGGTATCCTTTTGTGAATTGAAAGTATGGGTTACAGAGATTTTAATCGCCGTTGTTGAATTTGATGCCAGCACAGATAATGTTGTGGACGTAGTATTTGTGAGTCCATTCGAGTCCGTGACTGTTAATTCGATTTTATAAGTCCCTGGGACAGAGAAGAACTCGTTTATTTGCTTTCCGTATGCGGTATAACTTACTGGACCTATAATATGCCAAGTATAGTTTGTAATCGTTGCATTTGTGCTGGGGATTGAATTAGCTCCACTGATTGTTATCGCTGTGTCATAGGGAATTGCGGATGGAGCTGTTATGACTGCTTGTGGGGCAGAATATTCAACCAAGGGATCCAATGTAAAATTATCAGTGTATTTATTTAGATTTATAGTGATATATCCAGTTGGAGATGCATTTACATAGAACTTAGCAGGATTGTTTGATTCATTTGTATAAACAAAGAATATATACTTTTGATTAGGATGTAACTTCAATGTCACGTTCATAACTAAAGGAGGAGGAATTGGCGAACCTGGCGAAAGTATTGCCTGACCTGGGAATGGGGGCAAACCTGATAGATTTACAAGAACAACAAATTCATTCTGTTTCATATTTGCAAAATATATGCCATTTTTGATATATGTAAAATTAACCGGGACATTTGTAATATTAAAGTTATAAATCCATGATCTATTATCGTAATTTTTGATACTAAGAGCTTGAGAAATATTCCAAGAAACAGTTATTTTGGAAAGTGTTATATTGAACCACTGGACTGACTGATTAGAAAGTATTCTTACAAATTGAGGAGAATATCCGTTTTTGTAAAAGATTAAATTAGCGTATTGCATTGTTGTGATTTCATAAAAACCAGTCTTATTGGAAATAACATTTCCCACGTTATTTGCTCCCTTAGAATTAACTAAACTAATAAAATTAATAGTAGATACATTGGTGCCATTTGGATTTGTATAACCTTTAATTATTGTGGTATGAATAGATGGAGTGAAATTCACTTCTATGGTCATATTCGATGTTAAGGAAATATTTGAATAATAAATTGGACCATTTGTTGTTTCGCTACCAGGAATGTAAACCATATTCGGGAAAGAAATATTATAGGCGTAAATCGGATACACAATAAACTGCCATGACCCATTCATATATTTGAGAACAAGAGTTTTATTTGTAGTGTGAGGAGAGCTAACATAATAATCAATCGTATAGGTAGCTGTAGTTGAAGATTGAATAGCTCCTGCATTACTTGCTCTTGGAGATAATATCACTCCCCCTCCTGAATTTTTAGATAATTTTCCTATTCCAGCTCCCCATGAAATCCCTGGATATAACCCATTTTCCTTAACTGTTAGTGTGAAGTTCTCTATGAAATTGATTGTGAATGTAGTATTTTTATCAAACTCTACGGATAGTTTTGTAGAATTAAACCACCATGCCGTTCCAATTATGTTGAATGTATAAGATGTGGTTGAGTTTGCTTCTTTGATTGCTATACTCCCACCAGACGCTGTTGTTGTATTGTAAAATGTTCCAAGAGATGAACTCACACCCCATTTTGTCCCTGAGGGCAATTTTGCTTCCGTGAATGTAGCTGAAAAGTTTTCTGTGAAATTAACGGTTATCGTTAGCGAAGACCCTGCTACACTGAATTTTCCTATTGTTGAATTGAACCACCACGGAGTCCCAATAACCCTGAATTCATATGACCCGTTGTATAAACTTACGGATGCTGAACCCCCGCCAGAGTATGTTGTATTAGAAATTATCCCCGATTTTGTTGTATTATTCCAAGCAATAGACCAGGTAGTTCCAACGGGGAGATTGTGTTCAACAAATGTCACGCTGAAAGGAGGAGCCCCCGTTCCTAATGCCCCTCCAAGCAATGCAATAGAAGACAACATTATAATTACGATCACGCTTGACGTGATCAATTTATTCCTAAATTTTCCTATATTTTTCATATTTTCCTCCCTCCATTCTTATTTTTTGGAGTTTTAACTTTTACTGACTTTAATTTCGCCTCAGCAACATACTCCTTCCCATTCTTCACTGTTGGGATCTCTACCACGGTGCTCCGTGATATTTTCAGGGATGCCACAGTGATCAGCACTCCAATAAGAGCCGCAACCATGGCCCAGAAGTTCTCAGGGCCTCCGAAGAATGATATTAAATTAAAGCTTGATTTCGACGTAGACCCGAATGTCCTAGAGAAGTGGTAATAATTGAATTGTCCAGTAGTTGTATATGCCGAGAAGTTAAGGAAATGAGTTCCATATGGCAGGGATGATGGACTGAACGATGCCAGATAGAAGTAGTATGAATAATTGCCTGTTGTTGACATATTTACAAATTTAATACTCATTGAAGTGGAGTTATCTATGAGTGCTTCGACCGATGCTATGCTCATGTTTTTCGGGATTTTCACCTCAATCTGATAATCTGCCGATGTATTGGTGAAAACTCCTTTCAATGAAACTGATATTAAGATTTCATTCGAAATAGTGAATTTAATTACTTGTGTAGTTGTGGTTGTGGTATTTTTAAGGCCATATTGATTATAAACTGTAAGCGAAATTGTGTAGTTGCCAACTTGATTGAAATATACAACATTAGACTGCCCGGAAAGAATGTAATTAGTGGGGCCCGTAATCGTCCATGAATAATTAGTGATATTCAATCCAATACCTCCAGAGGAATTCTGGCCTGATATGACCCATGCCGTATCGAGAGGTATCTTACTGGGTACGAATGATATAACTGCCTTGGGATAATTGGCAGAGAACAGAACCTGAACTGACAGGTTAGAACCCGATACTGTGAGGTTCTCATTGACATCATTAGTTATGAAAAGCTTGGTCATTGAAAAGACTGAATATTTATATGAACCATTGAAGAGTGCAAAAGTCATATTTTCTGTCGTTGAATTCTGAATAAGTGTATAGTTTGAAAGCGAAGAGTTATTTATATAATTCGAATAGATAATTTTAGCCGAAGGATCGCTTCCGTGATAGATTCTTACCTGCCACGTGACGTTCTTTTCAAGATTCCAGTGCGTTAGCCAGGAAATTCCTTGATTAAGATTAGAGTTAAATGTCACCTTGAATTCCTTAGGAATAAATGTGATGTTAATTGTCGGATCTGATGAGACATTGAAAACTGTTGAATAGAATTTTGTCAGAATATCAGTATTTGAAGTTAATGTTATTCCTTTGCCACTTGAAATTATTGAATATATCTCGTATCCTGAAGGAGCCGAGACATTTAGGTAATATGCAATCGGGAATACAGGCAGTATGAAATGGGTTGAATTTATTTGAGTATGATTTATTGCATTCTGAATTCCAGTGAATCCTGATCCAACTGAATTAACAGAGACATTCCAACCAGTCGATATGCCAAATATATTGATTTTTAAATTATATTCTGGCTCAAGAGAGAAATCATAAAGTGACGTTGTCGATGTGGAAGATATTAGAATTGTATTGTTCATTTGCCCGATATAAAAATCCGCACCATTCATTATTTCGTCCTGGAAAATGTTAGTCATAATGTACGGTGTGAAACGGAATGCGTATATTGTATTTGGTGAAGCGTAGATTAAAGTATTATTGATTATAATAGGATCAAATATATTATTTTTAATATTATCATTATTGGAATTATCAAAAAGCGGAGCATATATATTATTTGTATAAGATGCATTGAGGCCCAGAACAATAATTTCAGTTCCATCTTCTATATAAGAATAATTATTATAAACGAATGCAAAATTAAAAATTTTCTTGGATGCGTCAGTTAAAGAAATTTCAGTATTTGTTATTGTTGATTGACCTAAAATATTAACGTAGATGGAACTCACGCTGTTCAAAGATCCTGGTTGACTAGGTGGAATATATGGATTATATTGAGCACTATTTTCCTGAATAACTGACACATGATTATTATTAAAATTCAGGACAATTGTATAGAAATTGCCACCAGTCAGGTTATATGTCTGATTACCGAATGTCATCCCGGTAATTTGTCTTCCAAAGATTCCAACTGCAGAAGAGTTTATGTAGAATATCCAGTATGGGTCAAATGCAGGGATAAACTGTGAGACTGGATATTTAACACTCGGATAATCGCTTGAATTGGCCGGTGCGACATTGTACGTTTCAGTAGAGTTAATAAAATTAATCATAGGAATTGCTGAAGGCAGTGTAATATTATCATAAGAACGTGTAATTTGATTATATATTCCAAATCCATCTATTCCTGATTGAGATTCAATTGCATAATATGTATAATAATACCAATCTGACTTACTATACGTTTTATGCCATTCATATACAGAACCGTTGATTGCAAAGTCGCCAAGATTATAAGAATTATAGACAGGATAAAAAATATCACCATTAGGCAAAATTGTCACATATTGATATGAGAATCCTGACGGTGATGGAATAGCAAAAGTTTCAACAGGGCTTAGGAGATAATCAGAAGTATTGAAAATCTGATAATGAAGTTCTGTAGGACTAAATACAATACTATTATAAGGTCCATTAAAAATCCTATGTGAGACAAATTCAACTTCTGTTGGAGATATTGAAAGCCCATAGCGAAAAGGTGCTCCAAGATTTAAAGTAGCAACTTCTATGCCTGATGGTTTATAAACATACACTTTTGTGTTACTATTAAATGATTCTATTAAGTCAAAAATCAATCCATTCGCATAGAATATATTTCCTGCACTTGCCATGGAGAATGCATATTTTAATACAAAAGGCATGTTCGATTGTGGAGCAGACGCCGGTTGTGTCGTATTGCTCTTTCCATTTCCCATTATGGCTATTCCAGATATTATCATCAGAGAAACAGCCATTAAAACCATTATTTTTCCATATTTTTTCATTTACATACCTCCTATCAAAATTACTCCCTCGCTAAATTTTAAAACCATTACAACTAAAGAAACAAGCAGAGTTAAAACCCCAACAAATACAGGCAAAGCCCATACTCCGAGACCTGTTGACGCATTTAATGCCGCAACTATGATAAAGTACTCCATGTATGCAAAGAAATAGTATATCGCTTCAAGGACATACAAGAAGAAATTTATCAGGTTTGCCGCAACGAAGCCGAGGACAAAATTCGGAATTGCGTCTATAATATTTTCAATATCCTGGATGGGATTAATGCTCCAATTGATTGAGAATGAAGGGACTGATATAGGGTTAAATGAAAAACTTGGAGGGCTGGGATACGGGATTGAAGATATATAGCCTCCTCCTGGTCCTCTTGATACAGTAGCATAGCCGAAGGGAATGGCAAATGACAATATTATAAAGAATGTGAATATTAATAGGATGGGTAATGGTTTCATAGTTCCATCAGCCCTCCTATCCCTTCATCAATATCTTTCTCAATGCCGAAAATATCAATGAAAACAAGGAGTATGAATATCGAAATTCCTAGAATTACTGTGAAAATAAGGGGAATTGCAAGCTGATTACTGCCATAGGCCACATCATATGCCCATGTTTGAAAGGGATTCTCGACCATCAGTCCGAATCCAGCTAGTATTGACTGGACCGAGGATAATATGCCCGAAATGATTGTATTAAAAAGATCAATTAATCCATTGACAATTCCATTTGCGACATCTGATATTATTGAATATACATTCATTCGAGCCCCTCCATTAAGGCTCCTATATCCATGTCGCTATCAGCCGTTTTTGCTGTTGAAATCACGGTATAAGCGATCAAAAACGTTATGCCGAAAATTATGACAATCATTGGAAGAATGAACTCACCGTATCCAGAAACATTATTTGCAAAAATCATCGCAATGTATGCCCATGCGGATGCCGGAAGGTTAATGAGATAAGATATGAACTGGCCGAACAGTTGGAATGCGTTTGATATCCCATTGGATAATATATCAAGCGGGGGAGTGAATAAGATCATTCTTCTTCCTCTATGTTTTCCTCCAACCTTCCTATATCTGCCTCTCCACCCCTCAGATCTCCCTCGAATCCATATATATCCAGGAAGAAATAGCCTATCGCCCCTGCTACGCCAAGAATTCCGACGAACAGTATAGGAATTATTAGGCCCTGTTGAGATACATCTACTGCCCATGCATGGAAGGGGA
>Ga0080003_1001704_pt1 | contig 11161 bp, 8 predicted proteins | sample JossMetagenome_FD_69206 | JGI IMG/M metagenome (GOLD analysis project Ga0080003, IMG submission 69206) | Hot spring microbial communities from Joseph's Coat, Yellowstone National Park, USA - JC2_E (SPADES assembly) (version 2) | ecosystem: Environmental > Aquatic > Thermal springs > Hot (42-90C)... | reverse complement strand
CTATAACCCATCAAATAAACAACCCTAATGCACCACCTACTGTGCCTTATCTTGTGTACCAGAGTACAACAGGCGTTTTGGGCTACCTGCATAACGGCAGCAAGGTTCTGCTTTACGGCCCGGGTATGGCTACTCTAGATATAAACAATCTTAGGAATGCAATCTCAAACGGCTACTACTTTGCTTCACCTTTCACCCCGTCATACATAGACAGGGCAAGTGCAAACTTTATGAAGCAGTCGCAGAATGGGCTCTTTACCTTCTCAAACTACAACAGGCTTGCAGCGCAGTTCAACGGCGCAAGTAGTGTAATAACCGCATCTACTCCAGAAGTAAATGAAAATAGTGGCGGTTATAATACCGTGACGTTTTGGATGACTGCAGAAAATACATGGATAGTTCCATTCAGCATTAGCACTGCTGGCTATGGTCTGTTTCTACCTAGTACTACTTGCTTTGGGTTTGATGGAGGTGGCGGTAATGTATACGGTATAAACTATCAAAACTATATGAATCACTATACTTTTGTTGCTGCAGAATTTTACAATGGTAATACTATAAATGACAAACTATACATAAATGGAGTTCAGTTACCACTTAGTTTTTGTTATGGGTCATCAGGTTCCGGAACTGCAAACGGTGCAATATACATAGGCGGAGATTGGGCAGGTGGTGGTGGATATTATTTAAATGGGCAGATGGCAAATGTCCAAATCTACAACACATCACTTTCAGCGCAGCAGATATGGCAGCTCTATCAGAGCGGCATGCCCGCAACTGCGTCGCATGCAATACCTATGAGTTGGTCACCATGAAAGCGCAGTTCTGGTCATTTGATGTTATCTTTGCTATGGTGATCTTCTCATTTGCAATACTGATATTAGGTTACGTCTGGTTTAATATAAACAACCAGTTTTCATTGGCTTACGGCTATGGCATGGAGAGCATGCAGGCCGAGCTTGCAAGCATGCAAAACAACCTGCTCTCAGCAGGCAATCCGCCTGACTGGAATTCACTTATCTCTGCAAACAACACTCTGACATGGCAGAATATAAGCGTGGGCATAGGCTCTGGAACTGGCAGCACTCTTTCAGCGCAAAAAATAGAAAGCCTTGTAGCAATGTCTAACTACAATTATCAGGCAACAAAGGCTATGCTTGGCATAAGCTATGATTACTATATAACTATAACAGGCAAGGGGTTGTACATACCTATAGGGCTAAACCCTGCCCAGATGAGTGCCACTTCAGTGCAGGTTGCAAACAAAGGTGCAGTGCTAAACGGGCAGCCCGTCCAGGTCAAGATATATGTCTGGACAAATACAAGCTTTGGTGTAGGATAATGAAAGGCATAATATTCACAGTAGATTCAATTTTCGCGCTTATTATAGCAGTGGCAAGTCTTTCAATACTGCTTTACTTTTATTATCTCCCATCGACGCCCTACACAATAAGATACTCTGAAGCGTCTTCTATAATGAATGAGCTCGCATCAACAAGTGTCAGCAGCATTGCAAATAGCAGCCAGATTGCAGCCTCTATTGTTTACCAGTCTGCAGCCTCAAACGAGACATGGCCTCAGTTCATGAACAATGCAGCTAACAATGCAGGCAATGCGCACGGGCCAATGCTGCCATATACCTCTTTCATATTCAAGTCTGCATCCTCGCTTACTACTGGCATAGTTGCAGACTACGGCAATATCTACTTTGCCAGTGGCAACATAATATATGCATTGAATGCAAGCACAGGCGCATTGAAATGGAGTAAAAATGTCCAGACATCTGTCACAAAGACGCCTGCACTGTATAATAATATGCTGATATTTGCAAATTCTTCAAACCTTACTGCGCTTAATGCAGGCAATGGTATGCTCGTATGGAGCACAAACGCACTCACAACCATAGGCTACCTTACATCACCAGTGAAAGTCTACAATGGCAAAGTGCTCTTCGGTGCAACAAACAACTACCTTTATGCATTCGATTCCGAAAACGGCACAATGGCATGGTCAAACTATACAGGAAACATGCCTACCTCAATATCTGCTGTATCAGGATCAATTGCACTGAGGTCATCTTCTAATATAAAAATGCTTATAGTCACAGGCGGCGGCACTGCCAAGCAGCTATGGAGTTATCCTTATGCAGTTACTACAACCAACCTTACAACATACAGCGGCATCATAGTTACAGGAGCAGGCTCAAATGTGAACGGCACATATGTTGACGACTCTCCTGCATTTTCATACTCTGCTGGGTCATCTTTAGTTGGAGTAAGCGCATACGGTGGCTATATTGCATTCCAAGGCACAACTACCGACGGTCTGCTTTCATCATCTGGATCCCAGTTGTGGGCTTGGCCAATGTCATCGTATGGCTTTGGCACTGCTGTCTCTGGGGCTTATCCTGTTGTATCTGGTAATCTTATGTACACACTATGGTCAAATGGTTATGTTGTTGCTCAGAACATCTCAAATGGAAATATTGCCTGGGTGGCACCACTACCGCTGCAGCTTTATGGAATCCAGATGCTACCTTACATGACGCTCGCATATGGCAGGCTCTATGTTGCAGTAGGCAGCTATGTGATTGCATTTGGAGCATGCAGTGCAAGTGCCAACGGCACTCTCTTGAGCTCAGTAGCATCGATGTATCTAAACGGCGAAGGAGGATGCGCGACTGCATTGGCTGACAAGCTTTACCAGATGTCAAACTACAGCATATTCCTGAACAACAACTTTGCACCTGGCATGCACGTTGCCACATTTAATGGTGCAAACAGCAAGATACTGCTTGGAAGCTACCCCAACCTGATGAGCTATTACTATACATGGTCTCTGTGGCTCAATGCAAGCTCATGGTCTGCAAACACAGTAATAATAGGCCAAAACACCACAACAGCTGGCAACCCACTTATGATCGAAACCTCAAATGCAACATCCCCATACAGATTGGAGTTTACAATTGACAATGGTGCTGTAGGCGATACAGTGTATGCTCCTGTATCATTGAACAAGTGGGAGAACATCGCAGTTACATATGCATCAGTGCTTCACGGCCAATCCCTGCTATCAATATATGTGAATGGCAATCTTGTCTCATATGCAAAGAATACTTCGATGTCACGCTCCAATGGCATGATAAGCCTTGGCAACTCACCTGCGTACTCATCATTATACTTCAATGGCAAGATGGCTGGCGTTGAAATATACAACAAGTCATTATCAGCTTCCCAGGTAATGCAGATTTACCTGAGCGGCATGGCAGCCGCACCAGTTACCTATGGAGCAGCTGGATGGTGGCCTCTGGAAGGTGATGCAAACGACTACAACCCTTATGCTGTCGTGCCTGATACAGGATATCCTATAAACATAAACTACGGCAGCGCTGGTTATATTCCAAGCGGGATGCTCAATGCTTTTGAAATAGCAAAGTCTTCTGCGCCTGTGGCGCTGGTAAACAGCACAAGCGGGCTACCGAATCTATACAGCATAGGTGTTTATGCATGGCGCTAAGAGTTAGGAAAGGACTGGTGATGACAATACTTATGCTAGTGCTATTCATGCTCATGCTGGCAGAGCTTATGACCTTCGTTCTGCTCAATATAGGCTACAACAACATAGAGCAGCAGATATCAATGTCTGCAAGCTCAAGCAACTACGGCAATCTGCTGAGGCTAAGTGCAAGCAGCTTCGCCCAGTCAAGCCTTAGCGCGGCAATAAGGACACTCACTTATTACGAGTATAACGCATCGCTGAGAAAAGACAATTTCATAACAAATGCAAGTACCTATATTGCATTTCTTATCAAAAGCGGATCTCTGCCAAATGTTCCTGCAGGCTCTCCCACTGCAAACACAATTGCCAGATACATGGGCAACCTGACTTTCGAAAGCTATAATGCATCAATAAGCAACTTCATAGGGGGCGCAAAGCTGATACAGATAAACGAAACAACACCTGTGCTTTTCCAGACAAGCCCTTACACTCTATCTATAAGTTATGCAGAAAACATAGCAATAAACGCCTCTGGAAGCATCTACAGGTACAGCATACCTGTAAATGCAACTATACCACTGAACGGCACATATGACCTGTTCTATGCGCAGCAGGGAATACTCAGAGAGATAAAATTCAGCCCTCTTGGAAATCTTACAAGTGTGATAGGAGGTTCATACGCCACAATAGCCGGTACGGGCTCAACATACGGCACAGTGATAAACGTACCATCTGGAGTTACATGCACAGGCCTTACGAGCAATGTTCCCATAAGATTCCAAAGCGCACCTTTCAACTCATTCGTAATAATTGCAACAGCAAATGCAGTCGGCATAACCAACGGCACATGCAAGGCAGCTAACAACTATGGCGGCCTTATAACCTATCAAATAAACAACACTAATGCACCACCTACTGTGCCTTATCTTGTGTACCAGAGTACAACAGGCGTTTTGGGCTACCTGCATAACGGCAGCAAGGTTCTGCTTTACGGCCCGGGCATGGCCACTCTAGATATAAACAATCTTAGGAATGCAATCTCAAATGGCTACTACTTTGCTTCACCTTTCACCCCGTCATATATAGACAGAGCAAGTGCAAACTTCATGAAGCAGTCGCAGAATGGGCTATTTACCTTTTCAAACTACAACAGGCTTGCAGCGCAGTTCAATGGGCAGAGCAGTTATATATCAAGCTCCACTACAAATTTACCTTTGGGCAGTTCTGTAAGTAGTGCATTTGCCTGGGTTTATATCACTGCATATCCAACATCTTCAGTAGCAGAAATAGAAGATTATGGAGTGGCAACAACAGGCGAAGGGCGTGGCTTTTATATAACTACTACTGGAAATCTATGCTTCACTGGTTGGGCTGATGATTATTGTTCAAGTTTTACTGTGCCTCTTGATAAATGGTCTTTTGTTGGATATGTATACACAGGAGGAACAAACACTATAGTATATATGAATGGATTAGGTAATTCTGGATCAGTCTCTACTGTGCTAAATACCCAAGCAGGGCTAAATCTAATTGGAAAGAGATTAGATAATGCTGCACCATACATCTCTGGAGAAATATCTAATGTCCAGATATACAATACATCACTTTCGCCAAGTCAGGTTGCGCAGCTTTACCAGGAAGGTATATCAGCGCTTCCTATAAGCAATGCAGGCCTTGTGGGCTGGTGGCCTCTTGACGGCAATGCTAATGATTACAGCGGCTTCGGAAACAACGGTGTTCCAAGCAGCGTGCAATATCTCCCGTTGCAGAATTACAGCAGGGACAGTATATTCAATATACAACTCCCGACTAAGGTATCGCCTATTCCTGGAATATTATCTTGTGACAACCCCTCACAATGCAGCAGCTCTTCGCCAAAGCTGTATCTGGGAAGCATGCCCCTTGCAATGTCCAACAGCCAAAACAACCTCTTCCAGACTGCAAACTTCAACGGCAACCAGAACAGCTATATAAATGTGGGTAATTCACGTCTTCTTAATATAACCAAATCCCTTACAATTACTGCATGGGTAAACGCCCATTCAAATGCAAGTGCAAACATTTACGAGCAGAGCAGCTGCAACGCGCAATATGAACTATTCATAGAAGGGGGTTACGTGAAGATGAGGGTTTCACCAATATCTGGCGGCTTTGTAGATACAGGCGGCGATGCACCCCTTCCAACAAACCAGTGGGTCTTTGTTGCAGGGACATTCAACATAACTAATGCAGGGATCTATACAAACGGCAATTTCAAGGGCAGCGTTACAGTAGGAAATACACTTGTTTCGCATCCAGGCGGGTATGGATACATAGGCGAGCTAGTTGGCGGGTGCACAAACTACGATCTGAATGGCAATCTGTCAAATGTACAGTTGTATAACACATCTCTTTCTGGTAACCAGATAAAAATGCTGTACAAGGAAGGTATAAGTGGCATACCACTTCCAAATGCAGGCCTTGTGGGCTGGTGGCCTCTTGACGGCAATGCAAATGACTACAGCGGCTTCGGCAACAACGGCACTGCATACAGCGTTACTTATCCATACTTCTCAGGCGCATACCCTGCACAAGGTCCCCCAATCGTCACTGGAACAGCAAATGAGTGGCAGGTGCTTGGTCTTTCAAGCATGCACTGAAACGCCTTATACTAACCTATTTAAACCTTCATTTAGAGAATAATACGGTGAAATTATGGCTGATAAAGCTAAGAGCACTGGCGGAGATGGAAAAGGAGTATACATTCTGACATACTTTTTTACGTGGCTTTCAGGGCTTATAGTATTTTTCACAGCGGGGCAGAATAACAGGCTCAAGATGCACGGCGCCCAGGCGATAATCCTTGGAGTTATTGCATTCATACTTGCATTTATACCATTTGTTGGAAGCTTTATCGCATTCCTTATATGGCTATACGGCATGTACATAGGCTACATGGCATATAAAGGCACAGATGTTATGGTTCCTGCCATAGGGGATTATGCAAAGAAGCTTGCCAAATAATTGCAGCTTCTTTTCTTTTTATTGTTTCTAATGCAGCGCTTAGCTTACGCTCTATTTTATAAATTTTTCATATGCAGTAGATTAATGATGTTGTAATGGCTGACTATGATTTCAGCAGTGCGCCAACCGAGAACTCAGCGCTAAAGCTCTGGGTCAATGATGTAGCAAAGTTAACAAATCCTCAGAGCATTGTATGGTGCAATGGCTCAGATGAAGAGTATAATGCACTTGTAAAAATGATGCTCTCAAAAGGCATACTAATAAGGCTGAATCAGAAGGAATACCCGAACTGCTATCTTAGCAGAAGCGACAAATCAGACGTTGCTAGGACTGAGGCAAGGACCTTTATAGCATGTGCAGAAAAGTCCAATGCAGGGCCTCTGAACAACTGGCTGCCTATTGAAGAGGCAAAAGCAGTCTATGACAAGTTTCTTCCGGGATGCATGGAAGGAAGGACTATGTATGTTGTGCCATATGTAATGGGCCCAGTGGATTCGCCATACTCAGAGGTTGGCATACAGCTCACAGACAGCCCATATGTTGTTGCAAACATGAAGATCATGACCCATATGGGTGATGTTGCATTGAGGAGGCTTGGCAATTCGACTAATTTTGTGAAAGGAATACATGCAATGATAAATATGGATCCCAACAACAAGTACATAATCCAATTCACTGATTCAGAAAAGCCAGCATCGCTTCCAGACATACTAAGCATAAACACCAATTACGGCGGCAATGCACTACTTGGAAAGAAATGCCATGCGCTTAGGATAGCAAGCGTCCATGCAAGGGACAACGGCTGGCTTGCTGAACACATGCTCATACTTGAGCTTGAAAATCCAAGCGGCAAGCTCTTCTACATAACCGCTGCATTCCCAAGTGCTAGTGGCAAGACAAATCTCGCAAACATAATGCCTCCTGAAAGTTATGAGAAGGAGGGCTGGAGGTCAAGGGTTGTTGGTGATGACATAGCGTGGCTGCATGTAAAGGATGGCATGCTTAATGCAATAAATCCTGAGACCGGATTCTTTGGGGTTGCACCTGGCACTTCAATGAAGACAAATCCAAATGTGATGAATGCAATAAGGAGAAATACGATATTCACCAATGTTGGTATTACAGATGATGGTATGCCATACTGGGAGGGCATGGGTCCTAAGCCTGCAGTTGTTTATGACTGGCAGGGTGAAATTTGCAGGGAAGGGATGCAGTGCGCCCATCCAAATTCTAGATACACCACTCCTATAGCCCAGGCTGCAAATCTTTCACAGCACTGGCAGGACAAGTATGGCGTGCCTGTATCTGCCATAATATTCGGCGGAAGGAGAAGTGACACAGTGCCTATAGTATATCAGACATTCAGCTGGCAGCATGGTGTTTTTGCCGGAGCCACAATGGGCGTGGAGCAGACAGCGGCAGCTGAAGGCAGCATAGGTGCAGTGCGGCGCGACCCAATGGCAATGAGGCCATTCTGCGGTTATAATATATCAGACTATTTTTCACACTGGCTTGAGATAGGAAAGTCACTGACTGTGCAGCCACCAATATTCTACGTCAACTGGTTCTTGAAGGATAAAAACGGCAGTTTTCTGTTTCCTGGTTTTGGGGAGAACATGCGCATACTTGAATGGATTACAAAGAGAGTCGACGGTGTGGCTGGTGCTGAAACCACCCCAATTGGCTACATGCCTAAGATTGATGATATAAACTGGGAAGGCATTGATATATCAAATGATGCAAAAAAGAAGCTCTTAAGTGTTGACAAGAATTTATGGTTGAAGGAAGTTTCTGACATGGAGAGTTTCTTTGACAGCATAGCCAATGTCCCTGCTGAGTTAGTAAGCGAACTTGAGAATGAGAAGAAGAGGCTGGAAGAGCTATAAGCTCTTTGCCACTATCTTGCCTATTTCTTCCTTGTCTCTGCTGTCAGATGCAACTATAAGCATCTTCTTGTTTTTTAGTATGCTGCTCAGCGTGCTTACCAGAGGTGAAAGCTCCTTGAGGGTCCCAAGATAGCTGCCGTCCTTTCCTATTACAGCAAGGTCATCACCCTCTCCCTTGAAGCCGTAGATGCTTATCACGTAACTCTCATTATCGAAGCCTGCCCTGTCAAGTGCGCTCTTGATCTCTTCAATACTTGCGCTGCTGCTTTTCAATTCTTTGTAATAGGCCCTCTTGAAGAGCCTTCTTTTTATAATGCGCCCTGCCATCTCTTTTGAGACATCTATGCTGAGCATCTTGAACATCAATGTCTCATCATTGAGCTCCATGAGCTCCCCAGGGAATATACGGCCCGCATCAAGTGCAGCAGTCAATGCCTTCTCAAACATGAGCGAAGCGATTACTGAGGTGTGATGCAGATAGACAGATGAAAACATAAAATACCTTGCAATGAGCAATGATTCTGCGCCCTGTATACCTTCTTCAAATATTGCAGGCCTGCCCTTATAAGAAGTGATTTTGCCTCTTATCCTGTTGAAGTCAATTATGCCATATGCCACTCCAGTATGATAAGCATCTCTTATTAGATAGTCTATTCTGTCAGATCCTATAGCGCCTGTAACAAACGAGCCCTTAGACTCACCATTGAAGTACCTTATTACTTTACCCATAGAAAGCGTAGAAGAAGATATAATGTCGCTTATTGAGCTATCCTTTATTATTTCTGCGCCTATCTGTTCGTGTGTCTTCCTTAGATACTTCAGCAGTATGCTGTCAGAAGAATGTGAATATGGTGCTACTCCAATGTCATGCATCAGGCCAACTATCTTCAATTCCTCCTCGCTCTCTTTGCCGAATAGTTTGTCTGCTATTTCTCCAGTCACATGCATTGTGCCTATTGAATGCTCAAACCTTGTATGCTCGGCACCCGGATATACTAGATATGAGAAGCTAAGCTGCTTTATGTAGCGAAGCCTTTGCATGTGAGGGTCCTCAAGCAGCTTCAGCTCTGTTGCATTTATGTCAACGTTTCCGAATACAGGATCCCTTATATACATATTCCCCCGTCAATTAGTATTATTAGCTAAACATTTATATTTTTACCATAACTGGCAAATATGGCTTACCAATGTGATTAAAGCTAAAACCAAATGCAATGATAATTAAATATTTGCAATTAAAACAAATATGCATAGATATTCGGTGGTTTTTTGGATAATAGTGCAATTATAATACAAAAGCCGTATGTAATAACAGAGATAATACATGCTACGCCAGATGTTGATATATTCAGGATGGCTGCGCAGGATGGCACAAAGCTTAATTTCGATCCTGGCATGTTTGTGATGTTAAACTATGTCAACAACGAGACAGGAGAAAAAATAGCTAGGGCTTTTTCTATAGCATCAGCGCCTAACTCAGAAGTGCTTGATTTCTTTGTGCATATGATCCACGGAAGGTTTACTTCCAAACTGGACACTGCTAAGGTCGGTGACATTTATTACGTGAGCGGACCATATGGGCAGTTCAAGTTTGATGCTAAATCAGACAAGAAAGTGCTGTTCATAGCCGGAGGCACAGGCATAGCCCCGTTCATGTCTATGCTTAAGCATATAAGAAACATTTCTTCAGGAAATGATGTAATCCTGATTTACAGTATCAGGTATCCAAATGAGATAATAGCAAAGGAAGACCTCGAAAGCCTTGAAAAGGAAATAAACCTCAAAATGGTAATAACTGTGACAAGGCCTCAGCAGGGCGACGGCTGGTCCGGAGAAACCGGGCATATTGATTCGAATATGCTAAGCAGGCATGTCAGCGATATTATGGAAAGGAGCATCTATATATGCGGCCCACTTTCATTTACAAAAGCGATGAAAGAAGTAGTAGCATCAATGGGCGTAAAACCAGAGAAAGTAAAGGCAGACGTGTGGGGATAGCTAACTACTGTTTTCAAGAGCCTTTTCGATGCAGGGAAGCCCATGACCTTTAGTCATTGGAGGACGTCACACAGCCAAATTCAATAAAAGCGTATATCGTCATCACCGCCATTATTCGAATACTTTCTTATTGCTTCTTTGATTACCTTGATATCTATATTGCAATCCATGCTCTTCAGCTGGTTCCTGACAACCTCAGCAAGCTTTTCATCTTCCACGTATGGGAATTCCGTTGCTATAAAAAAGTCCATACTATCTCTGCATTTCTTTATATCTTCGTGCTCCATAGCAATCTAAATAATGCTAATCAGTGTATCTTTTAAACTGTCTATGTGCCATTAGACAAAAAGCGATGACATGCCAATTACAGATTCTGCACTTGCAGTTTCGCCAAAATATAAAAATAAGAGCAGAGTATTATAGTATAGCAGCCCCATCGTCTAGCGGCCAAGGACGCAGGGCTTTGGACCCTGCTACGTCGGTTCGAATCCGGCTGGGGCTATGTTATTGCTGAGCATAATGCAACATTAATGCATACATAGGATCAGCAAATCACTGCTTCTGCTGTGGCTCTTGTACTGCACCTGTGCCGTACTTCTTTTTCAGCTTCTCCGGGCTCGTCATATTGAAATACATGTCAAAGATGAAGTCATATGTACCCTTGAGGCTGCCCCAGTATATTTTCTCCATCATATGCTTCATGAATAAATTCATGCGCGTTACAGGATACTTTACAACTGGCTCGTCATAGCTTCCTATTACGAACGTACCCTTTC
>Ga0080003_1001703_pt1 | contig 11163 bp, 11 predicted proteins | sample JossMetagenome_FD_69206 | JGI IMG/M metagenome (GOLD analysis project Ga0080003, IMG submission 69206) | Hot spring microbial communities from Joseph's Coat, Yellowstone National Park, USA - JC2_E (SPADES assembly) (version 2) | ecosystem: Environmental > Aquatic > Thermal springs > Hot (42-90C)... | reverse complement strand
CTGCGCCCGACTCCCCGCCGCCGCCTGCCCCCCCCCCCCCCCCCCCCCCTTCCCCTCCCCCGCTATGGGCCTCGTCCTCCCCGCCGTCGGGCAACGTTGATCCTTTCGAACCACCAGCACGACCTAGAGGGGATGGTCCTCATGACCGATCTCTTTTGGGCTCGCCCTCTTGTCCCGGTCTACGCGGTCTCGAGCCGGCGCCTCTTTGAGCCAGGCTTCATGGCCCAACGCTTTCCCTATCCGTGGCTGTATCCTCTGCTCAACAGGATCGATTGGGCTCCCCTCTTTGAGCGGATCGGCGTCCTTCCCCTTGAGAACCAGCCCCTCGCTCCTCCCTACACCAGCCTGGCCTACAGCCTGCTCCGGCGCCACGGCAACCTACCCCTCGAAGAGGTCTTCAGCGAGGAGGCGCTGAGGCATCTGGGTCTTCGAGCTGGGCGCCTCAAGGACCTCTGGAGTCCTGAGGTTGTTTCCCGGGCCGCTCAGCCGGCTTCAATCCTGGCTTTGCGCTCTCCTTATCGGGAGGAGATCGCCCAGACACGGCGGGAGGAGATCGAAGGGGAGCTTGCAGCTTTGGAGGAGGTCTTGCGCCAGGGGGGAAGCCTCTACCTGACCCCCGAGGGACGCTACTCCAAGGACGGCTCCTTGGGACGCCTCAAGGCTTCGTTGGAGCGCCTCCTCCCTCTGGCTGAAGAGGTCTGGCTCGCGGGGATCGCCTACGACGTCTTCGCCTCGTCTCGGCTCACCATGGTCTACCGCTGGGTCCTCCTCGGTCCGGGTCCTCTGCGCGAACAGCTCCTGGCCGCCCGGCCAGTGCTGGCCAGCCAGCTGGTGGCCGCCGCCTTTGAGGAGGGCTCCTCTCCTCAAGCGCTGATGGACCGAAGCCTCAAGCTTCTTCGGGAACTTCCCAAGGGCCTCTTCGTGGATCCCGAGCTCGAGCGCCACCCCGAACGGTCGATCGGAAGGGTCATGGCCTGGCTCAAGCGCCAGGAATGGTGGGTGCTTCGCGATGGGAGGCTCTACCTCACGGGGAAGCGGCGCCTGGCGAGCTTCCCCGAGGTCGAGGATCCGCTCGCCTATCAGCGCCGCTTTTTCGAAGAGACGCTCAAAGCTCAGGCTGGGAGCACCGTGCGGCCGTAGACCTCGTTGAGGACCTGAGCTGCCGAGGTGTAGCCGGCCAGGATCGCCGTGATGAGCCCTAGGTAGCCGCCGACGTGGGTGATCCCAGAGCTTCCGGCAAATGCCCCGATGGCGAGGACCACGAAGGTGAGCCAAAGAGCTAAGAAGACCAGCTGAAGGGCACCGCCCAGCTTGAGCGTGCCGATCCACATGTAGAAGGTGAAGATCCCCCAGAGGAGAAGGTACCAGCCGACCATAACCCCAGGGACTTTGGCCGAGAAGAAGATGACGAAGAGGGCGTAGGACCACCAGAAGGCCCCATAGGCGTTGAAGGCGGTGAAGCCAAAGGTATTGCCTCGGGCGTACTCCATAATGCCCGCCAAAAGCTGCATCGAGCCACCCATGGCGAAGGCCATGGCCAGGACGATCCCCTCGCCGTCCGGGCTCAACCAGCCGGCATTGATCATGCTGAGGAGCCAGGTGGTGGTGGCGAAACCGATTAGTCCGAGAGGTGCTGGATTGGCCAACTTGTTCATGATCCCTCCTTGGAAAGGGCCGATTCGAGGGTGGAGAGATCCCCCGGATCCTGCCCGATTTCCCGCGCTTTGAGGAGCCGGCGTAGAATCTTCCCGCTCTTGGTGCGGGGGAGCTCCTTGACAAAGGCCAGCTCGATGGGAGCTTCAGCAAGGCCTAGATGGGAGCGAAGGTGGGCTCTCAGCCGATCGGCCAAAAGCTCCTGGACCTCTGGGGTGCTCTCCCAGCTGCGGAGCACCACGAAGGCTTTGAGCCTGCCCCCCTCTTCGGTCGAGAGGCCGATGGCCGCGGCTTCGGCGACGGCTGGGTGGTTGAGAAGGCAGTTTTCCACCTCAGCCGCCCCGATCCTTTGATCGCCTAGCTTGATCACATCGTCGCTTCGGCCGAGCAGGGTGAAGTATCCGGCTTCATCCTGAACGGCCAGGTCCCCGGTGAGGTAGAGCCCGCGCTGCACCTCCCCTTGGGGCCAGAAGCCCTGCATGAACTGAGGGCTGTGCACGCGGAGGGCTAGCTCCCCTTTGCTTCCCGGGGGTAGGGGGGTGCCTTGAGGATCGACGACCAAGGCCTCGATTCCCGGGAGGGGAACCCCCACCTTGCCCGGACGATAGGGAAGGGTCAGTGGGGTGGAGAGGCAAGGGGCTCCGGTCTCGGTCTGCCACCAGTTGTCAAGGGTGTGGGCGAGGTGGTCGCAGGACCACTGCCAGACCTCGGGGGCCAGGTGCTCGCCGACCGAGGCGGCGAGCCGGAGCTCGGGATGGGGAGGAGCAGCTTCAAGCTGTCGGAGGCGGCGGAGCCAGGTGGGGTTGGGGAGCAAGACGTTGACGCCGTAGGTCTCCAGGATCCGGTGGATGCGGAAGAGGTCGGGATGATCCAGCCGGTCCTCCTTGAGGAGCGTCGTGAGCCCTTCGAGGAGGGGTGCATAGAGGCCGAAGACGTGCCCCACGATCCAGGGAAGCTCGGCGGTGGCCCAGAAGGTCTCTCCGTCTTTAAGGTCGAAGAGCATCCGGAGGGCGTAGGTGCCTCCGCTAAGGATGCCGGCGTGGGTGTGGAGGACTCCTTTCGGTTTGCCCGTAGAGCCTGAGGTATAGAGGAGGAAGAGGGGATGCTGAGGGCTGAGGGGCTGGGGATCGAGGGGCTCGGCGCTTTCCAAAGCTCGCCAGAACGGCGAGGAGGCCCTGCGGCGGTGCCACAGGACGGGGAGGTCGAGTCCCTCGAGGGCAGCCTCGACGGTAGGGGCTAAGGAGATCAGCTCTCCGCGCTGGCAGAAGGCCTCAGCGGCGACCAAGAGCTGGACGTTAGCGTGGAGAAGGCGCTCGCGCAGGGAGCTTGCCCCGAGGCCGGGTGGAAGGACCACGTGGATCGCCCCGATCCAGGCGCACGCGAGGAGGGTGAGCGCGGCTTCGAGCGTGTTGGGCAGATAGACGCCCACCCGGTCTCCCGGCCGGAGCCCTTGCTGCCAAAGCCAGCCAGCGAGCCGGCGCACCGCCTCTCTGAGCTCCCGATAGGTGAGCTGGCGGGTTCCATCCCCTTCAATCGCGATCAGAGCGATCTGGTTGCGTCGGTTGTTCTGGGCGTGGCGGAGAGCGTTTTCGGCCAGGTTGAGAAGCCCTCCTTCGAACCACGTCTCGCCGAGGGCGTGCCTGAAGGGGTGCTGCCAGACGAAGCGCTGGGCCCAGGCACCCCAGAACCCCCCTGGGTCGCTCAGGCTTCGCTGATAGGCCTGCTCGTAGTCGGTCCAGTTGGCTGCCTGCCGCAGGTGGAGGGGGGCGAGCACTGGCTGCCGGGGCGTCGAGCGAGCTCTGGGAGCAGGCTGCGCTGGGGGTGAGGGGACCTGGCGGGAGGCGATGCCAGCCAGCTCGAAGAGGGCCTGGGCGAGACGGTGGAAGGCGAAGGGGAAACGGCGAGCTGGCAAGGCGACCCCTAGCGCGCCCAGGAGCTTCCCCTCGCGCAGGATGGGTACTGCGATCCCCGAATAGCCAAGGGCGAACTCCTCGATCTCCACCGCGAGGCCGAGCTGGCGGATCTTGGAGAGCTCCTCCTGGAGGGCGAGAGGATCGGTGAGGGTGAAGGGGGTCAAGCCTTCCAGGCGCTCTTCGAGCTTCCTCGCCTCGAAGGCCAGGATCACCTTGCCGAGTGCAAGGGCGTGAAGGCCGCTGCAAAGCAGCCGATCGGGGCCATAGGGGCGAGGGAGTCCTTGCCGGCCGCGGGAGAGAAGCCAGAGGCCACCCTCTTCGGGAAGCGCGAGATAAGAACGCTCGCGGGTCCTCAGATAGAGCTCTTCAAGGGCCTCTTTGAGGTGCTCGCGAAGAGGGATCGAGGGGCGGGTCAGGCGGTAGCTGCTCCCGTTCCGCTCGATGAGCCCCTCCTCGGCCAGGCTGGCCAGGAGGGCGTAAGCAGCGGAGAGGCTCTTGCCCAAAAGTGCAGCCACAGCGGCGGCCTCCAGGCCCTCGGGGTGCTGCTTGAGCTGATCGAGGACCCGAAATGCAGACCTGAGCGTGGAGAGCCTTTGGTTGGGGGGCATAAGTAAAGGAAGCTTTGTGATTACTGTGAGATAGCTGAACGAAGCTTGTCAAGAATTGAGCGGATTTTGTGGATTGCCTGAAACGACCTTTTTTCTTGACGCGCCCAAGGTGGGTTTTTAAAGTGAGGGGCAAAGCGAAGGAGGTCATCATGGATCGCATTGAGGGAGTCCTCAAAGAAGAACGGGTCTTCTATCCCCCTGAAGCCTTCCGGGCCCAGGCCTGGATCAAGAGCCCGGAGGAGTATGAGGCCTTGTATCGGGAGAGCATCGAGCAGCCGGAGGCCTTCTGGGCCAAGCAGGCCTCTGAGCTCCACTGGTTCAAGCCCTGGAGCAAGGTCTTAGAGTGGAACCCTCCGCATGCTAAGTGGTTTGTCGGAGGGGTAACGAACATCTCCTACAACGCCCTGGACCGCCACCTCTCGGGTTGGCGAAAGACCAAAGCGGCGATCATCTTCGAGGGTGAGCCGGGGGATACTCGGGTGCTCACCTACTACGACCTCTGGCGAGAGGTCCAGCGCCTGGCCAACGTCCTCAAGAGCCTGGGGGTGCGCAAGGGGGATCGGGTGGCCATCTACCTCCCCCAGATTCCCGAAGCCGCCATCGCCATGTTGGCCTGCGCCCGCATTGGGGCGTCTCACTCGGTGGTCTTCGGCGGTTTTGCGGCTAACGCGCTGGCCGATCGGATCAACGATGCCCAGGCCAAGGTCCTCATCACTGCTGATGGGGGGTTCCGCCGTGGGGGGATCATCCCGCTGAAGGCCAATGCGGATGAGGCGTTGCAGAACACCCCCAGCATCGAGAAGGTCATCGTGGTCCGCCGCACCGGGGCGGAGGTGCCCATGAAGGAGGGGCGGGACCTCTGGTACCACGAGCTCATCACCCAGGCCAGCGATCGCTGCGAGGCTGAGCCCATGGATGCCGAGGATCCCCTCTACATTCTCTACACATCAGGGTCCACCGGAAAGCCCAAGGGGGTCGTCCATACCACCGGCGGCTACATGGTCTATGTCTACCTCACCTCGAAGTACGTCTTCGATCTCAAGGACTCAGATGTCTACTGGTGTGCGGCGGACGTCGGCTGGGTCACCGGGCACTCCTATATCGTCTATGGGCCCCTGCTCAATGGGGTCACTACCGTGATGTACGAGGGGGTTCCGACCCACCCCACCCCTGACCGTATCTGGCAGATCATCGATCGCTATGGGGTCAACATCCTCTACACAGCCCCGACCTCGATTCGGACCTTCATGCGCCTTGGGGAGGAGTGGCCTAAGAAGCATCGCCTCGAGACCCTTCGCCTCTTGGGCACCGTAGGCGAACCGATCAACCCTGAAGCCTGGCTCTGGTACTACCGGGTCATCGGAAAGGAACGCTGCCCGATCGTGGATACCTGGTGGCAGACCGAGACCGGGGGGATCATGATCACGACCCTTCCCGGAGCTTTGCCGATGAAGCCTGGCCATGCGGGGAAGCCCTTTTTCGGCATCAAGCCGGAGATCCTCGACGCTCAGGGAGAGCCGGTGCGCAACCCCGAGGAGGGGGGCTACTTGGTCATCGAGCGCCCCTGGCCCTCGATGCTCCGCACGGTCTGGGGGGATCCGGAGCGCTTTGTTCGCCAATATTGGAGCCAGTTCCCAGGCCGCTATCTGACCGGAGATGGAGCGCGGCGGGACCAGGAGGGCTACTTCCTGATCATGGGGCGGGTCGATGACGTCCTTAACGTCTCCGGCCACCGTCTAGGAACCATGGAGCTGGAAAGCGCTCTGGTCGCGCATCCGGCGGTCGCCGAAGCGGCAGTGGTGGGCCGCCCAGATCCCATCAAGGGTGAGGCCATCGTGGCCTTCGTGACCCTCAAAGCTGGCTATAGCCTGAGCGACGGGCTCAAGGAGGAGCTGAGGGGACACGTGGCCAAGCTCATCGGGCCTATCGCTCGCCCGGATGAGGTCCGCTTCACCGACGCGATGCCGAAAACCCGCTCGGGTAAGATCATGCGCCGCCTGCTTCGCCAGGTCGCGGCTGGGGAGAAGGAGCTCAAGGGGGATATCAGCACCCTTGAAGACCTGAGCGTGGTCGAGCGGCTGCGGGTAGAATAGCCCTCTTGGGGCCCTTAGGCTATACTGGGAGGAGGCCGGGTGGCTCATGTGGGTCTCGACCAAATCCCAGTATGGTCTTAGGGCGCTGGTGGAAATCGGTCTAAGGGCCCCGGCGCCGGTCTCGCTCAAAGAGGTCGCTGAGGCTCAGGGGATCAGCCAGCACTATCTCGAGCAGATCGCCGCTCAGCTCCGCCGGGCGGGCTTTTTGCGAAGTGTTCGGGGGGTGCACGGGGGCTATCGCCTGGCCCGCCCTCCCGAGTCGATCTCCGCGCTCCAAGTCGTGGAGGCTCTGGAGGGGACCCTGACTCCGGTGACCTGTTTGGAGGATCCTGCCAACTGTTGGCAAGTCGGCCAATGCTCGACGGAGCTTCTTTGGCGCCGGGTGGATGCCGCGATGCGGGCTGTGCTCGGGAGCACGACCTTACAGGCGCTGGTCGATGAGCGCCGGGCCTTGGAGCGCCGGCGGGCTGGATGATCTATCTCGACTACGCCTCGACGACCCCTCTTGATCCGGCGGTCCGTCAGGCGATGGAAGAGGCCTTGGAGCGCTGGGGCGCTCCGAGCTCGATCCATCAGGCTGGCCGACGGGCTCGCGCCCTCCTTGAAGAAGCCCGCGAGCGCCTCGCTGCGGTCTGGGGTGCCCAGCCCGGGGAGCTCGTCTTTACCGCCAGCGGGACCGAAGCCAACGCGCTGGCCCTCTGGGGAGCAGCTCTAGCCCAGCCCAAGCGCCACCTCATCGCCTCACAGATCGAGCACAGCTCGGTCCTGGGGACCCTGAGGGCGCTAGAGCGCCTCGGGTTTCAGCTCACCCTCCTCCCTCCGGATCCCCAGGGGCGTATCGCCCCCGAGCAGGTCCTGGAGGCCCTCTCCCCCGAGACCGCTCTGGTGAGCCTGATGTGGGTCAACCACGAGCTTGGGACGCTCCAACCAGTCTTCGAGCTTGCCCCATTGCTCCGCGAGCGAGGGATCCTCCTTCATGTTGATGCCGCTCAGGTTCTGGGCAGCATTCCGGCCCGCCTGGGGGACCTAGGGGCCGATCTGGTCTCGGTAAGCGCCCACAAGTTCTACGGTCCCAAGGGGGCGGGAGCCCTCTATGTCCGCCGGGGTCTCGAACTCTTCCCCTGGCTGCCCGGCAAACAGGAGCGGGGCCGGCGGGGGGGAACGGAGAACCTCTGGGCTGCTTGGGGGATGGCGCTGGCCGCCGAGCGGGCTGTGGAGGGGTTTGCGGCTGAGTACCAGCGCCTGCTCGCCCTGCGGAGGCGCCTCGAGGAAGGCCTTCTAGCCGTCGAGGGAGTCCGCCTCAACGGCCATCCCAGCTTGCGGAGTCCTCGGATCGTCAACGTGACCGTCCAGGATGCAGATGGAGAGGCGTTGCTCCTCAACATGGACCTCATGGGCGTGGCGGTCTCCTCCGGCTCAGCTTGCAGCGCGGGAAGCCTCGAGCCCTCCTATGTCCTCTTGGCCATCGGCCACACCTGGCAAGAAGCCCGCGCCTCGCTCCGCTTCAGCCTGGGGCGGGAGACCGACTTGGGGGTGGTTGAGCGAGCCGTAGAGGTCTTTAGGAGCGCGGTTGCTCGTGCTCGCGGAGAAACTTCTCTTTGAGCTCCCGCCGGAGGATTTTTCCCACCCCGCTCTTGGGGAGCTCCTCGACAAAGCGGTAGACGCGGGGGACCTTATAGGCGGCCAGGTGCTCCCGACAGTAGCGATCGAGCTCGCTCTCGCTGAGCGAGGCTCCCGGCTTGAGGACCACGAAGGCGCCCACCGTCTCACCCCGATAGGGATCGGGAAGGCCGACCACCGCAGCTTCCTGGATGGCGGGATGGGCGAAGAGGACCTCTTCGACCTCACGGGGGTAGACGTTGTACCCGCTTGCGATGATCAAGTCTTTCTTCCGGTCGACGATATAGAAGTAGCCCTCTTCGTCCATATAGCCGAGGTCGCCGGTGAGGAGCCAGCCCTCGACGAGGACGGCCTGGGTCTCTTCGGGTCGGCGCCAGTAGCCCTTCATCACGTTTGGCCCCCGCACTGCAAGCTCGCCAACCGTTCCTGGGGAAAGCGGTCGACCCTGGTCGTCGACGATTCGAGCCTCCACACCGGGCAGGGGCAGGCCGATGCTGCCAGCCTTGCGGCGGCCCAGGATGGGGTTGCAATGGGTGACCGGAGAAGCCTCGGTGAGGCCGTAGCCCTCCACGAGCTTTCCTCCGGTGAGCTCTTCGAAGCGGCGGGCCACTTCCAGAGGGAGGGGAGCGGAGCCCGAGATGCAGACCCGGATGCTCTGGATGCGCCGCCGGGAGATACCGGGGGTGTTGTTGAAGCCCACGTAGAGGGTCGGCACCCCGGGGAAGTGGGTGACTTTGTGGCGCTCGATGAGCCGGATGGCTCCCTTCACCTCCGGTCGGGGCATCAGGACGATCTTGAAGCCCCCGGCGAGGGCGTAGTTCATGGCTACGGTCATCCCGTAGACGTGGAAGAAGGGGAGTGCCCCCAGGGCGACGCCTTGCCCCTGGAGCTCTTGGAAGCTCGGATCCCAGGCCACGCACTGCCGGACGTTGGCGAGAAGGTTGGCGTGGGTGAGCATGGCCCCCTTGGCGAGGCCGGTAGTCCCGCCGGTGTACTGGAGGAGGGCGACCTCATTGGGGGAGGAGGGATAGGGTTCGGCGGGAGGGGCCTTGAGGAGCGCCCGGAACCTCTGGCCCTGAGGCTTGGAACTCTTCGTCTGGCGGTGGGTGAGCCGGTAGAGCCAGTTCTTAGGGAACGGCAAAAAGTCCTCGATGCCGGTGAGGATGGCCTGCCGGATGGGGACCTTGGGGGCGACAGCTTGGTAGCGGGGCCAGAGATCGTCCAGGAGCACCAAAACGCTCGCCTCGCTATCGCTTAGTTGATGGGTGAGCTCATCTGGGGTGTAGAGGGGATTGACGTTGACGACGATGCCCCCCGCGATCAGGGTGCCGAAGAAGGCAATGACCTGTTGAGGGGAGTTAGGGAGCATCACGGCGACCCGCTCGCCGGGCTTCAGGCCGAGCTCCTTGAGCCCTCCGGCGAATCGGCGGGCGAGCTCCCAGAGCGAGGCGTAGGAGAGGGTGAGCCCGAAGAACTCGAGGGCGGGACGCTCGGCAAAACGGGCTGCGCTCTCGGCGAGAAGGCTCCAGAGCGGTTTCGGGGTGAAGTCGAGGGTATGGGGAACCCCGGGATCGTAGTGGGCAAACCAAGGCGCTTCGATGGCTGAACCTCCGAAACGTTTGACTTGGTTTAAGTTTATCGCTCTTGGAGGATCCGTTCCACCTGGTGTGCGGCCTCGAGGTCGCGCTCGGTAACCCCTCCGGCCGAATGGGTGCTGTAGACGACCCGAACCTCCTGGTAGCCGATCTGGAGGTCGGGGTGGTGGTCCATCTTCTCGGCGAGCAGGGCGACTTGGACCGCGAAGGCGACTCCGGCTCGGTAGCTGGAAAACCGATAGCGCTTCTCGATCTGCTGCCCGTTCAGTTGCCAGCCCGGCAGCTCGTCGAGCCGCTGTTCGATCTCGGAAGGAGTGAGGGCCATGGTCCCATTCTAGTCCAGCCACGGCCCTCTCCATTCGGGTAGAGTCGAGGGGTGACCTCTTCGCGCGGTGTGGAGTGGACGATCTGGACCGACGGAGCCTGCCTCGGCAACCCCGGGCCGGGAGGATGGGCGGCGCTGGTGCGGGGGGAGCGAGAGGTACTCCTCAAAGGAGGAGAGGCCTGGACGACCAACAATCGGATGGAGCTCAAAGCGGCGCTCATGGGGCTTCTCGCGACCCCCGAGGGGGCGCGGGTCGAGGTGAGGACCGACTCGCGCTACCTCAAAAACGCCTTCACTGAGGGCTGGCTGGCCCGCTGGCAGGAGCATGGTTGGAGGACCAAGACGGGGCCGGTCAAGAACCAAGACCTCTGGGAGGAGCTTCTCAAAGCAGTCCAGGCCCGTCAGGTGCGCTGGGCTTTCGTCAAAGGGCATGCGGGGATTCGGGAGAACGAGCTGGTCGACCGGCTGGCGGTTCAGGAGGCAAAGAGCCAGCGGGACCCGCCTGGCAGTGAGGGCAGAAGTGGGTTCCGCGCCCGCCGAGGGTGATCTTCTCGATGGGATGGGCGCAGCGAACGCAGGGCTGGCCAGCTCGCCCATAGACTCGGTGGTGGAGCTGAAAATAGCCGGGATGGCCGTCGGGCTGCTGGTAGGCTCGGTCGGAAAGGGTTGATCCACCAACGCTGAGCGCTTCGCGGAGCACCTGGCGGATCGCCCGGTAGAGCTGGCGGAGCTCGGGGTCTTGGAGCTGGCGGGCTGGGGAAGCGGGGTGGATCTTAGCCCGCCAGAGGGCTTCGTCGGTGTAGATGTTGCCGAGACCGGCGACGACCTCTTGTCCGAGGAGGAGATCCTTGATCCGCTGGTTTCGCTGGAGGCGCTGTCGAAACGCCTGGAAGGTGAACTGAGGGGAGAGCGGCTCGGGGCGGGGGCGCTGGGGGCGGCGTGCCCTATGGGCATCGAGGGGAAGACCAGGGGCGCTTTGCCGGCATTGGCCAGGGAGGCCGCGACCACGAAAGGCTGGAGCATCAGGAGCGCGACCAGGAACGCGCCGGCCGGGCCGGCCAGCCTCCTCTGGTAGATCGAGACCGCTATCAGCAGGGCGAACCCCACGGGGAGGAGGCGCGGATCCACCATGAGCGCCCCCGCCAGGAACCCGCCGGCCACGGCGGACCCCGTGAAGGGGCTGAGCACCGCGGGGAGGAAGAGGAAGCCGAGCGAGATCAACAGTGCCTCGAAGGGCCCGAAGGCGCCGCCCACGTTCGGGCTCGTCGAGAGCGGGAGCACCTGCACGAGCGCGACGAATATCATGTAGTATGAGAGGAGGAACTTGGCCAGATTCGGGTGGCCGCGGATGTGCAG
>Ga0080003_1001701_pt1 | contig 11168 bp, 8 predicted proteins | sample JossMetagenome_FD_69206 | JGI IMG/M metagenome (GOLD analysis project Ga0080003, IMG submission 69206) | Hot spring microbial communities from Joseph's Coat, Yellowstone National Park, USA - JC2_E (SPADES assembly) (version 2) | ecosystem: Environmental > Aquatic > Thermal springs > Hot (42-90C)... | reverse complement strand
ACGCCATGGAGTACCTCAACCAGCACAGGCTATTCAGGCCCAGGGCATGCTACGTGGGGCCACACGACGTGCCATACGTACCCATAGAAAAAAGGTAATTCACTGACCTCCTCCCCGCCTTTAGGGCGAGGGTTCCCCGAGGTCTTGGGGGTTACGCCCCTTTATGGGCGCTACTCGATTATGATCCACGATAAACGACAAAGGCTTCTTTATCATCGAGATCGTTATGCCGGTAGCCTTCTTCAAGATGTTCAACGCGCCGTTCAAGTCACTGTGCAGTTTATGCCCTTTAGGGCAATTAACTACTCCCCTCGGATCCCTAGTGACCTCCACATCATGATAAGCACAGATACGTGAAGTATTATACTCGATGACCTCAAACACACGAATGCCATACTCCTGAGCTTTTAGCTCTATGATATTCATCAACTCGCGATAAGACCACAAATTCACTGTGAACTTATTACCCTTGTCTTGTGAGATGTTGAAGGGGTACCCCAAGTAGATGGTTGATACGCCTAATTCATGCAACTCCCTCAACAGGTGAGAAGCAAAGTTCCTATACAAATGAAGAAGCCTCTTGGTTAGTTTCTTGAATAGTCTCCTCTTCTCCCTATTAAGCTCATAATACGCCTCATATTCGTTGATATTCTTCGCCTTATCCGCAGAGGACTGTACCTCGGATATCCTCTTCCCGAAGTAGAAGTAATCCTCCTTCGCCCTAATCCCCTTATATAATAACCAAGTGCCATCATCGACTACTACGCTCGCCAAGACATTGATGCCCAAGTCAATGGATGCGGCCTTACTACCCTTCGGTGACTTAACTTGAATGCTCTTCCTCTCCCCCCTCACTATGTGTTTGCTCCTCCTTCCCGTTTTGGTTTTCTCAACGCCCACCTCCACGGGGATGGAGGCGTGCCACGCATTCCTTATCTCGTCATAGTATATTTCTAGCCTACCTTGTTTCCCGTGCCACCTTAATCTACCCGTAAAATCGATTTCTAGGCCGAAGTCCTTTAGGACTAGTTTCTGTTCATCCACTACATACCTATCTTGCCTAACTACTAGGAGTAGTTTCCTCCCTCCGGTTTCCTTATCCTTCCAGTAACGCGGTGGACTCATATATTCCATGTGAGATGGTAGTTTGTTCTCCTTCCTCAGCTTGAGTAGGGAGAAGAATGAACCCCATGCCTCATTATTCTTCTGCATGACTGCTTGGGCATTGACCCCCAATTCTTCCTTATACTTCTCGTAGCATTTATCCCAAGTCCCCTCGAAGTCCACTTTTTCACCGCGAAAGAACTGCTGCCTCCTCTCATAATTCAACTCATTGAAGAGTTTAGCGGAGATGTCGGCTAGCCTCCTCAGCTTTCTTTCTTGGAAGCCGTTTGGTAGGAGGCGAACCACGTTAGTCCTCTTGTTAGTGTGCTTAACTTCCTTGATGCCCTCTCCCGGTATTGCGGGGGAAGTCGGCCCCCGCCCCCCATTCTCTAAAAATTGACCGGAAGAGGACATCCTAAAGAGGAATAGTCTTCCTTATTTAAGCTTTACCCCGCCCCTAAAGGGGCGAGACTTGCCGTTAGTTTTATCATGCATGAGGTTATTAATTGCGCTATTTCGCCTCGTTGCTCTTCATGCATTGGCGGCCTCCGTGTCGCCCATTTGATTAATGGCCTCTATCCTCACCACGTTATCCGCGCTGTTCTCGAATGAATCTATGTGGGACGTGATCAGCACCACATCTATGCTGGATGAAATGTCCCGCAACCATGCGGCTACCTTGGCTCTATGCTCGGCATCCAAGTGCTCAGTGGGCTCATCAAGCATAATTATGGGGATGCGCCCAAGTATTACCTTAGCCATGGCGTACCTAAATATTAGGGCCACCAAGTTTTTCTCCCCCATGGATAAGGCCTCGAGCGGAATCTCCTTGCCGTCGCCCCTCTTAACGTAGATATCATAATCGCCATCCATCCTGATATCGACGTAGGCCTCCTTGTGCCGCAAAGCGGTGAATGCCTCCCTTAATTCCTCATTCATTGCATCGATGAATGCCTTACGTATGAGGGGTTTCGCCGCCTCCACGGCGTCGCCTAACATATTCAGCGTTGATAGGGATGATTGAAGCCCCCCTAATCGCCGCCTCGCTTCCTCCAGCCTACTCCTAATATTGCTCTCTTCCTGCCGCGTCTTCTCGGTCTCATTAATTAATTGAGTTAATGCTCCCCTTAATTCGGCTCCCATTGCCCTTACCTCCTCTAGTTTCTTCTTCGTCTCCTCTAGTTTCTTCTTCGTCTCCCCCGCCTTCACAAGCATTGGCTCTAAGACCTGTAGTCTAGCCGTTATGTTTTCCCCCTCCCTCTGAACCTCAATTAATTGTTCCCTCAGCATCGCCGCCTCGTTCTCCGTATGGCCGCTTAATTGCTCCATTCGCTTCCGGTATTCCTCCTCTATTTTCTCGTACTCCTCGGCCTCGCCCCTTATCCCCCTTATTTCCTCCTCTATTTTCTCGTACTCCTCCCCCCTCGGCTTGAGCCTCTCTATTCTATTCCTGATATCCTCCAACTCCCCCCTCACTTGATTCAATTTATTGACTTCCTGATTAATGCGCCCCTCGAGATCCTCTAGCCGGCCCCGTTTCCTAGATAATTCGCTCCGCAACCTATTCAATGCCTCCTCTGCATCCCTAAGCCTCCTCTGCGTCTCCTCTATTTCCCGCGTCTTCTCCCTTAACCTATTCCTTAATTCATTGGCCTTATCCTCCCGTTTCCTCAGTAGTTCCTCTGCTTCCGTAATTGTGAGGGACCTACCGCACAGGGGGCACGTGGATCCCCCCCTCCTCAATAATTCGATCTCCGTCTCCACGTGCTTAAGCTCTACCTCTATAGCTGCCCTATTGTTCTCCGCCTCCCTTAACTGGCTTCGAGCCTCCTCCATGGCCTCTCTCCTCTCCTTCTCTTTCTCCTCCAACTCCTTAATCTCCCCCCTCAACTCCTCGGCCTCGCTTTTTTCCTGCTCCAATTCATACTCTATATCCATTAATTGATCATCCTTGATCGCAGCCTCCTTCTCGAGCTTGCCTAATTCCTCGTGATCCTTCCTTAACTCCTCCTCCCTCTTCCTTAATTCGCCGTATCGCTCCGCCTTGGGTCTCAACGCATCTAGCCTCTTCCTTAACTCCTCTATCCGCTTCCGCTCCTCAACTACGCTCCTCAACTCATTCTCTAATCGGCTTAGCTTAGCCTTGAGGCTCTTCTCCTTATCCATTAATTGCGATAATTGGATCCTCAGGGTATAGGCCTCCTTCTCCTTCTCCTCCAGTCCCCTCGCCTCGCCCTCCAACTCGGATAACTTAGCCTCCAACTCCTTTCCCTCCTTCTCTTTTTCCATTAATTCACCATTAATTCTAGTTATCCTCTCCTCCATTTCCTTTAATCTGGTAGAGGTCACGCTTAACTGCCTGCTCAATTCCTTTGCCTGCCCATCAAGGGCCGCCACATCTTTCTCAATGCTTCTCCTGATCTCCTTAATGACTGAGTCCTGTAATTTAGTTAATGCATCTATCTTTATGACTGAATCCAGCCTATTTCGTCCTGACTTATCGTTATCCAGTATAGCTCGGATCTCTCCCTGCCTAATATACAATAACCTAGTGAATAGGTCAGCATCTATCCCCAGCATCTTCTCAATGAAGGCGGTCACCTCCTTATCCCGAGCAGCCACCTTGTGTCCATCCCCATCAATGATATAGGTTTGATGCGCATCCAATTTATCGCCTGCAATAACCCTCTGAACAGTGTATTGATCATCCTCTCCAGCCAAGGTGACCCTAACCTTAGCCATGCCGCGGCCCAGTTTAACGAAGCTCTGCAGCTTCACCCCGCTCTTGCGCGCCCACTCGCTTCCATATAATGCGAAAGCCACTGCATCTAGGAAAGTGCTTTTCCCAGCCCCATTCAGGCCATGTATGAAATTGATTCCACGCGTTAAAACGACTTTACCGTTGGATATGCTCCTGAAATTACTTAACTCTACTTCCCTTATCAATGAGGATCGCCCCCAGAGTTAAGTCCTATGCTTCTCCTTATCACGTTAATGGCCTTCTCCACCTCTCCCTGCTCCACAAGCGATAATGCCTCTAGAACGGAATTGATCAATCCGCTCGCCCCCTCCCCGGCTCCCTTCATGTTATTTATCAATATGTTCCTTATTATCTCATTAATGCCGTAGTACTGCACCCCGCCAGTGTTCACATTGCTTCTTCGCCTTAGATCCATATCTATATCCACCTTCAAGGCATCAAAGCGATCCCTTAAGTCCCTTAACCCGTAATCCCTTAACTTATAGCCATCATGCATTATCCCCCTTAACTCCACAATAACATATGCATTGCTGATCCCTATTTTACCTAGGGCATTCACTATGTTCTCCCGCACCCTGTTGGGTTCATCCCCATTAATCCCCACAATTAGCCTAATCATTCTCCGCCTTGGCTCCAGCCTAACCTTACTCATCACCACGTCGCTGCCAACATCAAGCAGTAGAAACCCCTTCTCATCCTGGGGCTTCCTAAGCCTTAACTCTCCCCCAATCAATTCATGAGTCTCGAACTCGCTTGCATCCCATATTTCCAGGGAACCAGCATAGGCCCCCCTCAATCTTGGGTGCCGCAGTGCATGTTCATGGATATGCCCCAATGCGTAGTATGGTTCTTCGGGCAAATCATCACCCACGGTGAAGTAATCCAAGTCAGGCATTGAGTATTTATAGGGGGTTCCCCTCACGTATTGATGAAGCATAACTATGGCTCTGCGCCGCCCATCCATCATTGATCTAATCATGTTGCCCAATTCATGGCTCTTCTCCCCAGGCCTGCATCCAAGCCCAATCACCCTAACATCGCCTAGATCCACGTATTCATCATCTAGGAACCTCAGTACGCCCGTATTGCCTAGAACCCTAAGGGGATTCTCCGTTGGATTTATTGGGGAGGCATCGTGATTGCCCCGAATCGCGAAGACGCTTAAGCCAGCGCTTCGAAGCGCTGTGAATCCCCTTATGGCTGTCATGTACATGCTTGGAGTCGGCCTAGCCCCATCAAACACGTCACCCGTAACTAGTACCGCCTCCAATCCCTTTTCGTCCCTTAACTTAACCAACTCATCGACTGCGTTTAGGAAAGCCTCCTCATAATCCTTAGCCCTGGCGTCGAGTCCATATTGCCTCCGCCCCAGATGTATGTCGGATATGTGAGCAAGCAGCACGAACCTAGATAATAGGGTCCACCTTGAAAAACATTCCCAAGAAGGATAATATGTGGTGGCAACGAAAACTTTTGGGCAGCATGGTGAAATGATCCTCCGCACTAAAGGGCTAGGGTTACTGCATCGTCACAATAGAAAGCCCCCAATCCCTTAGGGGAAGGGAATCATATTCCTGCTCAGCGAATAATAGGAATATATAGGAGCGGCCCAGGGATCAGCATGTCGTACGAGATGAGCGTTCAAGATTCATTGAAGGAATTCATGAGGATTTATCCGCAGGGCGTTACCATAGTGACCACCAGGCAAGGGGATAAGCCCATCGGCATCACCGTTAGCGCATTTACATCGGTATCCATGGAGCCTCCCCTCGTATTGGTCGCTATATTCAAGTCATCCTCCATATCGCGCCCCATAATTGAGAGCAATTTATTTACTGTTAACCTGCTTCCGGAGGATGCTGCTCAATTATCCCAATTATTTGCCTCTAACGAGAAGCCCACAAACGTTTTTGAGGCTGGTCCATACCCATATATTACGCAATCATTGGCGTCCCTGGGATGCAGTTTATGGAAGATAGTGGATGCGGGGGATCACTGGTTATTCCTGGGGCTAGTTAGGGATGTCAAGGTAAGAAGGCATGGGAAGCCATTGGTGTATCATGAGAGGCAATACACTACCATATGTTGATGAAGTAGGCGAGGCAAGGGAATTAGAGGGAGTAGGCGACTCCCTTCTCGGTAGTCCTTATGTTTCCCGCGACTTGCACTAAGATCGATTTAATGGGTATGGAGTTCAGATAAATATTGGCGGGGTCCTTGTTAATAGAGACTTGGTACGCTACTTCCTCGGCCGTTAATTCCCTTCCCATTATTAATTCCCTTACCTTCTCCACCAATTTATTGCAGTAATTTATGTTAAACTCTATTAATTCCTTGGCCTTCTTGGAGTCCAGGTAAGTAGGGCCATGCGATATCACCACCTTCTCCACTCCCCCAACCAATTCCCTCAACTTATTGAGGGACTCCATGGCGGCCCAGAAATCCGTATAGAACGGCACGCCGAAGCCCTCGATGACTCTTTGGCCGAAGAAGGAATCGCCGGCATATAGGACATCGCCAAGCAGGTAAGCCACATGCCCCGGCGTGTGCCCAGGCAGCTTTATCACCTCAACCTCTGGATCACTGAAGTTGAGCTCCAGGTTTTGCTTGACTAAGTCGAATGTAAATATTGGCGAGTCCCGGGAGCTGAAGCCATACGTCATGGCCCGCCTCCCCATTAATGTGAGGGACCAATAATCCTCCGGCGGCAAGTACTTAGCCTTAGCGCTCCTGGTTAGGCCGGCTATGTGGTCGCTATGGCCATGGGTTGCTAACTGCACTTCACCATTAAGTTGAAGGGAGGCATTGCGTCCACCTTGATCTATCACAATGCGTCCATCATAGATTAACGTGTTCGGGCTGCCGGGAATCACTTCAGTATTCCTGGTTAGCTTTATTATATTCACTTTATTATTGCCGCGGCATCCATATAAAAACCTTCATGTGAATAATTTGATAAAATGGACGACAACCCTCGTCCTTTAGGGCCATCTTGAAAAGGGCTACAAACATGGTGGTTCCAACAGTGAGGAAACCATTGTCTTTCCTAGTGTTGCATAACTGAGTGGCGCCCGTAATGGGGCGTAACCCTCTAGGCCTCGGGGAATCCAAATGGCGGGGAGGAGGTCAGAATAATGCGCAGCGTATTCCTAAGCGTCGATGGGAGTTAATATTATTAATGCATTTATAGCTTATAATCGAATGGTAGCCATAGATTTATCGGTACCCATACGTAATGGAATGTTCTTTTACCCGGGGGATCCGGAACCCAAGGTGGAGATCTATAAAACAATCGAGAAGGATGGATACAACATGCATAGGCTAGTGATGGGCACGCACACGGGCACTCATGTCGATGCCCCAAATCACTTTCTGCCTAATGGATTAACCCTGGATAAATTGGATCCATTAGCCTTTAGCGGCAGCGCAATCGCGGTTGCGTCAAGGGAGAGGATAGTGCATGCATCTGACTTGGAGGGAGTGAGTAGGGTTGATGTCGTGCTGGTGTATACTGGCACAATTGAGGAGTTGGGAGGAGGCGCAATAAACGTGGGAAGGATTGGGGTACTGGATGAGGGGGCGGCCAGGTTATTGGTGGGTAAAGTTAAGGCGGTCGGCATAGATTCGCCATCCATTGGGTCCCCCGAGGTCCATAGGATCCTTTTATCTCACGGCGTAGTCATCATTGAGAACATATCCTCGAGGGTTAAGGAGTTGGTGGGCAAGTCATTTCAATTATATTGCCTCCCCATACTTGTGGGGGATGCGGATGGGGCGCCAGCCAGATGCGTGGCGATCCCTTAAAATGAGGCATTGCTTTTCGGGGAAAGAGCAGTCAGCAGGCTCATAAAGCATCATTTGCTCAGTCGGCTCAGCATCATCATGCTGGTCCAGGGGAGGCAATGCTTTTAAAGATTTTATGCAGCTATTCTTCCAATGAATAATTTACAGCTATGCTATGTAGAATATTATGGTTTGCCACGGGTTCCCTCAATGATAGCAGTATATGGATTAGCCGTTCTATCAATAATACTGTTTTTTTACATTCTACAAGTGAGATTAAGGAAATACGGCGTTGGGCTCTGGGAATTCATATCCATAATACTAAGGGGTTACCGGGCTTGGTTACCGTTCCTAGGCGATGTGTTGAGCCATAGGAGGTTCCTGAGGGATGAGAGGCTTGGGGGAACCGCCCACTTAATGATATTCTACTCCCTCGCCGCATCGCTGCTCGGAACCATACTGGTCGCCATTAATCAATACGCGGGGATCCTGCTCTCCACACAGGTCTACTGTGGGTCCCTCTTCCTGGCATATAGTGGATTCGTAATGGATGTGACGGCGTGGATCATGGTTATCGGTTCCCTCCTAGGCATGTATAGGGTCATTCAGAGGAAGGGCCTCTACACCAGGATGGAGTACTTCTCAAATATTGGCTTCCTCGCCGGCTTGATTTACCTAGCCATCAGCGGGGCCTTAATTGAGTCATATAGATTCGCGGAGAGGGGCCTAACCCAATATGCCGCCTTCATGCCTAACGCATACCTCTTCTCTCCACTCCACATCTCGAGCCTAGATTACATGCTTCTCTATTACTCGCATTTCCCCATAGCGTTCCTACTAATAGCGATACTGCCCGCCACAGCTATATTCCACTCAGTGCTTGGGCTCTATAATTACATTATTAATTACGGTAGGCCCCTAGGAGAGCTGGAGAAGCCCTTTGACTTGAGGGAGCTCCTTCAAAAGGAGAATCCGGAGATGCCTAAGGTAGGTTACTCCAATGCATCCGAGATACCTAAGCTAAATAAGCTTGAGGCCCTGGCATGCACTGATTGCTTTAGGTGCCAGGATAATTGCCCCGCCTATGCTGTTGGGCGGCCGCTTTCCCCCACATTAATAATGACTAAGATAAAGCAGGGATTGGATGCGGGTCAAGATAAGTTGATTGATGGTTCGGTGATGGATGATGAATTATGGGCATGCACGACTTGTGGGGCATGCATGGAGGCTTGCCCTGTTTACATTAGGCACGTGGATTACATAATTGACATGAGGAGGGACCTAGTGATGAATATGAGGATGGATCAGAAGAAGAGCAGCCTAATCCTGAACTTATCCCAATCAAGCAATTCCCTGGGCATGAATAATATGGGGAGACATGACTGGTTGCGGGAACTCGGCGTTAAGAGCGTTCAGGAGAATCCAGGCTTTGAGTACTTATTCTGGGTTGGATGCATGGGCAGCTTCGATGCGAAGGCGAAGGAAATAGTGAAGTCCCTAATAGAGATACTGAGGACGGCTGGGGTATTGGATAAGGTGGCCGTGCTGGGCGATGAGGAGACTTGTTGCGGCGATCCTGCCAGGAGGCTCGGGGAGGAGGGGCGATTCCAGGAAATCGCCATGGCTAACATAGACCTATTCAATAAGTACGGCGTTAAGAAGATACTAACGATATGCCCGCACGGCTTTAACACGTTCAGAAACGAGTATCCAAAGCTTGGATTGAGCGGCGTTAAGGTCATTCATCACGTCGAGCTGATTAAGGAGTTGATGGAGGAGGGGAAATTAAAGTTGAATGTTGATGTTGGGAAATTGACAATCCATGACCCATGCTACTTGGCCCGCAATAATGATGTGGTTGAGCCCCAGAGAATAGTGGTAAGCAAGCTCGGCGACCTCATTGAGGTCGAGAGGCACGGCAAGAAAACCTTCTGCTGCGGAGCAGGCGGCGCCAATTACTGGTATGACGTGCCGGAGAAGAAGAGGATAAGTCATGAGCGCTTCGAGCAATTAACCAAGACAGGGGCCGACACTATCGTGACCCTATGCCCATTCTGTAATGCCATGCTTGACGAGGCATCGAGAGCCAAGGGATCAAGCGTGAAAGTAATGGATATATCCCAAGTAATACGTAAATCCATGAATGGAGAATAGTTAGAATTATGGGCCTCGTTAAGCCCCATCGTTGTGATCATGAGGAGGACGTGGCTTCGCGATGAAAGGACCCGGAATCACAAAATAATCTATTTATAGCTTCTTAACTGAGGAGCTTGCTCAGTCGTGGCTCTAGATGGGCATGTTCAAGGATTTAGGCGATGAGGACTATAGAACGTTAATGAGGAGAATAGATGTGTTGCAGGGCGACGTGAAGGAGGCCATATGTAAGTACCTAGAGCTGGGAATGATTGTTGACACCAAGGGAAAAGCCTATGTAACGCTAAATGGTACCTTAATTCTACAGGATTCACCGCTTGCGCCGGAGCTCATTAGGAGCGGGATCGGCATGGAGGTTAGCGGCGCCGTTGTGCTGCCCAGCTTCTTCTCATGGATTTACTGGATTAAACCGCTTTGTCCAGATCTCGAGGGTGAATTCATTGATGTCCTACCCATGAGGGTCTTTGGAATAGGCGCTGCGCCTTATGCAGAGCTTGGGGGCGTGGAGGAAGGCCTTGCAGGCCTAGTGAAGAGCATTGGGTTCTATATTGTTGGTTCGGTGAAGGATGTCTTATTGAGGACGTGGATAATGGATGGATTGACCTTCGATGAGAACGTGGATATGATAGTTATAGCCGATAACGAGACCATAGCGCATAAGTACGTTGATACGAGGAGCAGCATTCATGTGGGCTTATCCTCAATGGAGCGATATGCCCAGTATGGCTTTGATAGATTGATGTTGGTTCACCCATTCTTATCTAGGCAGTATCATGCGGAGGTGGTCTCCAAGATTATCTCACGTAAGGTAATCTCAACCGCTGGTTACGCTGCATTGATAATGGATGATTACGAGATAAATGGGATAATCATGTATAAGTGGCCCCTCATTAATTACATGCTTTCACGAAGCCTCAACGTGATGCAGAGGAACATGCAGCTCAAGAAATTCATAACAGGCTAGCAATTCCCGGCATTATTTGGGAAGGGAGGAACGCTTTAATTGGTTGCCTCTGGACTTTGGGCAATGATGAGCATTAACGCATGATGGGTGATTTCAAATCCAGGCTGCTGATAAAACGAACGGCAAACCTCGCCCTTTAGGGCGGGGAGGAGGTCAGTATCAAAATAATGCTGTCTTCTTATTCGAATATGCAAATGCTTTGGATTTCTTGGGTAAGGAAGATGAGGCAGTGCCCTTATATCGAAGAGCTTTGGCAATGGGTCTTTCGGGAGAGATCAAGGCTCAAGCTGAGATTCAATTAGGGAGCTCGCTGAGCATTATAGGGGAAGACTCGAGTGCCGTAGAGATACTGGACAGAGTATATAGAGAGACTAATGATCCAGCGGCTCTCGCATTCCTGTG
>Ga0080003_1001698_pt1 | contig 11171 bp, 9 predicted proteins | sample JossMetagenome_FD_69206 | JGI IMG/M metagenome (GOLD analysis project Ga0080003, IMG submission 69206) | Hot spring microbial communities from Joseph's Coat, Yellowstone National Park, USA - JC2_E (SPADES assembly) (version 2) | ecosystem: Environmental > Aquatic > Thermal springs > Hot (42-90C)... | reverse complement strand
AGAGCTCTGGTAGAGTATCCATTTGCAATAATGAAGAGGGTATTCCACTTCTCACACACTTTGGTCACATTGTCGAGGAGAGCTATGGTCAAATTCATGTTCTCCTGCCTAGCTTACAATCTGTTTGCACTTGGAAGCAACTCAAACAGAGGGTAAACTATCGAAATTTCAACAAAAAATTGAGAAAATAAGATGGGGAAATAGGGATTCTCCTGTTTATTTGGATGAAATGACAAGAGAAGCTTAACACAACTAAATAGTTTGGTACCATTCTATCAAAATTGGCTAGATTTTAGAAATCCTCAATCAAAGCCCGTGAATCATCCACTTTTGATTTGGTTTAAATGGACCGGTAGGGATTTGATTAATGTTTTAAGCGAATACTATTTTCCAGATGCTTCATCTTTCACATAAATACCCTTATCAGATATGGATAGTGCAACAAAATGGATGCTATTACCTATTGCATATGCAAGATCGAAGAGATAAAGATATTCGGTAACATTCTTTGAATAAAAAACCATGACATTGATCGCTAAAACAACAGTGGACAATAATACAAGGACAAGAGATATATGTAAAAAATATTTTTTCATTTCAACTCTTTTACTAAATTTTTCATAATTTTATTTGTTTTCTTCTCCTCATTCTATTATATAGAATGTAAGCACCTAAAGCCGCTAATGCAAATGAAGTGATCTGGTAGGCAATTGAATGACCGTGTATGAACGCAATGAAGTAATAGATCCCGAATGCACCTACTATTAGAAGTAGAACTGAGATTATAATTGGTACTGTTGTATATTTTAAATTTCTTCTAGTCATTGTCACTCCACCCCCAGATAGTAATTCTAGAAGCAATTATGTTCTACTCCTTCCGCATCGTTATAACAAACATAAGAAGCTATCAAACATACCGCACATCCCCCCAACCCTGTACCTTCGCATAATAGACAAACGGGTAAACTAAAAACATCTACACAAGCAGGTATACATGTTACTACCTGAGCACAAATCGCATATATTGCTAAAACAAGACCCAAGAGCGCAATTTCTAAACCTATTATGAAGAATGCCTCTGTTGGGTCCAATGGTTGAATTTTATGAAAGACGACGGCAATTAAAACTAGCAAAATGGAAAGATAAAGATCCCAGGAAGATTTGGAGGAAATAATACTTTTTATTCCGCCATTTAAATGAAATAGGTAAGCCATGGAATAATATTTTAGGTTGCTGTCTCTCATTGTCTCATCATACTATACATATAATAAATGATATTAAAATTATACTAGACTAAATCGTTACCACTCTAGTTCCGCACTAAGCGTGGCGGCATTGTGCGGTCAAGCATCCCCTCAAGCCCCCCCCCTAAGAATGCTCCCTGCAAGGGTGAATAATGTGCCCAAAGCGAGCCGAAAGTCTTGCGAAGCAAAACCGAGCGGTGTAAGCGTTATAGGTGGGTCGTGTGAAACACCACCCATACACCACGAGCGGCGAGCACAGGACACCACCCTGAGTGAGCATAGCAAATGAAGGGCTCTTCGAAGAAGAGTGCGAGACGTAAATCAAAAGAGGGGTGGATTGCGAAAGCAAGACAGGGTGAATTTTGATTGGAGACGAAGCATGGGATCCTGTGCTCGGCGTGCAGGCGAGGGGAGGGCACATAGCAATCAGCGAAGGCTCAAAGAGGGGTGGTCTTTAGGTCGGGGTAAATTTGAGCCGGAGCTTACCAAAATGGATTAAAATCTGAATGGTATACAGGTACACTATGAGCGCAAACAGATCAAGGTTAGTTAGCATTCCTGAGTCTGATCTTGACAGCCTGGAGGCTACTTTATAAACTCTGGAAAATGAATTTATCATGGATCTGTTGGAAAGAAGCGAACTGGATATACGAAAAGGAAAATAAGAAACATAAGGGATTTCCTCAAAGAATTCTTGTAAAAACTTTTGAGATAATCTTTTGAAGCATTGGTGGAATCATAGGTCCATTCCTCTTTCACCTATTTTATACCGGATCTTTCATTGCGAAGTATGAATAGTTTCATAAAATTTGCTATATTAATGAGTGTTGATAGCTATATCTCCTCAAGTTTCAGTTACTTTATCTGCATTTTTAGATTTTCTCCACGCTTTCGTAAGACCTAATAATTTCTTCTAATTTCTTAAGAGATCTGACATCTCGATTATTTTTAAAAATAATCTCCGGAACCTTGAGATATGTCCATTTTATACCCGTAAGATTTGTAGCATCTTCGCACCATTCTCTCGCTCTCCTATCTTTATATCTCACTTCCGCAGATTCTTCTCCCTTAGTTTCTATTATATAATTTTCTGTATCGCAAATAGCTATGAAATCTGGCATATAATAGGATAAACCCTTTTTCTCGTTGACGTACTCCAAGTAGAAATTTAAATTGTTATCATTTTTTATATATTTCTTTACATCGGATGCATCTTCATCAAGAAACTTACAGAAATCATATTCGAAGTCGTTAGCTACAGGTACCAGATTAAGAATACATTTCTTTGGAGGATAGGTTTTCTTTCTAGTTAGTGATGGTCGTATATCTTTAACTTCCTTTGGCTCAGATTGAATCTTGACTTCTGTTGAGAGAATAGTGAGTTTGTTTATTACCTTTACAAATAATTCTGCGAGAAAGTCAACAACCTTTGGTTCACTGAGAGCTTGGAGAAACCTATAGTCGTCTTTAATCTCTTGTGTTATTACACTTGTGAAAAGGCTATTGGTAATATATGAGTCCAGTTTTCCAACAAGTTCGCTGTTTCTTGACGGTATTTTACAAGCCCTTAGAATAATATTAGCCAAATAAGATATAACAGAAGGATAATTCTCTGGTATTGGCTGTTCCCATCTATCTCGCCATTTCTCCTTCTCCGTTAATGCATCTCTTCCAACTGCAGACTTAATGTTGGTATATGTTTCTAAATCTAGATCGAATCTTCCCTGTGGAAGCTTTTGTATATTAATCTCGTTAAATGATCTATTTTCTCTCTTATATTTTGGTGACAATACTGGTATTTGAAAGTTATACTCTATTTTTCTTAATGTATCGGGAAAAATGTTTGTAACAGTAGGAAGATTCCTCTCTTTGTATCTCTTTATATCTACACCCTGCTTTTTCATTTCTTCGTCTATGTAATCTACAAATGCCTTAGTCCCAAAGACGTCAACAGTTTCCTCATATCCAGATTCGGGACCGAACATCAGTCTTAGTCCACGCCCAAGAGCCTGCTCTGGGAGGATCTCGGCTTTGGAAGTAAATGGTCTCAACCCAACTATAACACAAACATTCTTGACGTCCCATCCCTCTCTAAGCATCAGCACACTTACAATAGCTCTATACTTATGACTATGATCGATTTCTCTTGTTTCTCGTTTGAGCTTCTGCCAATCTTTTTCGCTAATCTCACCTTTTAGATTGGTATGAATGATCAAGGTTTTTCCTTTAAATTCATCCTTAGTTTGTAAATAATTGTTAATGTCCTCTGCCTCCGAGGTCTTTGTTGCCATGAAGAATATAATTGGATGCTTTCCAACCTTCGCCATAGCTTTGTTGTAATAAGCCCATCTTCTGCATCCTGCTTCGATATAATCCCTATAAATCACATCCGCTCTATCTGAAGGAGTCTCGTGAGGATTTTCAACCTCACCTATTATGGGTGATTTTACTACCCCACATCTTATGGCATCTGCCAGTGGGAAATCTGTAATAACCCATTCAAATATGCTCCCAGAATCCTGCCTTTTAGGTGTTGCAGTGAAGTCAAGTTGAAACGATAACCCGCTATTTTTATCTTTAAGAAGTTCATTGCAGTACAAAATAAATTGATTCCAGATAATGTCCTTGTCCCACACATGATGTGCTTCATCGTTAATTATGCCTAAATTGGAAATGGATTTGATCTCATCAACTATTTGGTCATAATACCTTGTGGTATCTGATGGTTTCTTTCCTACTATTTCCTGAATTGGATTTACAGGTGCACTATCCCTCTCATAGAGTCTTTGAACGTTGGTAAGATACAACCTTCCCTTTGTATTTCTAGGTGGTATGTAGTCTTCTGTAACGCATTCAAATTCCCAAAGATGCTGGAATTCATCAGGTATCATTACTCCAGAATTGAATATCTTACAGCCGGAAAAATCTTCCTTTAATCTCTCATATACTGCGATATTTGGAGCTATTATTAGGAAATTTCTTGGCATATCGTCCTTTCCTTCTATTACATTATTAAAAAAAGCCCAAATTATAGATAATGCCATTACATACGTTTTGCCAGAGCCAGTAGCCATTTTAAAACAATATTTTGGAAACAGATCTTCATGGGGATTATAGGCTATCTTCTTTGTACTATCATAATTCATTATTAAGTCGCTCATCTTTCTGAATTTCTTTACTTCGTAGAGATAGATTAGTGTTTCAATCGCTTCCCTTTGAGCAAAATAATAGCGAAATTTTTCCTTACCCATTTCATGGTCTTCTTCAAACCAAAACTGTAAGAGTCTTCTTGTCGTGTCACTGACATTACTGTAACCAGCTTCTCTCCAATTCCTTACTTCACTTCTTATGGCATCAACCAGAGGGGCAGTCGTCCGAACTCTTGTGTCTGGCTCGTCAAAAGGATTCATGTTACTGTCACCTCTTTAATGGTGGTTGTATCGTTTCCAAATACATCTATAACCTTTATCATTATTCGATATTTTCCAGGAGAATCGTAGGTATGATCTATTGACTTGAGTTCTAAAGTTTTCTTCTTCTTTGTTCTGAATTCCTGCCATTCGTTGTGAAAAGTATCATCTCTGTAGTTCCAGTCTATGCTCCAATAATCAATAAAATCACTCCATTTCAAAATCTTGTCTCTTAGCTCTTCTGGAATAGACTCTGGGTTTGGTATGATAAAATTTTCAAGAATAACTTTGGCTTTTCTTCCTGATAAATTAACTTTTGCCTCAAGAAAAGCGTGTTCGTAGAAATCTACATCCCCCGCTTCAACTGCTCTTTTGTCCATAACTTCATTTGGAATTATCCTAAGTGATATACCAAAATTATAAGATTCTCTTAGTTCTTTTAGTATTCTATCATTAAACTCCATTTCAAAATCCCAACCTAAAACATCTAGTGATTCGAAGCCGTTTTCTTTAGCCTCTTTCAAGCATTCTTCTACTTCTACTTTAGTAACAGGATAATCTATTGGACCAACGTGAACAGCTTTTCCGGATAGAATTCCATGAATATTTTTGTAATCATATACTGGTTTTGCCTTGTATAGTTGAATGATAAAATCTATGTAATTTCTATAAACGGAACCAAGGTTCTGATCCATCCAGTATTTTCTTTCATATTTTCCAAGATTCAGTACTTCAAATGGTTTGCAATTAGGGATATCAAGTAACCTTTTTCTGATTGTGTGAACAGAAAATCGTCCTATGTCCGCGGCTATCCATTTTCTTCCGAGTTTTTCTGCTACAGCCGCAGTCGTACCGGAACCTGAGAAAAAGTCGGCAATTATGTCACCTTCATTAGATGCGGACAAAATCACTCTCTCTAATAACTGTTCTGCGTTTTCAGTCGGATAACCAGTGTTAAATGAATATCCCGGAATGTCCGTCCAATTGGAATCCAATATTTGTTCATCGGTTTCCTCAAGTTTGTATTCAGGTTTTCCTGTTTTTGAGTTTAACCTGATTTTACCCTCAGAGATCATTTTGTCAATATTTTCTTGACTAAATGTCCAATGTCTACCAGGAGGGGGATATAATTTTTTTCCAAATATGATTCTTGGTCCACCTTGACCCTGTGAATCTAAGGAATGCCATCGTTCTTTTTTTGAAACGTCTAATTTTTTCTTGATGTTTTGAAAGTTGTAATTTTCGGTTTTGGAATAGAAGAACAGGGAGTCAGTAGCAGTATTAAATCTGTTAGCACCAGAATCGCTTTTCTTAATACGATTTATAACTATCTCGTTTCTGAAATTTTCATATCCAAATATTTCATCTAAAATTGCCTTTATATAATGTGAATAATGATAATCAAACCTGACCCATATAGAACCATCTTCGGATAGTAGGTCTTTCATAAGAACAAATCGATCATACATATATTGAAAGAAAGAACTTGGCCCTTCCTTCCACATATTTCTGTATGCTATCTCCTCAATAGCAGAAGGTTCTTTTACCGCTCCTTCGTCACCAACCTCCAGTGTTATATTCATGTTAGTACCTGTGAAAAAAGGTGGATCTGCGTAAATTAACTTTATTTTCCCCCGAAATTCTGGTAATAATGAGGCCATGACGTATTTGTTGTCTCCCCAGATCAACTTATTCTTCCATTCCCCAATTTCTGATTCACTTTTGAATTGGGCCAGTGTTCCTATGTTTGATCTTGGAAGGTTTATTGTCTCTATTTTCTGAAATGGAAGTTCTACCCTATCCACTTCCTCTCTTTTATTTTTCCAATAAATTCCAAAATCTTTCATTATATCCCCCTTTTAGATTTACAGCTTCTTGTTTATCTCTCTATTAACTATAGATTCATCGGATAATAATATTTGCGACTCCATAGTATAATATCTGCCTATCTTTTTCTTAATGAGCGTGATCAGACCCAAATTCTGCAGGTAGTTCGTACTCTGGAAGAACGTTGATTTGCTCATTCCTTTCAGTATTGGATTATTTGAATCAGATATCTCTGCATATGCTCTGTTGGTGTCCTGGTTCCTTATTAAAGAAGAGAGGATCAGTAGATCCCTGTCTCCTAGGTTTCTCAGTGTTTCGCCTTCCACTTCGATATATGCCTGCTTTAGGGCATTTCTCACATCCTCATCGCTCCATCTGTTGTTTCTCCCCAGAATTTCAAGTGCCTTAATGCCTATCCTTGCATCGCTCCTGTAATCCCTTACTAACATAGCAGATAAGAGAGATTTTGCTTCCTTACTGTATTTATACAGACCTTCTTCAGCTCTCATCTCCAGGATCTCTTTCATTTCATTGGCGCTGTATTCATGAAATACTATATGATCAGGTTGCAATGAACTCTTCACACTTTCATCATTCATTTTCTTGTGCCAGTATACCTTCTGCGTCAATAGAATGAGATTTGCTTTTGTCTGCCTTGTTATATGATAAAGTATGTTGTAATCCTGTAAGAAATCCACTTCATCAAGTATTACCAGAGATTTGCCTGATAATAATGAATCGAATCTGCTCTTAACTTAATCAATGTCATGCCCTCTGCTTGATATCCTTGTCATCGTCCTGTATATCTTTATAGATGTGGGATTTTCCCTTGCATTTACATAGTAGTAGGGAATGGACTTGCTTTCCTTCAGAGCCTTTGCCATTGTCAGAGCGCTTAGCGTTTTTCCTGATCCTTTTGGTCCGTATATGATTATGTGCCTTGGTAAATTCAGATTCACATAATCAGCCAAATCATTCGTTACCTTGTCTAGTTCGCTTCTTATGAGTATTTTATCTGGCCTGTAATCCATATCAAACAGGAGAGCGTTCTTAATGTTGCTTGTCTCCTTCGCCCTCTGTTCGACCTTACTCTCAAGGAATGTATAGGGATCCTTTATAGGCAAAAAATCACCTTAATCTAGCTTCTCCAGAAATATTATTAAATATATCGAACACGTAGAACGATTAAGTATCAAAGAACAGTTAAAACGTGAATTGGAGAGAGTGTGTCAAAAAACGAGTGAACAGTTTCGGATCAGTTTGAATGTAAAAAATATAAGAAAATTCCATTTTTTCGGAATGTAATGTTCATTGTATCAGATATATATAATATATAAGAAAGAGCCTGACACGTTCGCTGACTCTCTCTCTTTCAAGCAGAACCATATTCTTCTCTAATTATTCTCAATACAGGGGTTATGGAACATCCTATTGTTTTTGATATTGCTCTTGCCGATAAACCTTTCTGCCTCAGTTCTATAACCTTCTTTCTATCTACGAAAGAGCCGTTCTTTGTTTTCAGGGATGGTCTCCCGAACTTTATGCCTTTATTGAGAGCCTGTTCCCTTCCCGCTCTTGTTCTGGTATTGATCATATTCCTTTAAAACTCTGCGAATGCTCCCAGTATCTGCAATAGAAGCCTGCCATTGGGCGTTGTTGTATCTATGCCAGAATCGTTCACGCTGACAAAGCCTATGCCGTTCTGATCAAGGAATTCAAGAGTTTTGAGAAGATCGGATAGTGAGCGGGCAAATCTGTCAATCTTTGATACTATTATGAGCTTTGGTTTCCTGTCAAGGGATTTGAGCATTCTTTCGAATTCCTGCCTCTGTGTGTTCTTTCCTGATTTGGCCTTATCCTCAAAGAATTCAATATCGTAGCCCTTAGAATGAGCGTATCTTAGGATTTCCTCCTTCTGCCTCTAGTTTGAGCCCTGTTTCACCTCATCAAGAGTGCTTGCACGCACATAGCCAAAGACGAGCGTCATTTAAATCATAGAATTTAGTGATGCATATGTTATTAAAATCCAGTGTTTAGTGAGGTTACTAAAATTACAAGTTTAGTGATAGAAAAATTACGTGCCATTACTTTTCAAAGCTCTACGTTTCGAATATCTCCTTAGAAGAACTAATACTCCAACACCCATAAAGCAGTGTAGAATACAATGTTTGCTAGTGAGTTGGAGTTCACATACATAAACAGGTAGTAAAGGCCAACTGTCAAAGCCACTAGACATAATACTGCAACGGATGTGGAAATGGCAAAGTATTCTCCACGGCTTAACATTTGAGTCACACCTGTGTTAGTTATTCTTCTGGTGTTTTAAATCTTTGCGTTACCATAAGTGTGTTGCATAATTAATAGGCCTCGGTCATCTGTATGAGAATATTATAATAATGGACCTTCATGGCAATCTCCTGAGCTATGTATTCAGGTCTCCTTGCCTTTATGATTTCTCCCATCACCCTCTTGAGACCTGAGAAATATATTTCCACAATCCATCTCTTACCATAATTATTGTTATTTTTCCACTCACTCTCGGATGTTCTTCTTATTTCTCTGGTTATTCTTGCCCTGTAGGGAGAACCCCTTGAAAGCGTGGAAGAGTTATTCCTTGTGGGAATTATTGCCTTTCCTTTGAAAGTGTTGTATATACTCTTTGAATCGTATGCCTTGTCACCATAGGGTTTTGATATTTTATCCCTTATTCTATTTACAAGATTCAAGGCCTCCCTTGAATCCTGTACATGCTCATCTGTTATTGAAAAAGTCAATGCCCTTATTTCATTGATATCAACAATAACATGCAACTTCATCCACCCCTTCCTTCTCCTGTTCCATTTATTGCCAAGGTAATCCCCCCTTATTGTTATCTTGAAACCGGTTGAATCAATTGCACATTCCACATTCTCAGAGTTATTTACTGTATTCATGACTTTCATATTCCTTATCCTCCTGAATATATTTGTGTAATGAATTGCATTCAAACCCATAATACCTGAGAATATTCTGAGGATTGATTCAAGAGATCTGAATGGTATGGAATAAATGGACCTAATTTTAGCAAGGAAATTTATCAGAACATCAGGGACTTTGAAAGGCCTCCCTATCTTATATCTGTTATCTCCCTCAAGGAGATGCTTCCATTTATAAAGGGAATTTGTATCCAATAAACTAGACATCCTCTCCACAAGGGACCTGTTGTACTTACTCCAATCTCTAACAGATGACCGATATCCTAATATTCCTTCCTTTAATTTATCATTGATTGGGGGGTTGTTCATAAATCCCCAATCAATTCATAATATTTCAATGTCTGTTATAAGTCAGACATTATGCAACACACTTTTTTTATTGGAAAAATATAAATAGGAATTTGTTCATTTTAAATTAGCTTTATATATGTTTAAGGAGAGTGAAATAATGTATAAAAGAAATGAGTTAATGAAGATAATTGCTGTTTTAATGGTATTATTGTTTTTGGTCTCTGGATTTTCAGTTATGGTTTATGGGTCTGGACCTGAAAAATCAATCTCTTCAGGTGGTGAAGCAGGAAATGTATTTAGTACGATAGTGTCAAATATAAGTTATAGTAATATGTCTAACTTTGGAATAAAGAATATTTTTTATTATCCTGAATATAATTCTATTGTCCGTAAAGTAATTCCTACGACAAATGGATTTTATGTATTTGGTGGTTATATAATTTTATTTAAATCACCAGAACTTCAAATTCCAATAAGAACCACTCCTACTCTTTATACTGATGCTTTTGAAAGCGGGTATACAATTTTATCCAATGATACAATATATATTTTAAGGAACGGATTTTATTATAATGGTGGTGGTGGGTTATCTCTTTGGAAAATATTTGTCAATAACGGTAGCTTGATCGATGATAGTAATATTCTTCCACCAAGCTGGACTATTTATGGAAATAATGAATATTGGCTAACTGGTGCTTATGGAAATGGTACATTAGCTTTAGCAGAAGATAATTATAACTTAACAGAATGCAATATTATTTTATTAAATAATAATGTAATAACTAAAATACTGACAAATCCTTTAGGTTTTACCGGAACAAGTCAATGGGCTTCAATGGCATATGCAGACGGAAAATTTTTATTTTTAGCAGATAATAAAGGAAAAACTTTAGCTGCATTAATTAATCTAAATGGAAACATAACAAATGTTTCTGAATATTTTAAAGGAATTTCTCTTATAAATTCGAATTCTGGTTTGATGGGAATCGATAATATCTTTGTGATAGCTTCTTCATCGACATTTGTATTTGATCCATCTAAAATGAGGATGGAAAATATTCAAAATTCTGTTCAAACTGCCTTAGTAGGAAACTTCAATTCTACAAATGTTATATTAGCAGGGGTTAATTCTGGGAATTTTACGTTAGAACTATTTAATATTAATACTTACAATTTGACGAAAATATTTTCTACCTCTTCTGTTTCATTGTTATCTAATTATGGTAATTTAGGGCCTATAGGTTTAGGATATTACAACGGAACAATCCTCATTGCAGGTCCATTTTTGGATCAATATGGTCCATTATCTACTACTAATCTCGAAAATGTAATGAAAGGTAATGTAACTTTCAATATTGAGCCAAAAAATGCATGGTTTACTATAGACCAGTGTCTATGTGGTAGGGATATGGCAGAAATTGCTT
>Ga0080003_1001696_pt1 | contig 11180 bp, 12 predicted proteins | sample JossMetagenome_FD_69206 | JGI IMG/M metagenome (GOLD analysis project Ga0080003, IMG submission 69206) | Hot spring microbial communities from Joseph's Coat, Yellowstone National Park, USA - JC2_E (SPADES assembly) (version 2) | ecosystem: Environmental > Aquatic > Thermal springs > Hot (42-90C)... | reverse complement strand
CTTTTAAATATTTTGGATGGAGTTATTAGAGGAAAAGTTAACTCAATTTTAGCAAGTGTAAACATAGGAATTTTATTATACAAAAATCTTAAACAGACAAAAGTTTTAACAAATATTGCCTTTTGCTATTCATTTGGATAAATGCGGTATTTCTATGCTTTTGAGCTGATAACTATTAGGTTTGCTGCAATTCAACGTGTTCTAAATTGTCTTTTTGACACTTCTTGAATTAGCGATGGGTCTTTAAGTAAATCTATAACCACCTGTAGCTCTTTTATGTTTAGATATTCTTCGTCTCTATGCGGCTTGTGGTATCCACAAGCAAGGTTTACACTAGCCATAGAAAGCTCAGAGCTCAAATCGTATATATCACTATATGTACCATCCTCTTTTTGGAGCCCTCTTTTGTTGAATATATCTAAAAACTCTTGCTCTGCACCAATATAATCCACATAGTGCCCAGTTTCTTTTCTATCTATTTCTATAAAGCAGGTGTTTTTGGATAAGATATCCCCTATGTCTTGTATAGCTTGGTTTACACCGATTCCGTGACGCTCTTCATAGTTTGTAAACAATAAATTGTAAGGCAGATCTTTTAGTTCTAACAGTGCATAAACACCAGCTCTATCATCAGCGCCAAGACCATAGCCGCCGCGGTTAAATAGAGTATCGTTTTCTAAAACGATATCATTTAACTTAGGTTTTTGTTCGTGAACCGTGTCTATATGAGCCACCAAGCAGGGTAAATTATCATCTTCGTGCAGGTATAAATACATATCATCCAAGTAAAAATTTGGTTTTATCTCTTGAAAAATATGATTGTAAAGTTCACTTTCATCAAGAGATAACAAATGTGATAAATAATCTAAATTTAAATCCATAAAATCTCCTTTGTTTTTTTACACAGTATTTATATAAACCGTGGCATACTCATCGCCCTGTGTAGGCGTTAACTGATATAAAAATGGGAAAAACTTTTAAACCTTTAATCTGCAAAGACCAAAACCCTAAAATTAATTTTTCCTCCCAAACTTGCATTTATATTTAAAATACTACAACACAATTAACTTGTCAATGCTTTTTATAAGTTCACTATATCTCTAATATATAAAAACTATGTTAAACTTATGGTCTTAAAAAGTTATATTTTTCTATATGCTTTTCAAAAGGCTAGCATGCTTAGCATTTATTACTGTTGCTTGGCATGCTTGTAAGCCGTGGTATATTTGTCTTATAACAAGTATTTGTTAAAGAGGCAGGCATCCGAAACGTGCTTAGGCACTTTTTGTTCATAGCCTATCTGAACTTATACAATCAAAAGCATTGGGCAAACTATGCGGCTATTGGAACCTAAACGATTCAGATGAAATACTACACCTTCTCCCACTCAAAACCCACAATATTCTTATCTTTCTTACTAAACTCTATCCCTATTAGGTATATATCACTATATTTGCCCATATACTTCTCATAATACTTTTTTTCTTTTATCTGCTTCAAAGCAGTGCCCTCTTCTTTGTCCTCTACTACTTTAAACTCTACGATATAAACGCTGTCATTGCTTAGTACACTTAGATCTATCTGGCCTTTGTTGGTGTTGTCTTCTGCTATCACATTTAGCCCTGCTCCGTTAAAAAGAGCATATATGGTAGATGCGTAAAAACCCTCATAAGAGTCTATATCGTTTTTCCTGTACCAATCATGAGGGATGCTGGCAAGGAATGTGTATATAGCATCTTTTAGTTTGTCTATATCTTTTGTGAGTATAGCTCTTTTTATATTTGTTTCTGTTTTGCTTACACGTACTGGTTCTTTAAATACATATATCAAAAATGAGCTGTTAAAGCTTTTTCTTACTTCAAGATTTGGATAAGACAGTATGTATGTCCCGTATTCTTCCATAAACTCTTTTATCGTAAGATAACCCGCTTGAAATAAGAGATTCTCTGGAAATATATTCTCCACATCAAGATTTGATAAAATCTCTTCTCCTACCTCAAGGTTTTCGAGCTCTGGAATGTAGTACTGGTTTTTCATAAATAGCTTAATAAGAAACGTAGGTGTCCCTGTCTCAAACCAATAAGGTTTAAACATTTTCTTATCAAACAACAACAATATATCAAAAGGATTGTAAACACTCTCTCCAAGCCAGTTGTAGCCATTGTACCACTCTTTTATTTTGTTTTTATCAAAGTCTTTTATCCTATCCTCAAAGATATTTTCAAGCTCTGATTGGGTATAACCGCAAACAGTGGCAAAGCTTGGGTCTATGGTGATATCGTTTAACTGGTTTAGTCCACTAAATATAGACACCTTTGAAAATCTTGATACACCCGTCAGGAAGGCAAGTTTTAGATAAGGATCCATACATTTTAACACCGAATAAAAATCTTTCAATATTTCTCTGTTTTCCTTGGCTACTTCTATGTTTTCTATCGCATCCAATATAGGCTTATCGTATTCATCTATGAGTACTACTACTTGTTCATTGTATTTTTCGTATAGTTTTTCGATGAGTTCTAAAAACATTTGACTTGGACGCTTTTCTTTTAAGTTTATCTGTTCTTTTTCTGATATCCTATTTACTTGAGATGTCATTAGATCCAATAAAATATCTGAAGTTCTTATATTTCCACTTGCAAAGCTTATTTTTATAATAGGATAGCTCTTCTCCCAACTCCAATTATCGTACAGATAAAGTCCTTTAAAAAGTTCTTTGTTGCCAGAAAACGCTTCTTTTAGTGTGTCAAGAAAAAGAGATTTACCAAATCTTCTGGGACGAGATAGAAAATAATACCCGCCTTCTTCTAATTTTTTAACAAACATTGTTTTATCTACATAATAGTAGTTGCTGTTTCTTATTTTTTCAAAGGTTTGTATACCTATTGGTAAAAGCTTCATAATGTAATTATACCACAGCCTTAAGAACTTAAATTTTCTTCTAAGCATCTATCAGTTAGTGTGCTTTAGCATTTCTTACATCGTATATGCCTGTTCTTAAGCTCTCACCCGATGTAAAATGCGATGTTATCGCTCTGCATTCATTTTACCAACGATAATATGCCTGTTTTCAAGCTTGCTCACGATGTAAAACACGCTTTCAGCGCTCTGCATTCATTTTTCTTTAACCCTTTTGCCTGTTCTTAAGTCCTCACCCGATGTAAAACACGCTTTCAGCGCTCTAACTTACAAGTTTTCTTATACTAAAAGCGCTAAAAACTAAAAAAATGATGCTGTAGAAAGAGAGCACTAAAACAGGCTCAAATATGTTTGGATTGTTTTGATAAAACAAAGACCTAAGGGCTTCTACCGAGTAAGTGAGGGGGTTTAAAAGGGCTACAACCCTCAACCAATTTGGCATCAAAGAGATAGGGTACAATGCACTGCTTGAGAAAAATATGGGCATTGTGATGATTTGAACTATACCCATAAACTTTTCCACCGTTTTAAACAAAGAGGCTATAAGCATAGAAAATCCAGCAAAACAAACCCCAGATAGTATTATGACAACGATTGAAAGAATTATCGTATAAACGTTTATATAGATATTTATGTTTAGGGCTTTTGAGAAAAGGACAATCAAAAAAGCCTGTACCAAAGACCTAACACCAGAAAAAAGAGCTTTGCCGGTAGTAATAGAAGAGTGGGGTATGGGAGCGCTTAAAAACCTTGTTATCTGGCCTTGGTCTTTATCCCATATCAAAGATATACCGTAAAAAAATGACACAAACATCACAGATTGAGCCAAAATTCCGGGGGTCATAAAAGAAAGGTAATCGCCTTTTATGGGGATGCTCTTTATATTTTTAAACACATTACCAAAAAGCAGTATCCAAATAAGAGGTTGCATAGCTCTTGTAAAGATATCCATCCTTTGGCGCATCATTTTTCTTATTTCTATCTCCAAGATTACCAAACTTCCTCTTATAAAAGCCAAAAACCACATAAACATCAGCTCAATCTTTTTATAACATCCCTTGTTTTTCTTATAGATTTTAGATCTTGGGTATCTTCATCCAAGGATTCGCCCGTTAGTTTTATGAATATATCCTCCAGATTGGCATTTTTATCGTTTATGGCATCTTTTAGCTCTTCTAAAGACCCTTGGGCTATAATCTGTCCTTTTTTCATAATGGCGATTCTATCGCATATGCGTTCAGCTTCGTTCATATCGTGGGTGGTTATAAGTGTAGCCATAGACTGTTTTTCTGATTTTAAGAAATCCCATATATTTAGTTTTGCACTTGGATCAAGACCTACGCTTGGCTCATCCAAAAGAAGAAGTTTAGGCTCGTGCAAAAGCGCCATAGCAATCTCTAACTTTCTTATCATACCTCCAGAGAATGTTTGCACCAAAGAATCTTTTCTATCCCATAGGTTTATGGCTTTTAGCATAGATATAACCCTATCTTTTGAAACACCGTAAAGCTTTCCCACAAGCATGAGATTTTCAAAAGCGCTTAGGTTAGGTATTATAGAGATATCTTGAGGTACATAGCCTATTTGGCTTTTTATCTTGATGGGGTTTTCTTTTATAGATTTTCCGTTTATAAACACCTCTCCAGAGGATGCTGACACAATGCCAGCTATTATTTTTATAGTGGTGGTCTTCCCAGCACCGTTGGTACCAAGAAGACCGAAAATCTCGCCCTTTTTTACTTCAAAAGTTATACCCTTTAAAGCCTCAAAACCGTTGTAGCTTTTTTTTAGGTTCTTCGCCTTTAGTAAAACGTCTTCCAAATTAGTCTTTTGCTGCTAAAGGCACTACCAAACCAATCCAAATGCCGTTTAGAACAGCTGCCACCACCATGAGAAATCCAAATGTTACCGTAGAGTGTTCTTGCCCATGCCACAAGATAGCACCTGCCACTTCAGCCACCACAAACACCAACGTTGTGAGCCATATAAGAGCTACTCCTTTCATAATGCAACCTCCTATCCGTATTAAACTTTATTATAACTCAATTTAGCTTTTTCTAAGAAATTTTTTAATATGTCAAAACCATGTTCAGACACAATGGATTCTGGATGAAACTGCACACCAAAAATAGGAAGGGTCTCATGCCTTATACCCATTATATCCTCATCTTCTGATACAGCATCCACCACAAACTCCTCTGGAAGTGTATTTTTGTCTATTACCAAAGAGTGATATCTGACTGCTTTAAAAGGATTGGGCAACCCCTCGTAAAGACCAGCCTTATCGTGAGATATCAAAGAGGTTTTACCGTGCATCAGTTTTTTGGCTTTTATTATATTGGCACCAAAAGCGTATCCTATACTCTGATGACCCAGGCATACACCAAGAATTGGGTATTTTTCTTTGTAAGCTTTTATCACATCCACAGATATACCAGCTTCTTTTGGAGAACAAGGACCAGGAGATATAACTATAGCATCTATATCCATACCATCTATATCATTTGGGGATATCTCGTCGTTTTTTACCACTTTCACCTCTTGGCCAAGCATATTAAAATACTGAACCAAGTTATAGGTAAAAGAGTCGTAATTGTCTATCATTAAAAGCTTCATACTTAAAACATCATTCCAAGTTTTATGCCAAGCCTATAGTTGTCTGGGTTTATACCTGTGCTTTTGTATTCGGTGGCTAACTGATACTTAGCTTGAGCACCTACATATATATTTGGAGACAGCTTTAGATCAAGCTCACCAGAACCTTGCATAGTACCCACCATGCCAGAAGATATACCTTGAAGTTTTACATCCGCTGCACCTATGCCAGCTCCAAAACCAGCAAAAAGATTTTGACCTATAGGATAAAGGTATCTCATATTTAGCTCTAAATTTGAGTAGTCAAGATGAGAACCATCTCCGTAAGCCCTGCCGGTGCCAAGCTGTAAAGAGGGTTTTAGTTGTCCGTAAGCCACTTTAAAAAGCCTACAATTCCAATCTATACCAACCCCCACATAAGGACCATCAAAACTGCTTATATGAGAACCAGTAAAGTGCATGTAATCAAACTTCATATAAGAGGTAAAATCTCCTAAGTTTTGACTGTCAGTATACATGGGTTGTGCCAACGCTATACCACTAAAAGCCAAAAACACCAAAATCTTTTTCATAAAACACCTCCTATAAATATTATATCCTTTTCTTAAGCTTTTCAACGAAAACAAGCACCTTAGCCACAGCTTTGTATAACTCTGGTGGTATCTCTTCATATATATCAAGATTGTAAGCCGCAGAAAGAAGCTTCTCATCTTCAATAACTGGTACATCGTGCTCCTTTGCAAGTTCTACTATCTTATCTGCTATATAACCCTTACCTTTAGCCACAAGCCTTGGGGCACTGTCTTTGCCCCTTTCGTATTTTAGAGCTATAGCCTTTTTGTCTTTATCCTCAGCCATATTATGTAAATATATTAAGATTTGAATTATCGGCCACGTTTTTCACCACTTCCAAGTCAAACTCCTGGGATTTTGTCTTAAAAACCTCAAAAGCTCTCAGGTTTAAAGACTCTTCTTTTAACATAGCTTCAAGCTCACTTTTGGAAGACTCCAAAGCTTTTGACAAAGGTTCAATATCTGTATAAAAGCGTATAGTGATTTCTTTTAGTTTGGCATGGTTGTTTTTTGGCATCTCCAAAATACCACCTAAAAATCCATCTTCCCAGTTTAGTTTTATAAAGGCTTTATAGGTGTTTTCTTCTTTCTTAAAAGCCCCAAAAGCCTTTTTGTGCGATAGGCTTGTCTTATCTCCTTGCTCTTTAAAATTTACAAAAAAAGCGTTGTTTTGAAGTATAAACTGCTGGGCTGTGTTTATGTTTAGCAACGTATTTGACATATCTTTAAGATGGTTTAGTTTTGTATCAAAGTTTGTATTGCTTTGAAGCGTGTTTATAGCTTCTTTTACATGCTTTGACAATTCAACAATCTTGGCTGGGTTTACAAAGGCCTGATTTTTCAAACTATCTAAGATGTTTTGTGGGCTTTTAAAAAAAGTATCTTTTATATTGTCGGGCATGTTTTGGATGATGTTGGATAACTCTTGAACAAGTTTTGGAATTTCTTTTGCATTGAAGATAGCGTTCTTTTCCATGTTTGATAAAACGTTTTGAAGCTGGTTCAGAGTTTGAGTTGGTAGGGTTTGGGGTTGGGGTTCTTGATTTAAAAGAAGGTTTAGTATATCGTTTATATCTTGAATTTGGGGTTGAGCTTCTTTTAGTATAGTTTCTAAATCCTTTGGGGTGATATTACCCTCTGCCAAATGCTCTATTGCGGTTTTTATATCGTTTTCTAAGTTTTTAAAAGCCTCAAGACTTTTTAAATCTTTTGAAGTGCTTACGATATCTTTGAGAAGTTGATATTTTTGATCGTTTAACACGCTTGACATGTCTTTGGCTTTTAGAAGCACATCCATTAGTTTTTTCTCGTAAAAAAGTCCACTGTTTTCAATGTCTTTTGGAGAAAAATTATCAACGCTAAATTTGGTGTTATTTTCAAGGGATTGTTGTAAAAAAACTATAGGAGAAGAAGGGGATTTTACATCGGCTATTTTTAAAACAAGTGGGTTCAAAGAGCTTATCATGAGCTTCAAAATATCGTTTTTCTTAAGGGCGATGTTGGTTTGGGCGTTTACTTCAATCTCAACACCGTTGTTAAGCATGAGTTTATAAGCGTTTGGTTTTACATCTTCTACGGTGGCTTCTATAAACCCTTGGCTTGATAGCTCATCGCTCAAAGCTCCAAGAAGGGCTTGGGAAACGGTGGTTTTTATAGCTATAGCAAGGTTTTCTGTTTCTTTAGAAATCTCTGGGGCTTGAGAGTTTAAAATTGTCTCATTTAAAGTTGTCCCTTCTAATCTTTTAATATCCATAAGCCTTTAAAAGCTCCAAAGAATATCTGGCGCTGTCTACCCTTGCCAAGCCCTTATAAGCTATATCGTAAGCGGTGCCATGGTCTGGGGATGTCCTCAAAAAAGAAAGCCCTATGGTGACGTTAGACCCATCGTCAAAAGAAAGCATCTTAAAAGGTATAAGCCCTTGGTCATGGTACATACAAAGAAATATATCGTTTTTATCTATATTTATAAAAGCTGTGTCAGCTGGTATAGGCCCCAACACATCTTCATCTTTTATGGCTGGTATTATAAGCTTTGCTTCTTCATCACCTATAACACCACCTTCTCCTGCGTGAGGGTTTAGACCAAGCACCTTTATAGTGGGCTCAAACCTAAAATAAGTAGGTATATAAGATTTTATAAGATGGATTTTCTCTTTTATAAGCTCTATGCTTACAGCGTTTGCTACATCTTTTAAAGGTATATGAATGGTGGCAAGCACCACTTTTATAGCATCGCTATACATCATCATTGCAAAAGAGCTTTTGTTATCGGCAAAAGCCAAATACTCCGTTTGACCGTTAAAACTAAACCCAGAAGCTTTTGCAAAATATTTATTGATGGGCATCGTCAAAAGACCATTTAGTTTTTTTGATATGGCATCTGCGGTGGCTCTTGCAAGGTAAGCTATGGCAAGCTTGCCAGAAGAAGGAGATGGCTCCAAAGCACCCTTTAGACCAAGAGATATAAGATATATACCTTTATCTTTCACATCGTCAATGTTTTTGAGCTTTTCATAATAAAAATTATGCCCCAAAACCTTTGAAGCATGTTTTAAAATATATTCCTCTCCATATATTACGTAGGCGTTTTCATCTTCCATGTATGGTTTTAGCTTTAGGATAAGCTCCGGTCCTATGCCGGCTGGGTCTCCCATCGTAATGGCAATTTTTTTCATCTATTTAAACCTCTAAAAAGCCTCATCATAAACTTAGTCCCTTCTTTAGCATCTAATAAGCTCATTTTTACATCACCTATATTTTCTAAATCGGTATTTGATATGGTTTTTAAAATCTCTAAGACCTTTTTTCTTACTTTGATAGCATTATCGGTTTTTATTATGCTGCCGTCTTTTGAGTTTATATACAAAAAATCTGTGTTATCCAAAGGCATATCCAAAAACATAGGCCTAATACCAAGATAATCAGATATATGTACTAAAAACCATAAAACAGGAAGATAGAAGTTTTTACCAAAATGATAGTCCCAAAAAAACTCCAAAAGCTTATATATGTATTCATCGTAGAGTTTTATATCGTCTTTTATAAGCTTTGATATGTAGGAAAAACCCATAAAGTTCTCATAGTTATAGAGCCTTTTGTTTCTTTGATGATTTACTATATCCACTAAGTTTGCCAAATCTTTGACAGATTCCCACCAAAGTTCCACTTTGTCAAAAAGCTCAAGTTTTCCAAAGATATTTGAATCCACATATATATCTCTAACATAAAGGGTTATAAGGCCACCTTGTTTTAGATAAACTTGCACTATTTTTGTAAGAGCATCAGACTCCTCAGCTTCTACAAGATAAAACCTATTTAATACATACCCCTCATGACGCTTCATAGATTAGCATTTGTTTTTACCAAGCTTTTTCATCAAAAAAGACGGCACAAGTTTTAAGGCTTTTATTATAAACTCGTAAAAATAAGGTGTGTAAAGAACATCCTTTTTCTTTAGCATAGCATCGTATATATCTTTTGCCACAGTCTCTTTTTCTCCGGCTAAAAAGCTTGGAAACGAGATATCTTTGGTCATCTTGGTTTTTATAAACCCAGGCTTTACACTCATCACATGGATATTTTTTGAAGCCATGCAGTATCTAAGCCCTTCCAAGTAAAAACTAAAACCTGCCTTAGTAGAGCCATACAAAGAATTTGATGGCCTTGCCCTATCTCCTGCCACCGAAGAAACACCTATAAGCATGCCGTGATGTTGTTTTAACAAATGTTTCACAGCAAAGTTTGCACTCATCACACAAGAGGTGTAATTTACATCTATAGTATTTAAGATCTCTTTTTTATCGTAAGGGTCTTTTGGTAAATATCCTTGGAATATCAAAACCACATCTATGATATTTTGTGAAAATATCCCATCCATTATCTTTTCTAAACTGTCGTAATCCGTTAAATCACAAACATAAGTATTTGGTTTTTTCGAAGATAAAACATTTATATGATTTGCAATCTCTTCTAACTTATCTTTATTCCTTGCTATCAAAAAAAGCTCAAAACCGTTTTTTGCAAACTCTTCTTCTGTGGCTATAGCCAAATCAGAACTGGCCCCAATAAAAAGCGCTTTCATAATAGTATTTTAGCATACAGATGTTATAATAAGAGAGTGAAAGAGCAACATCAGCGCATTTCAGAGCTAAAGAACAGACAAAGCCACTCAAGGAGATTTGAGAAATGCTAAAGCACACTAGAGCGATGGTATCGCATTTTACTTCGAGGCAAGATAAAAGAACAGGCATTCACGATGTAAGAAATGCTACGCACACTGTTTGTCTTTACGTAAATCATTTAGGAAGAGCTTCGCAAAATGGTACGGCTATAACCATCATGTCCATAGATATAGCAAATGCACTCAAAAAATTGGGCCATGAGGTTTTCTTTGTGGTAAATAAACCTATAATAGAAGAAGATATAAATTTTAAAGTATATTCCCTTTACAAAGAAAACACGTTTTTAAACGGAGAACTGCCTTATGCCATCAGACTATCAAATATATTAAAAGCTGAAAAACCAGATATAGTGATGTCTTTTATGAAAGCCCAGACTATCGTACTATCTCTTTCAAAGCTTATAAACCCATCTAAAAATACTATTTATGTCGGGAATATACAAAACAACGATGCTTATTATGCTTATGGGAAAAATGTATATATACCTTATAGATATTTGATAAAGTTTTTATATGAAAGCTTAGATTATATCGTAGTACCATCAGAAGCTATTAAAGAAGATCTTCAAAAGACATTTTTTATAAAAGAAGACAAGTTTAAGATAATACCAAACTGTATAGATTTTGAAAAACTTGATAAACTATCGGAAGAACATTGCGATGTAAAAGGAGACTTCATAAACATAGGAAGGTTGATAGACCAAAAGGGTCAAATCTATCTTATTGAGGCTTTTAAAAAAGTAAAAGATAGATTTAAAGATGTAAAGCTTGTCATAATAGGAGAAGGAGATCTAAGAGATACAATAGAAAACAAAATTAAAGAACTTGGACTTGAAAACGATGTCATACTCACTGGATATCAAACAAACCCTTACAAATATCTTAAAAATTCAAAAATCTTTGTATTAAGCTC
>Ga0080003_1001328_pt2 | contig 11183 bp, 10 predicted proteins | sample JossMetagenome_FD_69206 | JGI IMG/M metagenome (GOLD analysis project Ga0080003, IMG submission 69206) | Hot spring microbial communities from Joseph's Coat, Yellowstone National Park, USA - JC2_E (SPADES assembly) (version 2) | ecosystem: Environmental > Aquatic > Thermal springs > Hot (42-90C)... | reverse complement strand
CAAACCCAACAAGCAGCTGATTTACCATATACATTGTACCTTAATGTCTTGCTATCAAATGGTCAATCGTTAAGCACATCTTATAGCAACCAATTAGTAATACAAAATCCATATTGACGATGTAATAATTTTATGGTATAATAGGAGGAGATGATGAAAAAACGTTTTTTATTACTAACCTTAGCAACAACATTAGCTGGGATATCCTTTGCACAGGTCTCTATGCCAGCTCAAACTGTGCCATCTAGACCTGTGCAAACACAACCACCGCCACCAAACATGCCACATCCACCTGTACAATCACAACCACCAACTACGCCGGCATCGCCTAACCCAGTGCAAACACCAGCAACACAGCCCCAACAACCCGCACAACCAACAATGCCACCACCATCACAGCCACTAACACCACAAGAAATGCAACAACTGAACCAACTGGTACCACCTATGTCAGGACCGTCATCTAATATGCCACCAATATCTGGGTTACCTGACTTGCCTGGAGTTATGAGTAAAAGAGATAGAGTGAAAAACTATGAAGTGTTACAACGTGTAGGTAATATCTATGTGGTATCAAGTCCAGGTAAACATACATATGTGATAAGATCAGATAGCCAAATACTGCGTAGATACAAATGCCATATAGAGTATCCATATACATACTGTGCAAAGAAGCACAGAAAAGAACATAAGCCTATTCATGGTTCATATTAATGTATTATATTTATATGTATCAAAACTTTTAGGAGGTTAGTTTATGCGAAACGTTTGTAGTTACAAAAAGCCATTGAGAAACAGCTATGGTTTTACCATTATGGAGTTCTTACTTGCATTGACAGGTGGTATATTAGTACTACTTGCAGCATTCTTTGCTTGGGAAAAGTTTGGATCACCATTAACGTATAAATATACCAATACCAATGAGTTAAACACTGTTTTATCCCAAGCCGCATCCATTAGATCTTCTTGGGGTGGTACATATCCACAAACATCAATTACAAATATAGGTAGTGCTTGTCAATCTTATCTTGGAAACACACAAGTAACTGCTGAAAGCGTTGTTTGTAATGCACTAGCAAATGGTAATCAAACAACCTTAAATGCTTTAGTTGGTTGGGGATACTCATGCCAAAATAATATTCTTACAATCAGTGGATATTTTGGCAATGTTCCAGGTGGTGTTGGTTCTAATCAAGCTAATTCAATTTTATCCAATATAGCAGCATCTGTTCAATCTGATTCTGGATGGGATTGTACTTCAGGAAATAATGGTTCTGGTATAAACAAACCATCTAATGGTGATATTACCTGTGTTAAAACAGGCGTGGTTTGTTCAGCTCAACTACAATAATAGAGGATATATCGCATGGCGATGTTTGACTTTGGTATAGTAGAGAAAACATACGAAGGAGGCAAAGCCTCCTTTCTATCTTTTTGTCAACAATGCGGGTGGATACATGTTTTAGGACAGATTATAATACACCTAAAGAATAAGGGATACAACATTACAGATATCATCATCACTGAAAACGCTGCGATATATTCAAAACAAGAGCAACTTATAAACGCTGGTATCCTTAAAAACGTGTTTCCACTTAAATATTTTATTTCAAAAGAAGAGCTAAAAGAGTTTATAGATAAAGCAAAAGAAGATGGGTTGTTGACCAGAGATTTTGATGAAAGGTTTGTAGTGCCACATATAGATGAGCTATTAACTATCTTGAAAAAGTTCATTGGCAGAGAAGTAGAAACAGACAAAAATAGAATATACAACTTTTCATTCTCTATCTATGGTCTTGGTTCTTTTAGATGTATGTTATCCTTTACCAGGGGTAAAATAATGCTAAGTATAAGAGTATTGCCATTTATTTTACCTCAATTAGTGCCATCTGCAAAATTTGATAGAAACAACAAAGTTGATGTAGTAACACCAGAGCCACACATAGCGTTTCTTGATAGTTTCTTTAGCACTGAAGAACTACGCATAAAAGATAAAGCTATCAAGGTTAGTTCCATTCCTACTGGCGGTCTCATTGTGCATGCAGGTGCCACTGGGTCTGGTAAAACAACTTTTATTGCTGCAACACTTGAGTATCTATCAAGCAAAACCAACGGTCTTATAGCAACATATGAAGACCCAGTAGAGTATGTGTTTTTAACAAATCCACGGGTGATCCAACATGCCATAGAAAAAGATGTGAAAAAACAAGATATTTTTGCTCACTTCTTGCGTGTAACACCAACCATTGGTTTCTACCATGAGTGCAAAACACCAGAAGAGTTTGAACTTGTCATTGATTTAGCATCAAGAGGACACTTAATTCTTACCACAATACACGCATCAAACGTATATGAAGTATTAAACCTGTTTACCACATTAAGGGATGATGTGAAAAAAGTGTTTTTAAGTGTGCTCAGATCTATTGTGGTTCATAGACTTGTTATAGATGACGACGGTGCACTTATACCTTATTATGAGATATTCTATGCAAACCAATCAAGCAAACCATTGCTTAATATGATCATGCAGCCGGATAAGTTTAATACTGTATTCAACATGCTTTACAAAGAAAATGCCTACCAAAAAGCTATTATCAAATTTACTGATACATTAGAACAGTGGAGAATGCTTGGGTTTATCAGTCTAAAAACAGAGCAAAGAGAAAAAGAAACATTGGCAAGATTGTATGGAACGTAAAGGAGTGTGTTGATGGGGATAAACATACCAAACTTATCAAACTTATTGAAGAAAAAACAGTCTGAAAATAATAACATAGATAACAGTGTTATTGTTAACCCAGATACATCCGCACCATCTAATGTAGATAAACTTTTTGAGAAAGAAACTGCTGTATCACAAAGCCAGAAAAACCAACAAGAACAAAACCAACAAAACAACCAAGAACAACAAAACATTGTGGTGGTTGATACTGTTAAAAAACAAAAGAAATTCAATTTATCTGGTCTATTCAAGAAAAAACCAAAAAACCCAAAGCCTGAGCAAGGCAACAAGCAAGATGAGGTTATTAAAGAGACGCTACCTAAAAATAAGTTCAATTTTAAAGATCTATTCAAAAAGAAACAGAAAGAAGATCAGACAACGCAACCAACTACTGGAGAAAAACAGCAATACACGGTATATAGTTTTAACTACCAAGATGGTGAAATAACTACCACAGACAGTGCTGATCTCCCTAAAGAGTTTGTGTGGCTTAGAAAAGTGTTACCAAAAGTATTTGACAAAATAGAAGAAGATGAAATAGAAATGCCAGTGTTGTTTTATTATAAAAAACATGCAATAGTGCTTCAAACTAACTTGTTTTCTCAAGGTGCATACTTTGTTTATGTATTAGACAAAAAATATATACAACAATTCAAAGAAGACAAAAATATTGAACCAAATGAAATTAAAAAAGTAAACACTGGTGACAATAAAACACTTATCCAAGCTGGTGCTCTTGGTATTATTCTCATTGCTATTGCTGGCATTGGTGGATACATACTATTTGGTAACAAAAGCAAGCCTAAGCCAATAATAATGCCAAAACCAGCTACACCAATAAAACCAGTGGTACAAGTGCAAAGACCAGCACCTCCCCCGCCACCCGATCCAAGAGTGTTAAGTATTGGATTAATAGACAATCTTATCACGCAACTTGAATCATACAAACCAACCGCTATTATAAGATCAATCAGTATAAATGGTACCAATGCTCACATTCAAACTGATTGGTCAACATTTAATCCAAACGCTAAAGGTGTGTTTGATCCAAGCCTAAAGCGTATTGTGTTTAAAGAAGATGACAGTGTGCAAGGAACACCAATAGATATAAAACCAACTTATAGAACACCACAGTGTTTAGAAGACATTGCAAAACTCCATGCAATATTTAGCAATTATCAATCTGGTAAAATTAGCTTGAATGTGAACTTGCCTATTAAGAACAAAAAAATACAGAATATAAAACCATTGGGATTAGCTTATTTAAAATTATTCTCTAGCGTAGACCAAGCATGTGGATACAACCTTAATTTGAAATCACTTGTCATATCACCATCTGGTATTACTGGAGTGTTCGAACTATGGCTTTAAAAATCAATAAAGGTTTTACGTTAGCTGAATTCATGCTTACTTTAGCTGGTAGCGTGCTTCTTTTGTTTGCCACATTTTTTGGTTATAGACTTGTTAAAGAATCACAGGACAATACTACTGCTATCCAACAAGGAAGTACTTTTGTTATGGTATTAGAAAATTATGGAGCATCATCTTCTGATGATTTTCCATCTGGAACGTTTAGTTATGGACCAGGTGCTAATAATACAAATCTGTCTTCAAACTTACAAGATCTTTACAACTACATCCAAAATAATATTGGTAATATCAATGATGTGGCAGTGCAATACTCCTGCCAAAGCGACGTACAAGTGACAATAACGCCGGTTATTCCAGAAATAAACTTAGTAAAATTGGATACCGGTATAATCACAAGGCTTCATGAGACAAACAATAACAATTGGAGCTGTGCAATATCAAAAAACAATATAGTTTGTAAGTATTCAAAGGGATCATGCCAATAGATCGATGAAATCGCATTTCTGGTCTAATGAACAGGTAATAGCAATCAGGAGATGCGAAAATATCGAAAAGCACAATAGTTTGACAAAACACATATGTTATGGTATAATTAATTTTATGGAGTGTTATAGTATATGACAAACAACGGTAAAGTAAAAGTGTTAACACTTAGAATGGAAATGGATTTTGATGTGGTGATTGGTATGATGAGAAAACTTTATCAAGCTACCAAAGAAGAGGACTTAGTGAATGCCATACAAAGTGTTAAAGATCTATGCTATAACGATTCTAACTTACTAAGTGATGCATTGTTTTTGGAAAAACTCATCATCTTTGAAGCCAGTGGACAAGTAATACCACCTATTAATTTAGGTGATGCATATACACATGCGATTGAAGAAACAAATGCTTAGGAGTTAAAATAGGTGCAAATATTTGAACCAATCAAAAAGTTTTTAGACAAAAAATCTGCACAAGAAATCATAATAAATGCAGAGAGCTTGTCTGTAGATACTGGTTTACCAGCTGTAGATATCATCACAATGATAGACCCAGAACTTAAGAATTACTGGTTAAAACGCGCAGTTAAGCTCTACAAACAAGGTAAGCCTAAGACTGTTATGTATAAAGGTCTTTTCGATAACATGTTTATTAGGATACTAAAAATTGGTGAAGATAAAAAGATAGATCTATCAAACATATTTGCAGCCTATCAACATACCAGAGAAAAAGTTAACAAAGGACTTGGTAAAATAAAAGGCGCCATATATGAACCAATGTTCTCATATATTACGGTGTCTTTAATCGGTTATATAGCACTAAAGCAGTTCGTGAAAAATGCACCATTGTTTCATCAAATGCATGTAGACACAAGTTTACTCCTTACTATTTACCATATATATTGGTATGCTATATTGAGTATTCTTGTTTTTGTAGTTGTGTTGTTAACCAAATTCCAAAGAAAACTTCCTATTATTAAAAAAGCTTATAAAGAAGTAGATGGATACAACTATATATCCCTTATTCATATTCTCCTTGAAAATGGCATACCGTCTACAGACATAACATCGCTCTTAAAAACAAAGAAACAAGGTGCTGAAGGTCTTGTGGAGTTTTTATCTCAATATGTGAAAAAATACGAAGTAGCAGTGTTAAAGTATGGTATAGAAACACACCAATATGAAAAGATAACAAAAACGTTGATGAAAAGAAAAGAAGACACATTCTTGGAAATTATAGAAGGTATAGCAGCTGGCGTAAAACAAGTAATGTTTTTTATCTCTATAATTCCAATGGGTTTTGTGTTAGCTGGAGTGTTTATTACATTGTTCCACATTATGAACGCCATTAGTAGCTTGTCCTGATATATTATGAGTGTATTTAATAATATATACCAAGAGCTAGACCAAACTATTAGAAAGAACTTTGGTAAAGACCTGAAGTTTTACAGGTCTAAAATGAAGGAGTATAACGCCCCAAATGAATGGCAAGTTATATGTGAAGTAGAAGGTTATGGACCAGGAGAGCTGTTTAATTTAATAAAGAAAAGCATACAAGAATCTCAAGCAAAATACAACGTTAAATACTTTATCTTTAGTCAAGAGGAACTAAATGATATTACAGACAAGGATGTAAAAAACTATTCATTTTTCCCAACTTTGTTCTTATCGTACCCAGAAGAATATTTAGACAGATTATTAGCTGGCACTGTAATATATTTAGAACCAACAACCAAAGAATCAAGCGTTTCGGCACAACAAAATATAGATATAGAAGATGTAGGGCAAAAGTTATTTACCAATATACTAACAAGAGCAATAAGAAAAAATACATCAGACATACACATAATACCTAAAAAAAACAAATATGCGTTATTTTTTAGAATAGACGGTATTTTTGTAGAACAAAAAGATCTTTCTATACTAAAAGAAGATGCAGAAGTACTAATCACATACCTTCTTAGAAAATCTGCTGAGAAAGTAAAAGGATCATTCAATCCAGACAATAGACTAACAGTTCAAGATGCTAAAATGACCATAGACTTTATACAAAATATTAAAGATCTTGATATAAGACTTGCTTTTGTGCCAAATGGTCTTGGTGAAGGTGATCTAGAAATAGTTATAAGGCTTTTATACAAAAAATCTGCTTCAAGAACAGAATTTCTTAATGTAGAAGAGACACTTCTTAAGCTTGGTTATTTACCTGAGGATGTGCCGATACTTCTTAATGCTGTTAAAAAAAGAAGTGGGCTTATCGTAGTATCTGGTATTACAAACTCTGGTAAATCCACTTTAATAACACACATGCTTGCATCTGTGACTGACAAGAAAATCGGTACCATAGAAGATCCAATTGAGTTTTGGATACCAAACGAAAACATATCTCAGCACCAAATATTTGTGCCAAAAGACGAAGACTTACAAATTGATTTTGTAGACTATGTTCGTGCTTTTAAAAGAAGCGACTATGACATCATCTTCGTTGGTGAATGGCGTAGGCACAACTCATTGACAGAAGCAATACTGGAACAAGCTTATGCAGGACAACTCATAATGACCACACTCCATATACCAACTAGCTTTCATATATTTGAAGGGCTAAGAACAGCTTTTGGTGTAGATCCGACATATGTGTATCCAGTGCTATTATTATCCTTCAACCAAACACTTATACCTACTCTATGTCCACACTGCAAAGTGCCATTAAGTCAAAAGATGGAACAAATAGGTGGGCAAAGCAAACTTCTTGGTGAAATAAGGAATGCTATGGCTACATCGGTAACCATGCTTCAAGACACAGTAGCAAGTTATATAACAAACTTGGAGTCACTTATCCAAGAAGATGTGGTTTACACCAAAGGTAATGGCTGTGAACATTGTGGCAATACAGGTTACGTTGGTAGAACAACAATATATGATTATTTCTTGCCATCTGCAGACCTTGAAGCTGAATGGTCTCAGAAAAACACCAACGCATTACCACCATCTTTTATATTAAGATACTCTCCAGTCAAAAAATTAAAAGTACATGTGTTTCTGAAAAAATTGGCACAAGGGATAGTGGATATATTTGATTATAGGTATATTGTGTGATATAGCAGATTCATATATACTTCAAAACTCTGAACAATATTTGCATCATACGACTTGCATGTTTTCATTTTTTATGTTATATTAATATAAGGAGGTATATTATATGAATCTTGTAGTAGTTATGTTAGGGTTTTTGGCTACAATTACGTTGGTTATAAGTTATGCGGTAAATGATTACACTGCCCAAAAATCTACACTGAAACACGCTCAGATATCTACTGCATTGCAACAAGCAACAATATTTACCAATACAGTGTTCAACGACTATAAACTATACTCACCAAATAATACCACTCCATTAAACAATTTGCCAGTTTCATTTAAACCTAACAGTGGCAATGGAAATGGATCTGGTAATCAAGGACCTTCTACATGGTTTAAAAACGGCTCTGGCTGGGGGTTTGGTGCTCCTGATATGCCCACTAGTCAATCTAGTGGTAGTACAACACAATCTGGTAACACTGCCAACACCAACCAACTTTCATGTGGTAACAACTGGCCATCCAGCAGTTATTTGTACACAGTCATTACACCACCACATGGCTTTACTCAAATAGACGCAAGAAAATTGGCATCAACTCTTCAAAACAAAAACTGGAACTTCCAAGGCTTCCAAACATCTTCTCATATACAAATAAATGTCGGTTATATAGACCAAAATGGGGTTTTACAACCATTTGGGTACAACTGCAACCAATCTTTACCAGCAAACACTGTTGTAGAAATAATAGGACCAATGACTTAAAGAGTGCTAAAGGTTACTGAGAGATGGCTGGAGTATGCTAATGAAAACCGATAAGATGAAAACCAATGCTGGTTTATCCATTGTAGAGTTCTTGCTTAGCATTGTCATAACTGCCGCTGCCTTTATATTTTTCACAAAAACGTTTGCACCACTCTCCTATCAAAGCGAACTAACATTAAGAACTGCTGCAATGTATACACAATACAATGATGTTTTGCAAGCATTAGAAACATATGTAGATACAAGCTCTTATAATGGTTCAGGTTATAATGTAGTATCTTGCCAAGATTTAGTGAGCTCAGGATATTTACCATCAAACTTTTCATGTACCGATACTATAGGCGAAACACTAGAAGGTATTGTCATAAATGTGTCATCTATTACCACAAATCCTACTTATGGAAGTTACAACTACGTAGTAGAAGTACCAAATGCCAGTCAAAACATTGTAAATAGATACTTTATAGCAGTAGTAGGAGTGCCACAAACTACAAATCAAATACTTGAAAACGAAAACATAGACAATATAGCACAACTAAACCAAGCACTATATACAAATGCACCACTTTTAACAGGCGGATTTTATATTGTAGATTCAAACTTAAATACAAGAATGGTAGGTGACTTAGTGCAATCTTTTAATTTGTCTCAATATACACCAATAACAAACGCTATATTAAGTGATCCATTACAAAATCAGTTTATCAACCTTGAAAACAACAAATATTTTCTCATATACATATCCGACAATGAGATTATGAATACACAAACACCAACACCAACTTGTCAGATAACAACTACAACATCTACATGGAATGACTCACAACAAGTGGATCAGCAATGTAATGCACAAAACTATCCATGTGCTGGTAGTAATTGCACTTATTATGTTTCATCGTCGGCATGTGCTGTCCAACAACCGCCAAATTCATCTTGCAGTGTTGTTTGTAACGATAGTCCACTCACTATAGACGATTACACAGAAACCAAATACTATTTGCAATGCACTTATCCCAACACAAACCAAACAATTAAGAAGTATTTATATGATACAAACCAACTAACAGGAACTACTACAGAGTATTGTAATTATTACTACATGAACTGCTAAACCTAATAGGATAATGAATTGAAGATTACTTGCAATGCTGAACATTTATGTTATAATATTATTAGAGGTGATTAAGACATGAAAAACACAAGTATGCCACGATCAACTAAATTTGGGAAAAACCAACAAGGTAACTTACTTGTAGAAGCCATGCTTGGCATTGCTCTGGCAGGTGCTGGGTTTTTAACATACTATGAAATAGAACACAAAGTGTCAGATAGAAGCCAGTTTAGTAAAGTCACATCTAACATGTATCAACAATACAATGTATTCTTAACTGCATTGGAAAAATACGCTCAAAAAAGTAATTCTACTCAAGTAGTATCATGCCAAACACTTAAAAACGGTTATTTAGCACCAGATTTTAATTGTACTGACTATTTAGGAGACACGCTTGAAGGTATTCTCATAAAAAACCAAACACAAACACCAACAGCTTATGTTGTAGGTATACCAACCGCAAACTCTCAAAATATGTTACATTCTTACAATGTTTCAAGCATTCAAGTGCTAAACCAAGCTTTGGCACAATCTCAACCAGAAAACACCGCACATGGATTTTTTGTTGTTAACACAAACAACTATATAGGCTACCCTGTAACCGATATATCTCAATCAGTGAGTTTTTCCACAGTAGCAAGTTATTTACCAAAACAAGGGCTTAACCTTAGTAACAATTCTTATGTAATTGCCTTAGTAGATGCATCGACACTTAATCCATCTGCAACACCACCATCTTGTACTTCATCGTCAAGCGTGCTAAATCCACCTGGGACGTGGTCTAAAGCTTTTACTAACATAACATTACCTTTTGGTTCAAGTAGTACTACAATTGTAACACAATGCTCATATACCGAATGGCAACCATATCAATACTGTAGTTATGTAAACGGCACAGCGTCTTCATCCAACAATGCTCCTCCGTTTTCTACAAGTTCATGTACGTGTGTACATGGAAGTGTTGTTTTTAATTATACAGGCATTCCACAGTATTTTATAATTCCACCAAGCATAACCGCATGTGGAAGTATTACGTTTACATTGTTAGGGGGTGGCGGTGGAGGCGGCGGTAATGCTGTAGTTTATATTAATGGTTCATCTTTTTGGGCATCAGGTGTTGATGGTGGGGCTGGGGGTATAACCACAGGTGTTATACCAGTATCTAGTTTAACCAGTGATACATTAACCATTTTGACAGGAGGAGGCGGTGGCGGAGCTGGGTTTATATATCTTTACAGCACAGGTGGACTTAATGCCGCTGGTGGCGGAGGAGGGGGCTCATTTGTTTGTGAAGGTACACAGTGTAATCAAAGCACAGTATTATTAGCTGCTGGTGGCGGAGGTGGCGGAGGACAAGGTGATAGTATTTATTGGGGGCAAGGTGGTTTTGGTGGCGGAGGCAATGCAGAAGGTACACCAGGTTATGACGATGGAAACTTTTATAACTATGGATCAAGTTGTGCTGGTGTTGGTGGAGGTGCTGGAACACTTAATTCTGGTGGAAATGGTGGTTTTAGCTATTGTGGTGGTTATGGTGGTTCAGGAGGTTTTATGATAGGAGGCTTCGGTTTTGGTTCTGCCCAAGCTGGTTATCAAAACGATGGCGGTATTGGTGGATTTGGTGGTGGAGGTGCTGGTGGTGGAGGTGCTGGTGGT
>Ga0080003_1001688_pt1 | contig 11210 bp, 10 predicted proteins | sample JossMetagenome_FD_69206 | JGI IMG/M metagenome (GOLD analysis project Ga0080003, IMG submission 69206) | Hot spring microbial communities from Joseph's Coat, Yellowstone National Park, USA - JC2_E (SPADES assembly) (version 2) | ecosystem: Environmental > Aquatic > Thermal springs > Hot (42-90C)... | reverse complement strand
GTTTATTACATTTTTATTAATAAAAATGATCTCTCACACCGATGTGGGCTAAGCCCAAAAGGGTGGGAGAGATTGCAGAAATGTGAGCCCCGTGCCGTTGGACTCAAAGGAGTCCCGTGACCCACACACGGTCAAAATGAGCGTGTGGCTGAGGGCTACGTCCCTACACTCGATCATGATTGAACACAAAATGAGTGATTATGAAAATGTGGGGATAAACGGAACTTCACTACTCTTAATAGTCCAGTTCCTTCCAGCGAATCGGGTTTTCAACGCTTAGAAACACATTGAAGCTGTTTAAGCACATGTTCAACCATCCAAGAAGTTCATGCCCTTCCTCGTTCCGTACAACACAGATCAGCGGTTATTAGATTTTGCCTTGATTACAAGGTGATATCCAAGGGAAAGTCCATAACTGCCGACATATGATATCGCCCGATAACTGTAACGTGAAATGACGAAGACCTCTCAGAAGCAGATTCATGATCCCTTAGAGGTCCTGACATTCCATCCAAAAGGAAGGGCTGACTTCGTTGCGCAGACGGCCTGACCAACTTGTTATTGGTCAAAGCAGTATCTTGGGTAGTACTTCCTTGGCTTTCTGTAAGTGTTTCTTTATGGCCTTCAACGCCGTACCTTTGAAGGGACCGTTATACCATTCTGTGATATCTATATTTATCTCCTCCCCCCTCTTATTCATCACGAACCTCCAGCCAAATCTTATTCTAAACATGGGCAATTTCTGATAAGCCGTGTAATACACTATCTCACCCCTGGGCAAGATATTGGATGAAATGACTAGTGGAGTTTCCCAATTTATGAACCACTTCATGTGTAAAACGTAGTTATTTGGCGCTATCCGGTCAACCGCCTTCACTTGAGGTACGAAGGACATCAGAATTGTTGGATCGGACAGCTTTTCCTTCAGGATACCTGTAGCTCTTATGGTAATACTCTCAGTCTCTGAAACGCCTTCTGTTTCCTCTATCTTCACAGACGGAGTTTCCTTAAAGATGATGAACTTCACGTAGTCGGTCTCCCTCTGAACCTCATATTTCAAACCGAGGCTCTTGCACAGAGAAGGGAGTGTGACGTCTATGGCCGGTTCGTGATCAGTTAAGACGACCAGTCTTCCGTATCCCATCTTTTGGAGTTCCTTAGCGGCCCTCATCTCTGGAATTGGACAAGCCTCCCCCCTGACATCCAACACCACATCCCTACCGCCCTGAGTAGTTTCCATGGAAGGTACACCTTGAAATTTCTATTGTAATATGTATAATCATCTACTGGTTATAAAACTTATGTATTATTAAATAACATAAATCTTTTGTGATAATACCAGAAGTTTAGTATTTTCTCTCAACAGGCCTTGTAGTAAGGGTAGTTCTTAAAGTTCAGCGGGTAACAGACTCGTCGGAGGACTCTCAGACCTTTACACTACACAGTCCCTCAGCGAAAGACCCTTTCTTGTAAGAGTGTTAGAAAAACTTAAACGCTATCTGTAAATCTGTTATCTTATGATGTCCAAGAACGCTAGAGTTCTTGCATACACTTCCCTGGCTCACTTCGCCAATGACGGAGTCTTTCTCATTTATCCACTTCTGATAGTCTATTATTCAGTAGAAGAGAAGATAAGTCTGGTGTTCCTAGGCTCCTTAGCCATCATTTACACCGTACTCTCCGGAATCCTGTCTCCCTTCATAGGGGACTTCGCTGACAAGAGCGACAAGGATCCTGAGTTGTTGGCTGGAGGTATTGGACTCGAGGCCCTGGCCATAGTGTTCTTCTCCCTCGCTTTCTTAGATAGGACCTTGGCAGCCCCTCTGATAACCGTCGGGGTCGTACTATTGGGGTCCGGACAGGCGTTCTATCATCCATTAGGCGGGGCCATGCTCTCCAGAACCTTTGGGAGAGGCGCCGGGAGAGCCCTTGGTCTAAACGGAGCCATGGGTAGTGTGGGGAGGTCAGTCATGCCTTCGGTCATCTCGCTGCTTCTCCTGTATTTAGGAGATGTACTGGGATTGACCACTTTCTTCGCCTACATGGCCGTAGTCTCAGTCTTAATCTACTTTGGTGTCAAGGATCTCAGGAGAGGAGGGCAACAGCAGGTGAGAAAGACTACGGAGAAGTTGGAAAGAGGGTTCTACAAGTTCCTGTTGATACTAGGGGCACTGGTCTTTCTTAGAAGCATGTTCATAACAGGCACTGCCACATTTCTAGGAGAGTTCGAGTACCAGGTCTATCTCTCCAAGACCCTAGCGGGGATCTTTCTGACAGTTGGCTTCGCTGGATCCATAGTTGGACAGCCAGTGTTCGGATGGCTGACGGAGAGACTCGGAGGGAGAACGTCCTTCGCGCTCAGCAGTGTCATGTCAGTTCTTTTCTTCGCACTCTTCCTTTTGTCAGTGAGGAATCTATACCTATCTGCCACGGCGTACACTCTATTCACCTTCGCAGCTTACACCGGTTTCCCAGTACTACTTGGCTACGTGAGTCAGGTCTTCCCCAAGAGCTTCTTCACTGTGGCCAACTCCTATATATGGGGAGTAGGGAACACCATAGGAGGAGCAGCAGGGACGGCCCTGGTGACGGCCCTATTAGGGCTACACTTCACCATCCTTGAAGCCTTCTACTTACTGTTCGCACTGGCCCTAGTCTCGACAGTCCTGACACCGCTAATACCCAAGAGGGTTTAAATTTAATGTTTTTAATAACTCTCTTGTGGATATTTACGTAGGAACCTCAGGGTGGTACTATAGCTGGAACAAGGGCAGATCCCTCGATTGGTACGTTAGGAACACGCCCTTCAGGGCTGTTGAACTAAACTCCTCCTTCTACAGGTATCCAAAGAGAGAACAGGTGGAGGCGTGGAAGAAATACGACTTAAAGTGGGCTATAAAGGTCAACAGGAGGATAACCCACGTCTCCAGGCTCTCCAGCGTGGACGCTTGGGAGGAATTCAAGAAGACTGTGGAGACACTGAATCCCGCCTTCTACCTGTTTCAACTTCCGCCGTCCTTTAAGCGTACCTCTGAAAACCTGAGAAGGGTGGAGGAGTTCTCCCAACTACTTGGGGAGAGGGCAGTTTTCGAGTTCAGGGACAGGGAGTGGTACAAGGAACCTCCTAAACTGAGTTCCATCATATCTTCAGTGGACTCTCCCCTGGGAACCTTCATAGTTCCTGGAGAAGTGATCTACCTAAGGATGCACGGTAGGAAGAGGTGGTACTTTTACCAGTACTCCAGAGAGGAATTGACGGAGATAGCGGAATCGGTGATGAGGAGTCGCCCTAACTCAGTGTTCGTGTTCTTCAACAACGACCTTTGGATGTTGGAGAACGGCATCACCATGCTGGAGCTCTTAAAACGTACCTCCCAGGAGAACTTGTCTTAGAGGATCGCGCTCGTGTATTTCGGTTACAGTTCAACAGTCCTGAAGGTCGTGTAGCAGTTATTAGACTTCCCTTGGTAACAGGGCGGTAGTCAAGGGGAAGTCGTGTCGTAAACTCCACCGAATTTTCGGATTTATGTGCAATCCTCAAGCCCCTAGGCTCTGTGCTTCAACAGCCGATGAATAACGATTGTGCAATCCCTTAGGTTATTGGCTGAATTAGAGATTGAAGGTAAGTGAAACCAGGAGTACACCCCTTCTACAGGTGTGAAGGAGAGAACAGTTACCCCCTTATCTGATCCAAGGACCTCCCTGTAGTTCTCACTCCCCACACTGCTATAAACACTCCCGCCAGGATTGAGGCCAACCCTATGAGCGCCATTCCCCCAAGAGGGTCTCCGTAGTATACTAAGGAGAAGAGTAAAGGCCCTACAGCACCGCCCAAGTGCCCCAGACCGTCTGCAATGCCGTAAGCCAGCGTTCTGACCCTGGTGCCGAAAACCTCAGCTGTATAAGTATACATCACCGGGAACTTGAATCCCTGCAGGTACATCTCCAAGAAACCGGCTATCAAGAAGGATGTTCCTTTCAGGAGGGGCCAGAGGATCAGGACGGCTCCAGCTATTACGTTGACCATTGTGCTACTCACTTTCCTCTCAATCCAGTCGTTCAGGAGAGTTCCCAACAGGACGCCCAAGGGATCACCGTAGAGTATGTAGGTAAAGTAAAGGGCAGAGTTCGAGAATCCCTTCTCCTGAAGGAGACTGAAGATCGGTTCCGAGAAGAGGGAGTAGCCGGCGAAGTAGCTCAAGAACCATACCGCGAGCATTATCAAGGCACCCCAGTCCCACGTCAACCTAGACTTTGAGGAAGCCCACATGGGTGACTCGGGTAACCTGAGTCTCAGAACCAAGGCTACGATAGAGACCAGGAGGCCGGCCAGGAACAATAGCCTCCACCCTCCGGTTCCCGCGAGCACGGCAATAGGCCCTACGATGAGAGTGGTCAGGAAGCCCGAGGCTGTGACCAAGCCGACGTTCCTGCCCCTCCTATCAGGGGGAGAGGTCTCAGATAAGTAAGCGGGAACAATGCTCAGCTCCCCCTCTATTCCCAGCCCTATCAGGAGCTCAGCCGGTATTAGCCAGTAAAAGGAGACAGCCAGAAGTCCCAGGAGGGATCCCATGGACACTAGCCCCATCGACGTTAAAAGCCCCAGTCTCCTCCCCCTCAGTGAGGCTAGAAGGCCATTCACTGCTCCTCCCAAGGCGTAACCCACCATCTCCGCAGACAGGGGAAAACTAGCCAGTTCCTGTGACACGTGAAAGGCAGAGGAGGAATAATTCACTATGTAAGGAACGTTAAATATGTCCCAGAAGGTCAGGGACATCCCCACGGCCAATATTACCAGCTTCCAGTTCATGGTGGAATGAGATACTTATATGATTTAAACTTTACTTGAAATGTATCAAAGACAGTTAAACCCATAGGTAACAAGGGAGATAGCCGATTAGCCTCGAAACTCCATGGCGGCCCAATACCCGCGGGAGACGGCTTGTCCTATCGTGGGTTGATTCCTAACGTACTTATCGTAAACCACATCTACCTCAACCCTCTCCTTAACCACCTTGATACCCCTCTCCGAGTAGGCTTTCTCCAAGAGGTATCTCCTCGTTCTGTCCAGGCCGTGTAGGCTCCTCTCGGTGATGAAAACCTCGTTATGCTGGGCCCAGGAAAACGCGTAGTCCTGATAAGCGTAGAGGTTCGAGTCTATCAGTATCCTCTTCCCTCTGTGGTCTTCGTAGCTGGGTTGTGACTCGTCAGGTACCATCCATAAACCGTCCTCCCTTTTCCCCTCCACACCCAACTGGATCTCCACTCCTAGCCTAGTTAACTCCCTCTCATAGTACTCCAGGAGAGAGAGGAACTCCCTCTTCCACGGATCCATTATCCAGTTGAGTTGTCCCCCGAGCTTAACGCCCTTCTCCAGCAGTGTCACCTTAAAACCTCTGAGGGCAAGGACCCTGGAGGCCTCGAGTCCCATGAGACCACCTCCCACCACTGTCACCCTTCCGGAACCGGGCCTGAGGGGCAGGAGTTCCCATCCCAACTCCGGATTAACGTCACACCTCACCTCCCTAGTTGAGAAACCTCTGCACCACTGATTACACCTTATGCAAGGCCTCACGGGCTCTCCCCTAAGGCCCTTGATAAGCCAGTCAGGGTCAGCCAAGAGTTGCCTACCTAACACCACTGCGTCGGCGACCTCCAATACCGCCTCCGCTTCCCTCAGGGTAATCACGGACCCCACCAGGAATAGGGGAACTGAGGGTTTCCTGACCTGTTTGGCAAACTCCAGGAAGGCGGGCCTCTTCCAATAGAAGGGCATTGAGGCCCCGAGGGGACCGTCCCTCCCCGCCGAGAGGTGAACGTAATCCAACTTATGGGACACTTTCTCCAAGATCTTTGAGACCCTATCAGGTGTGAGTCCATTATCGTCGAACTCCGTGACACTTATCCTCAGTCCTACAGGGAGCGACGTCCTTCTCCTCACCTCCTCCAGAAGTTCCAGGAGGAAGACCGTCCCATCCGAGTACCTGTCGTTCCTCTTGTTCGTGGCCGGAGAGAGGAATTGGGCTACTAGGTAGCCGTGGGCCCCGTGGATCTCTATGCCGTCGAAGTTGGCCTTCTCAGCCCTCTCGGCTGCGTCTCCGAAGTCCTTTATCACCCTCTTGATGTCCTCCTCAGTCATCTCCCTGACTTGATCCAGGATGGGGATGGGAGAGGGAGCTATGGGGGTTCTACCCCATATCAGGCCCGACCTAGTCTTCCTACCTACGTGAACCAGCTGGACAAATATCTTAGAACTCCTGGAGTGTACAGCGTCAGTTAGCCTGGAGAACTTGGGGAGAAGCTCGTCGTCATATAGTCCTAGCTGGTTTGGAGAACCCCTGGAGTCAGTCCTGTTCACGTAACAGTACTCCGTGATGATGAGACCAGCGGTCGAGGCCCTTCTGCTCAAGTAGGCTATATGTTCCTCTGAAGGGTAACCCTGGGGATTGGCCAGGTTGGATATCATTGGTGCCATGACGACCCTATTCCTTATGGTTATGTCTCCTATCTGGAGAGGCTCTAGGATTTTCATGAATTACCTTGAGAACCATGGGAAATAAAATTACGGGCTGCTCATCCTTCATGAACTGAATTAGGGGTTTGGTGCGAGATCTAGTCGTGACATCGGAGGCTTAGCGTTATCAAACGCAAAGGAACAAAGCCCTAAAGTCACGATCCCCTCAGTTAGAGTCCCTCGAACCGTAGGACTGAAGTACCTTAGACATCTCCTGGTAGAGCTGTGTGCTCTTCCCCTTCACTAGTTCAGAGAGTTCCCTTAGACCTTGCAAAATATTCTCTGGATCCTTCACCTCGTTCTGACCGAACGGAGAGATCAAGTAAACTTTACCGCTCTTGAGGAGAATCCTCATGTTGCCCAAGACGCTTCCTGTGGCCACCTCGTATGTTATTTCCTCAGCCACCACTAGCTCGCCATCAAATAACATGACCTTCACTGAGACTCCGTTATAGCAGAACTCAATGCTTCTCTTGTCTACGGAGAGTGATTTGAACCTCATATTTCACTTATTGTTCTCCGGAATTAAGAACACTTCCTTTTCGGTTAAGCCCCCAATCACAAGGGGTCGTAACAACTTCAGGTAAACTTCAGCCGGACCTCTGTCCATCTGACTTCAGATCGTTGAGACTTCCTACCACACGCGTACTCCCCTCGATGTCCTCAAAGACCAACTTGCCCTCCCCAGTGAGTACTATATAACCAGGTTTTCCATCGCAGTTAAATCACTAACTCACTTCAGGTACTTGACCTCCTTGACCTTGAGGAATTCCTTAGCTATGTATACGTCAATCTCGCTGTCACCACCCTCAACTTGTATCACGAAGGTCCTGTCCACGTCATGGAGGAACTCCGAGTATTTTCTCTTAGAGGGGGCGGTAACCAAGGCTACGTTTTCAGCGGACGGAGGCACTCCTAGCTTCTCTGTATGAATGATTTCCCCTCTCACTTTTGCGTTCACCAACGACCTCAAGCTCCTCAGTTGCACCTCCAGGTTCTCTCTTTCCAGTTCTTCTCTCCCCTTACCTCTCAGGTTCAGGAAAGGGGTGATTAGGGGATTGAGGACATCTGGCATCTTCTCTCCAGATAGAGCCTTGTGAACAACGCCCATCGCCCCGCAATCCGTATGTGGTAACACCACTATTTCGTCAGCACCCTTGAGTAGCTTTAGGGTATCTCTGAGGGATCCCACGTTGGAGCCGGCGTTCCTCACGAAAACGGTGTTTCCATCATTCCATTGATCTAGATATCTGTTCAAACGCCTGTCCATGCAGGAAATGATAATTCTCATAGATTCCTAATGCTTACTACTGTTAAAAAACTTATCATTTAAATTGATTTAAAAATTACAAGAGAATTTTAAAGCTCGAAGTCCTTCCTTAGGCTTCCACGATTTAGTTATTAGATTTAGCCTTGACTTCGAGGCCATACCTAACGAAACTCCCGTGACTGCTGTACGGTACAGTTTTGCACTGAGGACACAGAGTCCCAGGATATCCTTCACGATCTCGGCGACCTCTGTCCTGCTCGCAGTTGAGCTCAGGACCACCTTAAAGGACGTACTAAACCTTGTGATCATCTTCGCCTTTACCCTCAAGGCCTCGACGAGCGTCTCCCTGTATCGCTTCCTCGGTCATACAGAACGATCATTCGTAAAATTCTAAAAAGTTTAAGCCACTCAAACCAAGACGATTTTCCCACAAGTGCTATCAGAAGATCTCACGCTTTCCAGGAATATGTGGTCTTTTGGATATAAAGGTCTACATAGAGAATTTAAACTCAGTCTACGTATTTTAAACACGGGGAGCAGTTTGCTATCTGACGCCGAACACAAGTCAATCGAAATTTCTACGAGGAAAGTTGAGGAATTCCTTGGAGTGAAGCTACCCCATCCCGAGGTTCACAGAATCTCAGACCAGGGATACGGGATGTACTTGGAGGGCGTGATATTATACGGTCCCACAGGAGACGAGGAAGTAGATGAAAGGATATTGATTCATGAGTTGGCTCACTTAGCTCAAAATATATACTGTAGACCGCGGTTCCCCGTGCTCCACGCACTTGTGGAGGGAATCCCCCTAATCCTAGGCTTAAGGAGAGGTAAGTTGCTCAGGTTCCTCCAATTCACGGAAGGGTTCGCCACATGGGTTGAGGAATCCATCATGGGTGAGAGGGGAGAGAGCTACTGGCTCTCCCTGCCTGTCTTCTACAGGGTAGTGTATTACGAGGGCAAGAAGAAGTTTGAGAGGATGGGTAGGGACCTAGGTATAAGGTATGGGCTAGGGGAGGGAGAGTTTTGCAGGAGATTGACTAGCCATTAGTTGCAACGGAGAGGGCGCTTTCAAAAGGTTTGGAGGCTGGCTAAGACTGACTTGATAGGCTTCTCACTTTAAACCTTGTCCACCCTAGAAGGGCTAAGGTTTGCTGTTCCTTTGTCAATTAGTCAGAAGGTAGCGGGTAAGTCAAGGACGTTTCGGCTCAAGAATTGGCTGGCTCCCACTTACGTTAAAAGACTTTCATGCTCGTTCATTACAATTTTACATAAATCATGAAATCTTACATTGACGTACCTTCCACCCGAAAGGGGGTGATCTGGGACATGAGCCCTCGCGGTCGGGCTCATGGAGTTCCGCAGCGATTCGTCATAAAGTTAGGTAGGCGGTCGAGCACTAGGTCCCTATACATAATGAGGATTTGGGCGTGGAATGAAATCGAGTTGTAGGGACAAACGATAACTCGATCTCGAGTGGGGAGCAGGAAAGTTTTTGTAATTCTTCGGTAAATTTACATATGGAACTCCAGAGCCTCATTAGGGAGTTCATCTCCCTCCAGGAGAGAGGTTTCACGGAGGATAAGATCAAGGAGTTCTTCCAGAATCTTGTTAAAGTAGATCTCACTAAATTTAACTGGGTTAGAGACGTAGTTGAGCAGGTTCACCTTAAGGATAGAGCCAGTAAGACCGCGTTGCACTGGAGGGACATGTCCACTGGAGAGGAGGAGACTCTCACGTATCACCAGTTGTCCCTCATGGCCAACAAGGTCCTGAATCACCTCAGGAAGGCCGGAATGAGGAAGGGAGACCCGTTATACCTGATGAGCAGGGTGCACCCGTTACATTGGGCCACATTCATGGCCTCATTGAAAGGAGGATTCGTTTTGGTACCCAGTGCCACTAACCTTACCGTGAACGAATTGAAGTATAGGTTCTCGGACTTGAGACCTAAGGCTATAGTGTCAGACACATTGAGGGCCAGAACCGTGGAAGAAGCGTTAGGCGAGATGAAGGCGGAGAAGTTCCTCATTGACGGAAAGAAGCAAGGTTGGAACTCCCTTGAGGACGGTGAGGTGACTAACGCTGAGGCTGAGGACACCATGGGAAACGACGTAGTGATCAATTACTTCACTTCTGGAACCACTGGGATGCCCAAGAGGGTGATTCATACTGCAGTGAGCTACCCGTTGGGTTCCCTCTCCACTGCGTCCATAATAGGGGTGAAGGAGTCAGACAGACACCTTAACCTGAGTGCCACAGGTTGGGCCAAGTTCGCCTGGAGTTCCTTCTTCTCTCCTCTCCTAGTTGGGTCCACAATAGTTGGATTGAACTACGAGGGGAGGCTGGACTCACGGAAATACCTCAGCGAAGTGGAGGCTCTAGGCGTGACCAGCTTTTGTGCTCCACCTACAGCATGGAGGCAATTCGTAACACTCAACCTCAAGGAGTTCAGGATGGACAAGTTGAGGTCAGTGGTCAGTGCCGGAGAACCCCTCAACCCGGAGGTGATGAAGGCCTGGAGGGAGGGAACAGGACTCGTGATAAGAGACTTTTACGGCCAGACCGAGACCACCGCCATGGTTGGTAACTTCCCGTTCATGGCCGTTAAACCAGGATCCATGGGTAAACCCCACCCCTTATATAACGTCACCTTGGTGGATGACGAGGGCAGGGAGATAACCAGGCCCAACGAGATAGGCCACATCGCAGTGAGGTTGGTTCCAAGGCCGTTGGGACTCTTCATGGGTTACTCCGACCAGAAGAAGAACGAAGAGGCCTTCAGGTACGGGTACTACTTCACCGGGGACAAGGCCTACATGGATGAAGACGGGTACTTCTACTTTGTAAGTAGGGGGGATGATGTGATTAAGACTTCGGACTATAGGGTAGGCCCCTTCGAGGTAGAGAGTGCCCTTCTGGAGCATCCTGCAGTGGCCGAGGCTGCTGTAGTCGCGTCTCCTGATCCAGTGAGATACCAGCTGGTCAAGGCCTTCGTGGTACTGAAGCCTGGTTACGTACCTTCAGAGCAATTGGCCAAGGAGATAAGGGAGAAGGTGAAGTCCTTACTGTCCTACTATAAAGTGCCCAGGATAATAGAGTTCGTGAGCGAGTTGCCCAAGACCATAAGCGGAAAGATCAGGAGGGTAGAGCTCAGGAGACTTGAGGAGGAAAGGAGAAGGAGGGGCGAAAAGGGAGAGCATGAGTACTTCTTCACACAGTGAACTGCCGATATCGCCCATCGCCGTTGTCTCGCCCTTCACGGGATTAAGCGGACTGCTCAGATTCCGCCCTACAGTTCAAGGGAAAAGGAAAACGATTGCTGTACTTTCCTCGGGTTTCGCGACGTTCAAGGGGTTTTCGCCTTGCGGGACTTCATGCGATATCGATCCTCAACCCCTAGGCCTCAGCCGGAACAACCGCGAG
>Ga0080003_1001687_pt1 | contig 11220 bp, 11 predicted proteins | sample JossMetagenome_FD_69206 | JGI IMG/M metagenome (GOLD analysis project Ga0080003, IMG submission 69206) | Hot spring microbial communities from Joseph's Coat, Yellowstone National Park, USA - JC2_E (SPADES assembly) (version 2) | ecosystem: Environmental > Aquatic > Thermal springs > Hot (42-90C)... | reverse complement strand
GTTTAACTTTTTATTTTCCTTCATGAAATCCCCCCACATGTAGGAAATAAGGCTTATCCCGACCTTCTAAAACCCAGTCACCTAGTTTTTCTGAAAGAATTGAGGCTGATTCTCCTAAAGTTTACATCTGCCTTCCTTTACGGCTTGTTGATATTTTTGAGTATTAAACTTCAAAGGACTTTAACAACTTCCTTGATTGAGTCATAACTCCTTCAGCTACTATAGCGTACATGAATTATGTAGAAATTTTAAACAATATAAGTCACGTTTTCCCAGTACTAATATCGCAATATTTGTTAGCCTAGGTCCACTCACTAGAAACATAATCTGTATCAGCAGATAGAATAAACAAAAAGGCAAAAAAGTTATTATTAAAAATATTATCTGTTAAATACTGTATTTTTAATCGTATATATTTCGATAGTTTTCAATAAATAAGCTTTAATAAATTAATAGTAAGGTGAATATAATTAATTTCTAATTTAATAATATTATTACTGATATAGTTCAGCTAACACTATCAAGCAATTATCACTACATAGTTACTTTTAGTATCTACGCTATTGCTAAATTTAACATAAAAAAGAGACTAATCTTTACCTAATTCAATAAATGTATTTGCAAATTTTTCTAGATCAATTCCCTTTGTTACCTTGTCGTTTAATCTGTTAATTCTATTAATAAAGAATGTAATTTCCCTAATTACACGGTAGTAATCTCCCCCAAAAAGCAAAAATTCGGCTAAGTCGTCAAGTATTGATTGATCTCCATAATCCTTGTTTACTAAAAGCGTTAGAATTTTAGTATAATCTGGAGACATAGACTTTAGCCTTGCTATCTTATCCAGTAATGAAGTGATGTCGAAAATTTCTGGTTGTAATGCTCTTTGAAAGTTGCCAGATTTTTCAAGTCTCCAGACTAATGCATCAACTTTACTATCAAACGAATATATCGTTTCTCCGAAGGAAAGGGCATAGACTAGGACAGATTTTAACGTAAGTTCAATATTTATATTTTCGCTCTTACCTTCTACAAACCTCTCTATTAATAATAATTCGTCTCTTTCCATTTCATCCTCAGGTATGAGGGAAATTAACGTCACGTCTGCATTATTACCGCTTATATATCTAATTATTGCAGTTCCAAATATTAATCCTAAGTTGGATAACGAAAAGCATTTGCCGCAAACTCTATATTCTTTAGTAACAGCGTCATAATTATCTACAGTATATTTGCCGTAAATAAAACCTAACGGTAAGTATAGGTTATATAAGGCCTTTGATTTACTTCTACCTTCCTTATATCTAACCTTATGATCTTCAGTATAGGCCTTTTCAACGTCTTTAATTTCATTTAAACTTTCTGCAAAAGATTTTAACCATGAGTCGGTAACTGATACATTGATATTTGAGTCCAAAATTTTACCCAAATATATTGAATATCTTGCTACATTCGAATTTCTACTGTATTCTTCTAATTCTTCTTTAATAATTTCAACTATCTCACCCATTTTAGAAAAGTCTCCGCATATTTCGTACCTATCTCCTATTCTTCTAACCTTATCTACATGGAAAAGTTTAACTATACCGTGCATTATTAAAGTGTCAGTAACTATTCCATGACCTGGAGTAGTAATGCACGTCATTTCTCATCACAGTTTATGTCTGGTAATATTTCAGCACCGGCTTGAGCCATTTTAGTTATCCATGTTCCTTCGTCTTTAGTATCACTTCTATTTAAATTGGCAGCAACTGAATCCACTAACGTTAGGACATGAAGAAAAGCTGACACTTTATTCCTAAAAATTAATGAATTGTCGCTAATTGAGTAAATTATTACACGCTTAACTACTTTAACCACATCTTTTGAGCTAATCCTCTTCAAGATCTCGGTCATCTCTCCTATAGGCAAGTTCTTAACTTTAGGATAATATGGATCTTTACATAATTCACAATACGGCCTTAAATTTCCTTTCCTCTCAGCATTTTCCAGAACTGCTTTTATTGTAGATATAGGCACATACTTTTCCTTAAATTGGCCGGCATAAATACTAAGAATTCCACTTTCGTGGTGTAAAAGTACTGCTGAGGAGACTATCATTCTCGCCTCATCTTTCACTAGATTATAAGCAACATATGAGCCTATGACTTCATGCCTAAACATTACCTTATTATGCTTATATTCCTCCAAAAGCTTCCCCGCATCATGAGATAATATGGCGATCTTTACTAAATCCTCTACGTCATCCACACCTACAACACGCCTTAAGTTTTTTATGTAAAATTTCTTAATGCCTTCCCACACCTTTAGCATGCAGTAAATGTGCTCTAAGTACGTCTCTTTACATTCATTGCCTACGAAATAGGCACAACAAGTCTCACTCATCTTCTTTCACCTCCGGTAAAATTAAACCATTAGAATAGTTATTCTCATTTATTATAACTATCATTTCTGAAGGCAATCCGCTCATATTTGGTTTAACTTCTTTTAGAAAATTCTTACTAAATATATTTGCATTATAAACTTTTGTATTAGATATTAGTTTTTCCAATCTCTTTTCATTATAATTATTTACTAGCGAAATTGAATACTTGATAGATTTACGCAATAAGAATTCGTTAATCTCTTTACTCACCTCTTCGTACTTTTTACTCTTTAACATTTTTTCAAATTCTTCCTGAAGTTCTTCAAATTCTTTATTTGTGAGAAGATAAAGTGTAACATAATAAGAAGGTCTTAGATAAACGTCCCTTTCTGGAGGATAAGAATATAAATGTAATTCGTTAAGGTATTCCGCAGAACTAATGTAGAAGGACTCTCCTAAAGAGGAAAGTTTATTTATAATTAGATCATCGTAAACTTCGTCTATTAACTGCTGAACCTCGTCCATGTCTCCTATTTTTATAGTATTTAGTTCAGAAACTATATTACTAGTTCTATTCATTACATCCTCATCGTAAGGCAAGGGATTTTTAACATTAAAGATTTCAACGTCTATTTCTTTTTCCCTAACTCTTCCTATTCTCTGTATTAAGCTATCTATAGGAGAGATTTCTGTAATTACTTTCTTAAACTTATAATCTATTCCTACTTCAGCAGTCTGGGTGGCTATCAATATTTTATCTTCTACACCTTTATCCAATTCCTCAATTACCTTATCTTTATCTTCCTTCTTCATTAATGAATGTAAAAGTAAAACCTTTCCCTTACTTTCACACTTCTCAAAGATTTTCCTAGCTCTCTCTATTGTATTTACAAATATTATCGAACCTTCCTCACATTCAGCGTTATCTATTGTTTCCTTCTTAAAATCAATTCTAGCTACTTTCTCAACTTTGGGCTTAGTTAATTCCACCTTTTCACAACTAAATAATTTAAGAAAAGCTGACGGCAGAGTTGCAGAAGATAATAATACAGTCCCTCCAGAATTAACTATACTACAGACTATCTTTGATACAATCCTAGGCGCTAAGAAGGCTTGATCTTGAATCAAATGAGCCTCGTCAAGAACTAGATAAGAATTCATTAAAAGGCCTGCAGGCATTGAATACCTCCCGGTTTTATACTCCTTTCCCCAAGTTATAACCCTCTTAGCTAGAAATCCGTAAGCCATTGCATCTATTGTAGTTAAAGTTATATTTGCAGTGTATAGGAAAGTAGGCTTTATTACTTCACCGTGGTCACAGCCCACTGTCAACTTTTCTTTCACTAGCTTAGTATAAGTTCCCGCTCTCCTTTTCATTTGACGTAATAATGCGTGAACTGGTTCAACTAAATACATCCTTGAGTCAAACCATTCGCCTTTAATAAACTGATAAAGGTAAGGAGCAAAAATAACTTCAGTTTTACCGAAGCCCGTAGGTGCATTAAGTACTAAAAGGAGACCACCTTTAGCTGAAGAGAACTTATTGTATATTTCTCCCGCAAATTGAACTTGTTCTTTTAATCTCTCTTCGTCAATCTTGGGAGAATGACTCCATTCAATTATCATCTTCTTTAAAAGCTCAATCACCAATTATCACCTTCTGGAAATACAGCATCTCCTGCGCACATAACTTTAGTTGTTTTTATCGGCGAAGGTTTTATGGAATGTCCCTTAACCTCAACTGGTATATAAAAAACGGATTTTTTACCTAACTCATCGAAACCGTCTACTGTAATTTGGTCTCCGCGTGTTTCCTGACTTACTATCTCATTTTTTATCATAACATTAACACCGTCTTCTTTTTCGCATTCCCCAATTTTACTTTCTTTAACGTCTATAACAGAAAGTAATGATTCGGAATCTCCTAGCCTATCCATTATTTTAACTGCTTCAATTATTTGACTAGGCTTATCGGTTAGAATAAGTATATTCCTTTCTTCCGAAACCACATATTCTCTCACCAAAGCATCGGAAGATGAGACGAACTCTGCTAACGACTTTGGCATTTCCTTATCTTCAAGCATTCCCCTAACTCTTTTCAGTATTACTGGTGATTTAGAAAAAGTAATTTTTCTAGGGAAATATTCCCTTGCTTTCTTTACAATTTTCCTGGCTAAATTGATACAATCCTCACCCTTGCATTCTCCTAATAACGCTAAACTATTACCTATAGAGCCTACGATAGACGAAGGCATTAAAAAGATATATGAATAGGAAATTTGATAGGTGTCATATCTCTTTATTGAGAAAAAAGGAATTCTCAATTTAGCTATTATTGCTTCCACTCTCACCACTCACTAGGCCGAGTAATTTATTAAAGAATTCGTTCAATGAATTAGTTTGCTCAATCCCAGTTTTTTCGTGTTTATTACAATTCTCACCATAACATAACATTTTAACGTTATTAAATAATTTCATTATGTCAATAGATTTTTCCATATAATCAACGTAACTCCCGTGAATTAAATTAGGAATAGGAGAATCAGATACTGCAGCCAGCAATTCTACCGGCCTAGAAATACCTAAAGCTCTAGACTGCTTCGCTCCAACACCAGTAAATAAATATGATAAAGCTAACACTGATGCTTTCTTCCTTAGTTTGATTTCTTCTTTTTCATCACTTTCATCACTGCACACTTTATCATTACTAGCAGTCTCATACATTGGTTTACATACATAATTCAAGTTCATGGAAATATTAAAGCCATAAAGTGGGGATGATGAATACTCCTGCTTAAAAATCATTTGTGCCGTATTTTCATTATTACTTGACTTTTGGTTATTAGACTTCTGAGTACTAATAGGATCTATCCTATTATGAGTCTCAGAAAACCTAGTCACAAACTCCAAGACATTAATATCAAATACTGGAGCTGCAAACGAAACCTTAACTAAGCTATCCCTTTTTATCTGCTTTTTTTCTCCCTTCTTGACTATTAAGAAGCCGTGAATATCATTACATAAATCCTTTATTGCCTCGGTTTCACTGCTAGCTTCCTTCAAATTGGACAAAGTCGACTCAACGGTATAACCTCTTAGTCCAATACCTTCTCTACACAACTCATTCAATAAGTGTCCTCCAAGCGATTGATAAGCTTGGGCTAAATATACCGAATGCCAATGCTTTAACGAATTCCCAGTTAGAACTGGTACTTCGTATAATCTATAACCGCTTTCGCTCTCTACGGAGATACGTGCTATAGCGTGAGTATTATAATTTCCCAAATTATCAGAGCCCGTTAGAACTGAAATTTCTGATTCAAATCTACCAGAAATTCTTACGAAAGTCATGACCGACCACCACTTTTAATTATTTGTGAGGTCAAGCGATCGGGTACTATAGAGAGAGAAGTAAAAATCTTCACATAAATAGGTAATTTTTCCTTCTCATTTAAACACCTCATTTCAAACTCCTCTAAATATCTCTCCCAAGCTAACAGTCTCTTGCACACATAACTATCATTACTATTTTGACAGAAATCATTATAAGTTTTTAGAATTATCCTAGAAATCTTACTAAAGTATTCTGCAACCTTCGTTGCATCATTACTATATCTAGCCATCTCATCTATTACATCATAACTCTTATCGTAAAGTATGGCAACTCTTGCACTCCTAGAAAGCCGCCTAACAAGTTCCTCACATGTTAAACTCTCTAACTTTTCTTTGGCATTCTCCATACCTATAAATCTTACTAGAGATATTTTAAGCTTTACATTACACATTAGTTCTTACTTAATGAAGCCGGCTACTTCATTTCTTGATATCTAGAAATAGAAATTTATTAATATTTAGTAAAAATAATCGATTGTAATAGTTAAAGATAATATAACTCAAAGACCTAAGAAAAGTAAATTCGGATTTGAGACACTATTCTATGCTACTTTTATCAAGATACTCATCAGCTCTTTCTAACATGAATATAACTCAAAGATGGAGATTTAACATTGAAGTTCATTAGAAAGAGATTGTAAAATAAGAGATAACTTTACTTAAATATGAGAGATGTAAGATTAGTAAAATATTTGAAATCTATGATAAATAGAATTTAACTATATCACCAAGGAGAGAAAATTGAAGCAAATAAAGAAAAGAGATGTTCTTTATTTTCAAAATATTGATTATGCATTAACTCCTCATTATTACAATTTACTTTTTATCACGAAATCATTGGCTCGAGGTTACTTGGTTATACAATAAACGGTTATTCCTATTATCTATATTAATCAAGTACTTATCTCGATTTATAATCAATATTGCGTTATACTTTAATTAAATAGAAGCAGTTTACTAGGCATCTTCCTTTATTTCGTCCATAATCCCGTCTATAAAGTGGTAGCAACTCTCCCTATAATCAACAAGTACGAGTTATCACTCATTTACTAAGGAAGAAGACTCAATGACTCTCAAGATCTTCTCTCACGGATTTTATAATGAAACCTTCTTCACTAGGTTTAACGTCATTTAATTCCTCAATCCATTTATTTACGTATTCTTTAACCTTTATATCTTTCATGCCCTCACCCCTGATTAATGTCTATTCCTTGCCTTTCTAATCCATCATTTATTCTAACGCTAATAACTACGGGCATATACGTATATTTATCGTAGATATTAATAAACATTAATAAAAGCTTAATATCGTATAACGAGTTCGACTTTTCGCTCTTCTTTATTTCTACAGACCACGTTTGTAAGAAGCAAAACATATGCGTGAGTTAGGACTTTTTTGGTAGTGACCTAAGGCTTTCGGTTATTAAAATAGCTTTAGGAGTTCGGTTGCGGTACAGAAAAAGTGACTATTCTTATTTATAGGAGGAATAGCAATGTTAGCCCTGTACCTAAGCCTATTTTAAAGTCATTCTCTTTTGCAAATACTCTTTTTTCTTAAAATTCATGATATGAGAAAGAAGATAGTAGTAGAGTATGACGTAGGTTCGGAAAATGTTTAGGAAATTGTATATTAGAGTGCGGGCCTACAATATACTTAGAATTTTTCCTATCCTCATTGTCTTTGGCTTTCTTATTCTCCTTTTCTATAGCTAAATTCTTTTCGCTGGGAATTTTAAACTCTAAAGGAGTTAAAGGAGGAAAAAGGACCAATCATAGTTAAAGTATATTAATTAGACTTAACTTAAAGTAAACACAAACTGGTGAAAAAATGCCAAAGTTTTCAAACTTTCCTTCGTTTATATCTGTTAAGCATAATTTGGTTGGAATATACCCTAAAATTAAGATTACTGGACCCACTTCCTTCAGTTTAATTTTCAGAGAAAAGGATGAAAACATTGTAAAAGTTAGCTTCCCATCAGCTACTGAGTTAGGTTTTAACTACGAGAACAAGTTAGTCAGCATATTTATGGAGATATTAGATATACCCCAAGGCATGTCTAGAGAGGAATTTAACTCGTTATTATGTGCGTTATTACTAGATAATGCTTATTTAGAACCTTATTACGTAGAATTGTATTTTATCGACTCCGATTATATTCCAAACTATCATAGAATTATAGCTAATACTACTATGTCAATAATAAAGAACAAAGGTTTAGCTAAATTGGACTTTGATATAGAAAAGTCCTATATGAATACTGACAAATTAATGGCAATTTTGAAAAGACTTTAGGTGAATAAGGGATTGTCATATAGACCTTTAATCAGGTATGGGGATCATGTGTTAAAACACTATAATGATATCATAGGAAGTCAACTAGACGGCTCTCAAGAATGTGTATATTGTTTATTATATGGACTTACAGAGATTATACGAAGATGCATTATACCAATATTTGAAATTTGTATAGGTATTGGATTATGTGTCGATGAGCGTGGGCGAACTAGAACCGATTTAGGAGAAGTCTGTAGAAGAACTTTTTATATAAAGTATACCCACAATCGTCCTTTGCGAGATTACTCATTTCGGATTACCTTAGCAAGAGAAAATAACGGCAACTTTGTTGTAGTAACATTTTTTCCTGATGAAGAGGTTGATATTATTAGACCAATAATGATAGAGTGCATAGACCTTGAAAATCATTGTCATATCCATTGTCATGTAAACAATATATTAGAAAATTGTTTTGACGTAGATCTAACAGTGTAATAACTATGTTACTAATCGGAGTATAAATCGCCTTTCAGTTCTTCCTTATTTCAACTATGTATACGTTATCTTTGTAGACCTTCTTCAAAATTTCAGTTCTTCCTTATTTCAACCGTTCGTTCTTTTCCACGATTTTTTCACGTGGTTTTAGGGGGTTGTGTAGATTATCTTATTTAATCCTTTATAATAAGCCTTACTTTCCACTAAAAATAAGGGAAGGCAATGTAGAAAAAGGTTATTTCGCGTTATTTTGAAAGTAACTTTTCAACACAAAAGTTTATAAAGGGTATTTATACCCCACAAAAAGACGTCAAAAACTCTGCCTAAAAATCTACACGAAAAAATTTCATAAACGGACAATAATTCCTAATTCCCTTGTTTTCAGAGTAAATTGAAAGGGAATAAATTAACAAAGTAGATAGAATAATACTAGAGAAGGGAAAGAAGAGGAAATTGAAAGAAAGAAAAGTCAAAAGAAGGTGAATTGGAATAATCTATATTCATTGTTAAATAAGATACAATTTCTAATTCCCCTACTTTTCACGATCAATTGAATGAAGGAAATTTAGGAAAATGACTAGAAGTAGATAGAGAAATTCATCCCCTCACAAATCTACATGAAAAAAGATCATATATAATGATGAATATTGTTAATATATTATTCACTTCATCAAATCGAATACATTGTAATATGTTTGCCTTATTAATGTATAGGCATATCTAGATAGTGTTATAATCCTCACAAAACTCACTAATTACATGAATTATATTTGAAAATTGTATTAATATTTTCAAAAATTTTAGTTTATTAAAGAAAAGCCATTTTAAATTGCTTACAGTAAAATGAGTATAAAGCTAGCATTAAGTATGACCGAAAAGGTGATAGGACTAATCTCAGCAAAATGGATAACTTGAGTTTTGATTTAAGCATCCAGCCTCCTTGTCTGATAGTAGCATGAGATTATAAGCTTCCTTAAAATCTAAATTCTAAATGAGGAAATAGACCCTAATGGCAGCTAAGTCCTGAATCCAATTGTACTTAATTAAATTCTCATTCATATGAAATTTGTCAAAATTTAGTAAACTTCCTTAGCAAACTTACTTTCAATACTTGGATATGAAATTTGTCAAAATTTAGTTAAATCATCTTTTATCATTATAAGCGTTTTACAATATTGTGCTTTTTAAATGAGAATAAAATTTATTATTCTCATTTAAAAAACATATTTTATGATATTAGTTCTTACTAATCCAATAAAGATAGACAGAAAATCCAGATCGGAGTTAATAGTTTCTTTTAAGGATTATACTAGGAATTATAATTTAAGAGATATAACAGGGGTGGTAATACTCGGTTCCTCAACTTTAATACCTTCAGGAGTGGTTTCATTACTATCGTCAATGAACATTCCTTTAATTATATCTAACAAATTAGGAGTTGCAATCAGTTCTCCTACATTAGTGGTCATGCTTTCGGAAGTCAGAGAAAAGCAGTACAAATTAACCGACGAAGAAAAATCGGAGATCGCGAGGAACTTTATCTTAGCAAGGTTTAACGGACTATCTAACTTATTAAAGTATTACAAACAAGATCCTCCACAGCTCGTAGACAACAATGACTTGTTAGTGTGGGAAGCTATAAATAGTAGGGCCTTCTGGGATAAGATATTTAACCTCTTTCCTAAGGAAGTTAGAGATATAGGAAGAAAACCGAGGCATTCAGACCCTTTCAATAAATCCTTATCTTTAGCTTACGCATTACTTTACGCAATATGTACCAGGGCTTTACTTTCCTTCGGTTTTGATCCGACTTACGGGTTTATGCATAAGTCTAGGTACTCTACAGCCTTATCCTTTGACTTTTCAGAAATGTTTAAGCCAATAGCAATTCACGCCGTAATTAGGGCATATAAGAAGGGTTTATCGTTGGATAAGGAAGGAGAGCTCTCAAAGGACAGCGTTAATAAAGTCTCTAGAGAGTTTTTCGATTTAATTAGCAAAAAACAAAATAATGAAAGCATATATAAGGCAGTCTATAATAGGGCTTTAAAGCTCTCTCAATATTTAAGGAAAAAAGATAAGAGCATAAAGTACACCTTCACTTACGATCCAAGGAAATTATCATAGATATGCTTTGTCCTTGCGATAGAACCACGATAAGTTAGTGAAATTATTAATTTTTCATAATTTCCAAATCCTAATTGTAGATGAAAGCACTAGGTAAAGAAAAAACGTACGGCTTCCTTAGATTATTCAGAGAAACTACTAGGCTATCACGGGAACTAAGCTCCTAGTAGAGCTACTCAGAATATAAAATATGCGTTGAAATTATTATGATAATGCCTCTTCAGTTTGTGAAATTCAATTGGGACGTATAACTTTTAACTCAACGCAAGATTTGGAATTTATTTTGGTTTTTCTAGTTAAGAAATTTCATCTAATAACAAAGCAGAAATTATTATTATGGTATTATATACAAGATACGGGTAGCTGACTTTTTAAATAGGAAGTCTTAGGTAGAAATGAGCAGTCATGTTACTTGTTCAAATGGAGTCATCTTACCGCCTCACCTTGTAGGGAGTAGATTTATCAATCTCGTGACTTATCTATCATAAAACTAAAGGATTCGTCATCATCAGAGTAAACTTATCAAGCCTATTGTTGTTTCGTGGCAGATAGCAATTATCTATGT
>Ga0080003_1001686_pt1 | contig 11231 bp, 11 predicted proteins | sample JossMetagenome_FD_69206 | JGI IMG/M metagenome (GOLD analysis project Ga0080003, IMG submission 69206) | Hot spring microbial communities from Joseph's Coat, Yellowstone National Park, USA - JC2_E (SPADES assembly) (version 2) | ecosystem: Environmental > Aquatic > Thermal springs > Hot (42-90C)... | reverse complement strand
ACATATATAAGTAATAAAAAACTATTTAAAGAAAATTAAATTGTTTTGCCAGGATGGCAGATCGGCTATGCGGCCGCCTGCAGAGCGGCAAAGGGGGGTTCGACTCCCTCTCCTGGCTTGATCACAAGAGGTTCAACGCCTTTCACCATCAGATTTATAAAGGGCGTCCACAAGCAGTGCTTAATATATCTAGTATGTCTAGCACACATGCAGAGGGGCATATCTTATATGCCTTGAACAGTGATCCTCTTTACGTATTTCGGTATGAACGGTGTATTGGCTAGATTTTAAGGCAGTCTGGATCTGCTTTTCTGTACTTTTCGTTGCTAACACAATATAGTATGTAGTGTGAAGAAGATGCTATTCATTTCCAAATCATCTATAGAATTCTTGCTTTTGCTTTGCCTCAAAAACATGCTATCGATATAAATCTTTATGGCGGCGTATAGCCATTATACCAGTTGCTTACAAAAGTTACATTGTTTATCTGCCCGTTGTTGCCATTGCCGCTATAGTCGTTTGCATTGCCGTTGAGCGGCCACCAGCCGACAAGGTGCTGCAGATCAATAGGCGCGCCGCCTATGCCTTCTAGGTAAAGCGCTTGAATATCATTTGCTGAAAGAGAGGTGTTATAAAGCTGAACGTTTGCAATGAGTGCTACGCCTTTTGAAGTAACTGTGGGGGACTCTACCCCAATATATACACTGCCTGGAATTATACTTACCGCAGAACCTAAAGATCCCGCCGGGTAAGCGTATCCATTTACATAAAAATTTACTGTTTGTCCATTTAAAACCACAGCAACAAAGTCCCATCTGTTCAAAGGGACTACCGGTCCACTGGTCGCTGCATAGTCATTACACCAAGTTTCAAACCGTGGATATATATTCCCGCTTTCGTTATCTAAACACAGAACCGCTGATGTGCCAGAGCAAGCATGTCCTCCATAAGATAATAAAGCATCACAACAATAATAATTTGCAATGCTAATTGGAAAAACCCAACCTGTTATAGTAACTACGTTCCCTGTGACTAAATTTGCATTATTTAGATAAATATATGAAGCGGACGAACCTGAAAAATATGCAACATACTGTGGCAACTCGCCACTGCATATTCCTTCAAGGTTTATGAAAGAGGTTGTGTAAGGTCCATTCGGCCTAAAGACCTGGCATGAGCCAGGTGGCGCCTTCGGCGCAAATGTCATTGGATTAAAAACACCGAGCTGGAAGAGTGCAGCAAGCACAACGCTTATAATAAGTATAGCCCAGCCATAGGTCATGAGGTACTCCATTGCGCTTTGCGCTTTGGCTGAAGCCTTTCTTAAAGGCTTCTTTTTGATAAAACTTTTACTAAAAGTTTTCACTTTCATACCCTCACATATACTATTAAAAAAACAATAAAAAGATTACACTTTTGCGCAAACTAAGCTATTCGCTTAAAACCTCAACAATAACCCTGTTCTCTCCGCCATCTGACCAGCGCAGCAGTGTGCCTTTGCCTATGTGCTTCCACCTTGCTATCTCTCTGGGCACTGCGACAAGGATCTGACCATTGCCAAATTGCATTGCTCTGCTTTTATCTCTGCCTACAATCTTGTGTGTGCGCTTTGCAAGCAGTGTTTGTGCGGTTGTGTTTGCTATAAAATCAACGATAGAGTTAAATAGTAATAGGTATTTATACTTAATGGGTAATGGTATGAGCACAACAAGTAGGCATCGAACCTCTAATCCTAAATCCCTCCTGGCTCATTAAGAGAACCGATCATTGAGTTGAATATTCTTTTATACCATTACACGGTTCAAGAGGATTTTAATCAAAAGCATAGAACAGAATTGCAACGTTTACGATTAGCTGTTAAATACCCTAATGCTCTCTTTTGGCATGCAATCTTTGTTTCCAGTGATTCAGTTAGATTTATATATATAGGATTGCAATTTAGTTTGTCCTGTGAAGAATAGAGTAACTGCTGAAAGGTGATGAAGCCTATATCGACTGAGGACGATGGCATGGAAAAAATCTATATCGTTGTATTTGTTCTCTCCATTTTAATAATGCTTGCAAACTCATTCTTTGCTACACCAAGCAGCATACTTGACACAGATCCATCAACTTATATAATAGTGCCAATTGTTATGCTGCCTTTATTTTCTATTTTTATTTTTAAAAATAAGATTGAACCAAAAGTAAAGAAATTAGACTTGTTGGTAGGGCTTATTCTGTTCATTTTATTTTTGTTTACTATTACGTATTTGCGCTATACATTTTCATTTTTGTTTATGAGCTATAGACTAGACATGCTTATCTTTCCTCTTGCTATAGCAAGCATAGCAATAACCATTTTTGGATTTAAGAGCATAAACAAATTTAAGGCCTTAATGATATTCGCGCTTTTTGCATCGCCAATAATTTTAACACCCATATTCTTTATCAATCAAAACTTTGCCGAGACGAATGCATATATAGTATATATTGTAATGCATGCTTTTGACAAAAACGTTGCATTTAAGCCACCAATCAGCATAAGTGGTAATGGCTATTCTATTGGAATAGGAGAGAGCTGTGCAGGAGTAGGGGCACTTATAGGAATTGTTATGTTTCTTATACCCATCGCATATTTGCTAGATGGCAAATTACGTGCTAAAACGTTATGGGTTTTATCAGGCTTTATATTACTGCTTATCCTCAACCTTCTAAGAATGGCAACTATCGGGCTTATATGGCTATGGCTAGGGCCAAATCAAAGCACATCGTTTGCACATAGCTTTGCTGGCGTGCTTATATTCTACATAACAATTATAGCCATAATTTTAGCCGCACCACTCTTCAAATTAAGGATTCCAAAAGCCTCTGAAAAAAGAGTAGATAGAAGAAAGACCAGGCCTGCCTTATTGCCGCTAATACTTCCAATAGTATATGCACTTTTGTACTTCTTATTAACAACCAATTATGCAAATTCAATCTATGTTTCACCGGCACTAATACACGCAAACGCGGCATTGAACGGAAGTGCTTTTGAAAATTTTATATCGAGTAATGTAAATACGACGGGCTTTACTACTGTTTCCTATCTGTTTTCAAATACATCTGATATACTGCTGTTTGTTAACCAAACCTTTAATAAGACAAACCCGATAGCTATGCTTATAACGGCACCAAATATAAAAGCGGAGAAAGAGCTACTTTCAAATATGAGCATATTAGGAAGCGCTGTGTTTATGAATAAAGAGGGTATAAACGTTTACTTATATCATGTTTATTCGAATAAAACGACGTATTACATGGGTTTTGAAGAATTACCGTATGTAGTTGATGGTGAATATTACGTAGAAAGCGAATACTTCATAATGCCAGAAGCGGCCGGATCACTTAATCTAAAATGCGACTATTCGAAGTTTACTTACCTATACAACATCCTTAACCCAAACTTCTATAATGCAACCAAAATGAACGAATTAGAGAGTGCATACTGCATAAACGAGAAAATATTTAGGTAGTTTTTATGAGGTTTGAGTTTTCAGCAGGTGCAATTATATATAAAATAGAAGATGGTAAAGTAAAATTCCTCTTTTTGATTTCTCCAAAAGAAGAGCTAGATATACCAAAAGGGCATATAGAAAAAGGCGAAGATAGCTACACTGCTGCAAAGCGCGAGATAAAAGAGGAGTCTGGGCTAGATGTAAGCTTTATTCCTTATTTTAAGTACGTGAACAAATACTTCTTCTATGAAAACAAAGAGAAAATACTTAAAACAGTTACAGTATTTATAGCGAAGGTTGGTGAAAATAGTAAGGTAAGAATTTCGTGGGAACATAAAGGTTATAAATGGCTTACGTTTGAAGAGGCAATTAAAGAGGTTAACTACAAAGATATGGAAGTTCTTCTCTCTGCAGTAAATGATTATATACAACGCTACGAAGCAATGGAACAATTGAATAAAGAGTATAGAAAGCTCATTGGCTTGAAAGGCTGGAACCTAAGCAAGAGGTTTGTGCCAGGAGAAGGGCCACTTAATGCGAAGATTATGCTAATAGGGCAAGCACCAGGTAATGAAGAAGACAAGCAACAAAGACCTTTTGTGGGAAGAAGTGGGAAGCTGCTTGATGAAATTTTAAAGAAAAGCAAGATTAAAAGAAGCGAGATTTATATAACAAGCACCGTGCAGTTCTTTCCGCCAGCTAATAGAGCCCCAACAACTAAAGAGATAGAGCTTTGCAAACCATTTCTTGAAAAGCAAATCGAGATTATAAAGCCAAAGTTTATTATACTGCTTGGAAGCGTAGCTTCAAAAGCAACGTTAGGGGTTGAGAATATTGATGAGAATCATGGGAAAACAGTAAAAAAAGAGGATATTACTTACTTTATAACATACCATCCAGCAGCAGCACTGAGGTTTCCAGAAATAAAAAAGAAAATGCTGGATGATTTTGAAAAGTTTAAAAAGATAATAGAAGCGCGTAGTTGAAAGAGAAATAATATAAAAATAAGCTTGTAAATAATTTAAGCAGGGCTCGTAGCTTAGCCTGGTTGGAGCGCCCGACTGATAGAAGCTTGGCAATCGGGAGGTCCGGAGTTCAAATCTCCGCGGGCCCATTTTCAAACATCAACTAAAACGTGTATGCGCCACTTCTCTGCTTTTTCTACCTTGAGGTCATGCGGAGTTATTGCCTTAACCTCCAAAAGAGAGTAATCTTTATCCACATTCTTAAAGAAAAGCTTGCCTGAAAGCTTAAGCTTAGCCTCGTCTAGATTCGTTATTTTAAAATCAAATGCCTTTAGGCCTTTTTCATCAACTTTAGAGAGTATATCCTGAAGTGTATACCATACCAAGTCTTCTTTTGTTCTTGCAGACTCATTTATAATTATACTTCCAACTTTGCTATTTTCTCTGCTTATTCTTTTTATATCTAGCATTATATTGAGCAGAGCACGCGCTGCATTTTCAAAAGCTTCTTTAAATGTGCTTCCATATGAAGCAAACCTTATATCTGCGGTATGCGGAAGGTATCTAAACCTTATTTTTGACATTCAATCATCTTATACTTTTATGCTGAAGTTTCCAGAAGGTATATGCTGAAGTATATAGTCAATATCATCGAACTCTAGGATCTTTGCAAGCTTCTTTGCTGCGTCTGATTTCTTTGTATTTCCTGGTCTAAGCTCAACCGCTTTTTCTGGTTTTATCTTATCATAGGTTAGGCTAGGTACCACTTCAAATTTTTTTGAATCTTCTTTGATTTCAGTAAAGGCATAAAGTATAAGGGGCATCGCCTTAAACCACTCTCTCTCGCCACTCATAGCAAAGCTTCCTGTAGCCAAGTAGCCTTTATTTGTTGATTTGCTAACCTGCTCTCTTTTTAACGAATAAACATCAGCATAGGCCATACCAGAGCCCCACGCCCTTGAGAATGATGCGGCAAATTGTGCAACCTCCTCCTTTACATCTCTACTTGCTTCTAAGCCATCCTTTAGTATAACTACAGATGCACCAAATATATCAGCATGGAAGAATAGATCTTTTTCATCAAAGTACTTTGAATTGATTAGCTCGTTTTGCATCGCATCCCTTCCACCTATCGCTAGCATCTTGTTGCTTGTGAAGAACCAGTAAAATTTCTCAAACCACTCCTTCTTGCTTATCTTTGATATCTTCCTTTCTTTTCTTTCCTCGCCATCGCTCTTTAGCTTGTTTTCAAGCTCTTTTATAGCTTGCTCGGCCCCAGCCTTTTTCTTCCTTGCCTGCTTCGAAGCTTCAAAATAATCACTTGCATTCTCCTGCGCGCTCTTTGTAAAATCAAGCTCGAACTCTTCCTGCATAGACTCAAAGCCTTAGACTATTAAACTGACAATAAGTGAGATTATATAGCCAAGTATTCCTATGGCTAGGGTGCCATATAAAACTATTTTAGCTGTTTTTTTGAAATCGCTCATGCTAGGCTTGTAGCTTATGCTCATTACATGTTTTGAATTTTCATAAAAATGCTTAAGCCTACTCAGCATTGATGGCTTGCTAGCTTGATACTCCATAAAAATCTATTATTATTGCCCTATATTTATTTTTATACTTTACTTACTTCTTTTCCTCCTTGCTATCAAAGATCTCATCTAAATCGATTTCCTCTTCTTGTTCAGCAAGCTTCTTCTTTATTCCAACTTCAGAATAATCCGCAAACTCCACACCACCAAGTACAACCATCACTTTTATAGCACTCTTTTGCATCGTTGGTTCTATCCTTGCACCCCACTTTAGCATTGCATCATCGCTTATTCTGCTCGCAACCTCTTGGAATATTGTCTCTGCCTCTCTGAGAGTAAGGTCTTCTCCACCTATAATGTTTACAAGAGCCCTCTTTGCTGTTGAGAGATCTACATCTAGTAGCGGGCTTCTTAGCGTATTCTCTATTGCTATTATTGCCCTGTCCTTCGATTGGGCTGCCGAAGCTTCACCAACACCTATAACAGCATAGCCTGAATCTTTAAGAACGCTTCTTAGATCGGCAAAATCAAGGTTTACCATTCCGGGCTTTGTAACCATCTCTACAATTCCTTTTGTAGCGTTGGCAAGAATTTCATCGCTTACCCTAAAAGCCATATTTAATGGCAAATCTGGAGCTACTGTAAGAAGCTTGTCGTTTGGTATAACTATCGTTGTATCTGTAACCTTTTTAAGTTTTGAAAGACCTTCTAGCGCATTCCTCATCCTGAGCTTACCCTCGCTGGAAAAAGGCAAAGTTACTATTGCAACGCTTAGTGCACCCATTTCCTTAACTTCGTGGGCAATCACAGGAGCAGAACCGGTGCCCGTTCCTCCACCAAGACCACAAGTTATAAAGACAAGCTGGCCATCGCTCAGAACACGCCTTATTTCATCTTTACTTTCTTCAGCTGCCTCTTCGCCAAGCTTTGGATCGCTTCCTGCACCGAGCCCTCTAGTTGTCTTCTTTCCAAGCAAAATTTTTCTTGTTGCTTTGGTTCTTGCAAGGTGGGGTGCATCCGTATTAGCAGCAACGAGGGTCGCACCCTCTATATTTAGTTCAGCCATTCTTGTTATAGTATTAGAGCCACTTCCTCCTGCACCAACAACATATATCTTTGGCCGAGCCGATTCAATAAATTTAAGAAGCTCCTCATCGTCAGGGGAAACATTGGTAAGATCCATACTAGTCGCCCTATAATATTACTTAATACAAAAAGAGATATAAAGCTAATTCCTAGCTACCAAGAGCACTTTATCATGTTTTTATGTGTAAATCTGATTCAGAATAGGCAAATGTTCCTTATGAAATAACAAATTTAACAGGCTATGGTGGGGCTTTAATTCAGTTAAATCAAAGTGTAGGTTATTCTCCAATACAAAATGGGGTGAGTTTAATTCCACAAATTCCATCTTCTGGAAGCAAAGCAAATATGTTTGCTTTCTATGACAGGCACTAATATTTATTATTGAGATTTTGTTGTATTTGTAAAATATGGAACAGGAGAAATTAAAGCAGTGCCATTTGTAAAAATTATTCCATTTAGCCAAGAGATTGTTTTAGAAAGTTCTGTTTCATTGTTTGGATTTATAGCATTGTCTATATTTCCATCAAATGTTAAATTCCAAATAACTTCATTACCTTCAATGTTTTCACTTTTGACAATATAAGGAGCAGAAGTATTTTCAGTATAAGTTTTATTTATAGCATCTATAAAATCTAAATAAACCTTTTGTCCTAGTAAAGAAGGCATATAGTCTCCTATTGATGTTGAATTTGCTTTGTAATAAGTTTCTTCTATAACTTCATATGTAGGAACATAAAAGCCATTGTTATAGACATACAAATAAGAAGATTTTTGAACAGAGAAATTATAATACATATTATTATACTCATCATTAGTAAGATTTTCTATTGTGGTTCCTGCACCAAATACAAAAGCTTGTTTTATTGGAATAGGAGAAGAACTTTCAATTGCATTGGCTTCCATACCAAGCATTTTAGAAGTAGATTTTGATATGTGATTTGTACTTGTGCTTCCACATATCTTCGATAAAATATTTGGATTCATAACGCTTGCTAATGTATTGCAAAATTTTGGTTCATCAAAGAAATACAGTAGTGCTAATATTATTGCCATTATAAATACCGACCACCCCAATTTTGACATCCATCCCATGTTATCTTTAATATCGGGGGTGTTGAAAATTTATAAAACCTACACTTCCACCAACGCAAAAGTTTATCGCATTTTACCTATATATAAAACCAGCGGCAAACCCTGCGCGACCAGTTTTGAAAGACTCATCTATATTAGTTAGCGGAGCCGCCGCATTACGCAGCAGCCGCCAAGATGAGTTATATGAATACATTAAGAATATCGAACCTAAAGAGAATTACATTTTGTAAGAGTAGGAGAACTTGCCAGTTTAGTAGCAAGGCAACTCGGTCATTAGCAGATTTATCTATTTTAAACAGAGAAATCAGAATTATCTAATGAAAAACTTCAAACCAACAAATTTTTTAGAGCCAGATGTTATATAAATCAAATTTTTCAACAACCGTTTGTAGAAAGAATGATATTTATTATTTTATTCAATAACTTTATGTGTGGTTTTTATGGAAAAGAAAGATTTACTAAGAGAAAGCGTAAAGGACATTAGACTTAAAAAAGATATGAAAGTTAAGGAGCTTGTAGACAGCATGGACCATATAGGGGGCTTCTCAGCACAGCATATGATAAACGGTATAAGAATACTAAAAGATATGATAGATGACAAAGATTCGTTTAACTTCCTTTCGTTCCCTGCGGATATAATTGCTACTGGTTTAAGGGGTATGATCGCTGATGCTGTTAAGTATTTTGATGCTATAGTTACTACTGGAGGCACTCTTGATCATGACCTCGCAAAAGCTTATGGCGGCAAATATAGCTTAGGCAGCTTTGATGTAGATGATGCCTGGCTTCATAAGCTAAATATATACAGGCTTGGAAACATATTCATAGAAAGAGACCAGTACGGGCTTGCTGTTGAGAACTACTTTACAGAGATAATGAATGACATATATAATTCAAAAGATTATAAAGAGGAATATAGTGCTAGCGAGCTTATCTATGAATTTGGCAAGAGGATTAAAGATGAACACTCCATAATAAGGCAGGCGTATCTTAACAATGTCAAGATTTATTGCCCTGGCATATTGGATGGCGCATTTGGTACTCAGTTAACGCTCTTTGCACAAGACCATAGGTTTAAGCTTAACCTAATAAAAGATGAACTAGAGCTAAGTAATATCTCATTTGACAATAAGACAACTGGGGCACTTATGATAGGTGGTGGCATAAGCAAGCACCATGTAATATGGTGGAATCAGTTTAAGGGTGGCCTTGATTATGCTGTTTACATAACAACAGCAACACAATATGATGGTAGTCTTTCTGGTGCAAGGCTTACAGAAGCAGTTTCTTGGGGTAAGGTAAAGGAAAGAGCAAAATATGTAACAATAGATGGCGACGCAACAATAATACTGCCTATTATGTTTTCTTACCTCAATCTCTTTTAGTCAAAAACCTTAAAGTTTAGGCTTGATTTTTATTTTTATGGTTTTTATTTTTATTCTTACATTTAAATATTGTTTGCTAAGATTAGTGGTTATGTGGATGAAAGGCCAAATATAATTTTTATAGTCCTTGATACTCTCCGCGCAGATATGCTAAGCATATATGGTGGCAGAGTTAGGCTAAGCAATATAGAAAGGTGGGCAAGAGAGGGAGTATTTTATGAGCATGCTATTGCTCCTGGCACATATACAGTGCCAACCCATGTATCGCTCTTTTTAAACAAGAGAGTAATAAAGATAAAAACACTTACAAAAGATCCGCTAAAGTATAGCGATGAGAACACAGACCCATTTCTAAAAAAGTCTGTCTACATAAATGAAAACGAGCTTACGCTTGCAAAACACCTCTCAATCCTAGGCTATAGCACAGCGCTCTTCTCAAACAACCCATTCCTATCAAGAAGCACCGGGCTTGGGGCAGGCTTTGAGCATGTAGAAAACCTTTGGTTCAGAGACAAGATAGATAAAAACAGGCCTTCTGTAAAATTTGCATTGAAAATAGTAGAAAATGAAAAGGCAAAAAAAGGATTTATTAACCTTGCGTATTTGATTTCGAAGTTTATACCAAAAGGAAAAATTGATGATATATATCTTAACCTAAGGGTAAAGCTTAACAAGCACTTTGCAAAGGAGTATGGTTTCTATGAGCTTGACAAAGGAATAAGCAAGACAATAAAAGGTATAGAGAACTATAGCGAAAAGAGTGATAATAGACCAAAGTTCCTATTTGTAAATCTTATGGAAGCGCATGAAGGCTATCCAACAAACCTTATAGTAAAGGATTATGTTGAGCAGGATAAGTGGCTTTACCTTAGCAATATAATAGACCACAATGATGGTTCTATAGAAATAATAAAGAAGGCTTATGAAGCAAGAATAAAATATATGGATTCTAAGCTAGGCAAACTTGTTGAGATGCTTAAAAAGAAAGGCCTGCTAGAGAATGCTGTTATTATATTTGCAAGCGATCATGGACAGGCATTCATGGAACATGGAATCATGTACCACAATATGTTCCCATATGAAGAGGTTTCTAAGGTGCCGCTCATAACACTTAGGTTTGAAAATGGAAAAATTTTAAGATACAATGAAAAGGTAGAAAATAGCGTAAGCCTTATGCAGCTACACAATTCGATACTTGATATTGCATACGGCAAGTCAGACTTTATAAATGGCTCGCTAAGGCAAGACTCTTTTGTCTTTTCAGACCATGTTGGTATAACCGAAGTATGGGACAAATACCTTCTGGAAAAACTAAAAAACAAGTCTTCTTATGCAAGTAAAATATACAAGACAAAGAGATACCACAACATACCCGCAACAGCAGTATATTACAAAAATTATAAGCTTATACATTTCTTTGTAAATGGACCAAAAGATATGCTCTTTAACTTATCTGAAGGTGAAGAGGATAATATTATTGATAAAGAAAGGGAACTAGCGCATCTTATGCTAAGCAAGTCGAATGCCTGACATCCTTCCACGAATAAATTCGTGGAGTTCCTCACGGTTTAAAGGTTCGTTTCAACCATTGGCGCACCATTTGTGTCCGTTCCAATGGTATACCGCAGGGTGTGCCAGAACACCCACTACTCCTATCCCGCTGCCTTGCGACAGTGGGATTTGGAGATACCT
>Ga0080003_1001685_pt1 | contig 11238 bp, 14 predicted proteins | sample JossMetagenome_FD_69206 | JGI IMG/M metagenome (GOLD analysis project Ga0080003, IMG submission 69206) | Hot spring microbial communities from Joseph's Coat, Yellowstone National Park, USA - JC2_E (SPADES assembly) (version 2) | ecosystem: Environmental > Aquatic > Thermal springs > Hot (42-90C)... | reverse complement strand
GACTCTTCGTTTGATATCATCTGATTTTTCTATGATAAATTTTATACCTCTTTCTTCTATGGACTTTTTGGCTTCTAAAACTCCATCTAACATAAATTTGTAGTATCTTGCATTTGAGTATCTGTATTTGTCTGTAATTGGAAAATAGACCAACAATGGTTTTTTGTAGTCGTTTGATAGGTTTATTGCATATTCAAGACTGTGGTTAAAGTTTGCTCTATGACTGTGAGACATCCAGTATATTATGTATTTACCCGATTGATTAAACTGTCTGTCGTTTAAAGCTTTTACTCTTCCTGTGAATTCTGCTTCCATTTATTATCTCCTTTTTTATAGCGATTTATTATAAAGCAATTGTGTAAGAAAGTGAAAAGTTAGAAGTATTTTAAGCCTTTCACCCTTCACTTCTTTTCCATCCTAAAAGCCGAAAACTGAATGATGTATAAGTTCAACACATCGTGAACATATAACCTAAAAAATTATAACATATTACCATAGTGTGTACAAGTTTACTGTACAAGTTCACTACATCGTAATTAAGCTTTCTAACCCCCATGTGTACATAATGAGGGGGCGCTGTTTTGTTTGCCTTATTCGTTTAAATTAAACCATTGAATTTTGTTTTTATGCGCCATGGTTTTATTATACCAATACAAAGCTTTTTGAGAATCCTGTGGCACTCCTAAGCCATATTGGTACATGAGTGCAAGGTTAATTTCTGCTAATAGGTAATCCTGTTCAGCGGATTTTTGAATCCAATATAGAGCTTCGTCGTAATTCTTTGGCACTCCTTAACCAATTACATACATAAACCAAAACTTGCATTCTGCTGGTGCATAGTTCTGTTTTGCTGCTTCTTTAAATAAAGCTAATGCTTTTTGGTAGTTTTTATCTTTATAATAAGAAAGACCTTTTTGGTATTCTGCTTTTGGATTATGTCCATATCTATAAGCAACAACGGAACCACCAATCACAGCTAATAGGATTAATGCTCCTATTGTAAGACTTCTTCACTTATCACCTCCTATTGTATTTTGCATTAAATTTTTCATCTGACATTGCAAAATACATGATTCCTTCTATAAAGGATATAATAACTGATATGCCGAAACAAAAGAATAAAAAAATATAAAGAATACCTTGTACAGGCTTTCCTAGATAAAATTTGTGTATTCCAAATCCACCAAGAAAGATAGCTAAAAGGCCTGCCACAACTTTATTTTTACCAGCTTGTGGAGATTCCTGTCTAACTCCACACTTGGGATAAATCTCGGCTTTCGCGTCTATTTTTTCCCCACAGTCCTTGCAAAACTTAGTTGGTCTATCAGTTATTTGGTTTTCCATAATTCCTCCTTTTAAGCTATTTTTATATTTTATACTGCTTTTTGTACATGTTCAACACATCGTGAACATATAACCTAAAAAATTATAACACATTATCATAGGACAAGTCTGCCACGATCCACAAGTCTGCCACGATCCACAAGTCTGCCACGATCCACAAGTCTGCCACGATCCACAAGTATACCACGCATCACAAGTCTGCCACGGTTCACCACCTCGAGACTTTTCAACAGTTTTGTGGCTCATGACAAAATCTTTTGTTGAATATTTGTAATCCATAAAACTCTGTCCATGAGCTTTTGTTAGATCGCGTTTTTTTGGCTTTTATCAAAAAATATCTATTATATTTATCAGTATAAGCTTTTTTATAATCTTATACGATATCTTGCAAATATTGATGGCAATATGGTTTGATGATGTTGAGTGTGGTTTGGTCTATCTTTTTAAGGTGTTCTTTTAAAAGCAATGTAAAGTACTGGGGTTTGTGGGGTTTTACATAAACAGGCATGATGATGCTGTCTGATTTTTTAGCGTTGCAAGATTCACAGGCGGTAACGAGATTGTCCCAGCTCCATTTGCCACCTTTGGACACGGGCACGATATGATCAACTGTAATCTCATTGTCATTGCAAGCTTTGCCACAATACCCGCAGGTAAAGTTATCCCTTACATAAACGTTGTAGCGAGTGGGTATATTTTTATAAAAAGTTTTTGATAAAGCGTTTGTTTTTAGCACTACAGGGACTTTGTAGGTTTTGTAAGTAGATCTTATAAAAACTTCTGGGTGATATTCCAACACCGTAGCCCTTTGAGTATATTCCAATAAAAAAGATTTTTTGTAATCTAAGAGCGTCAAGGGCTTATAAGTCTTATCCAGTAAAAGACTATAAAGCTTCATAACCCAAGCACATCAAACATTGAGTAAAAACCCTTTGATGATGTCTTAGATTTCTCATAAACCCATTTAGCAGATTCCAAAGAGCCCTTTGCAAATATCCTTCTATCTGTGGCTCTATGGGTGAGTTCAAGCCTTTCTCCCATTCCAAACATGTAAACAGTATGTTCTCCCACAACATCTCCTCCTCTTAGGGCAAAAACCCCTACCTCGTTTTCTTCTCTGGGTGATATTCCTTCTCTTCCAAACACTTCATGGGTATTTGAAATTTCTTTTTTTATTATGTCTAAAAGCCTCAAAGCCGTGCCAGAAGGTGCATCTTTTTTAAAACGATGATGAATCTCCGATATCTCCACATCATAGCCTTTATCTTTTAGGGCTTTTAAAGCTATTTCTAAAAGCTTAAAAAGCATATTTACGCCCAAACTCATATTGGGAGAAAACACGACGGGTATGTGGCCGGATATATCCTTAAGGCTGTCTAAGTGGTTTTGTTCAAAACCTGTGGTACCTATGACGATAGGTTTTTGGTGATCTTTGCATATCTGAGCGTTTTTTAGAGCAGCGTCTACGTTTCCAGTAAACTCTATCACTAAATCAACTTTGTCTATTACATCTTTCAAATCTGAAGATACGAGTTCCAACTGGGTATTTGCTTGAGATATACGTTCTTTTTGGTCTATGCCTGCTTTTATATAAAGATCATCATAGGTTTTAGAAACTTCTATAATGCTATTGCCCATGCGGCCCAAAAAGCCGCATAAAGCAACGGAGATTTTAGGTTTATGTGGTGGGGTCACTCTTCTTCCTCACCCATAATGAGATCTTCAAGTTCGTTTACAGCTTCTACAGCTTGATCTGGTGGCACAACTCCAGGGTACAAAGCCACATTAACACCAGACGTAAAAAGCATCTTAGAGACTATCTCTTGAAGTTTTTCAAGCTCCTCAGGGCTTATCTCCTCCCTAATGCTTTGTTCTACATCTTTGTTGGTAAGAAACAACCCTACTATGCTGAAGGGCACTGCGTAATAACCTTCTTGATTTTCTTGCATTTTAAATACCTCCAAAAATTTACAATATTATTATACCACTTCCCATTCGGTGATGAGATGGTATCCTCTTTTAAAATGCGCCCTAAGCCTTAGATGAAGTATGTTGTTTAAGTTCTTAAAACCCTCTCCACCTACCAGCGTGGGCACATTTTCACCACCAACGATCACAGGAAGATGTATGATGCGAACCTCGTTTACGGCTTTTAACTTACAAAGTTCCCAGTTTATAGAAGAACCACCTTCTACCATCAAGCTTTTTATATCTTTTTCTCTTAATTTTTTTAATAAAAGCTCAAAATCCACTAGGTAATCTCCTACCACAAGCACTTCTATACCCATTTCCGTAAGTTTTTTGATTTTTTCTTCTGGGGCTCTTTTGGTGGTGGCTATGATCGTATGGGCATCTTTTGATAATACGTTAGCATCCAAAGGCACGTTGGAGGTAGAGCAAGGAATAACTCTTATTGGGTTTTTACCTTTTACATACCTTACCGTAAGGCTTGGATTGTCTGTCCTTATAGTTTCACAGCCTACCATTATGGCGTCTACTTTTGCCCTTACCTCATGAAGGTATCTATAAACCTCTTCATCCATAAGAGTCATAAGCTCTTTAGAAGATGCCCCTCTGTAAAGGGTAAGCTTACCATCCAAAGTTAGCTCAGAAACTATAATCACATAAGGTTTATCTTGGTTATTCATAATCCTTCCCGTATTTTTTCAAAAGATACAATATTCTTATTAAAAGCGAACCAAACGTAAAGAGTACTATAAGTTTTATACCAAGGTGCAATCCAAAAATAGGATTTATGCGCTCTAATATGCTAAAAAATACTATACTTATATGAGTCTCAGGCCTTCCAAAAAACCCAATACCTTCCAATGGATCATCTATCTTGCCTTTTTGTCTTTCGGAAAAACCAATCTCAGCATAAACCACAGGCTTTATAAAGGTATGAAGCATTGAAAATGTAATGGCGCTTATTGCTATAAAAGGAGAACCGTATGCAAAACCTATACTCCCAAGTATAAAACCATCTACAGTTTTATCTGCTATCCAATCAAAAGCTGCTCCAAACTTTGAAGCTTTATCCTCAAGCCTTGCCACCACACCATCCATCAAATCTAAAAAGCCAGATATTATTAAGAAAGATACCCCAGTAAGTGGTTTATGTATATAAAAAAAGTAAGCGCTTGTAAGTCCAAAAGCCAAAGACAAAAGGGTTATAACGTTTGGGGACATGTGCATCTTTACAAACACATGCCCCATTGGAGCGTAAAACTTTTTTAGTTTATAACGTTTTTTGGTAAGATTCATTTTAGTTCTTTACCAGAGATCCAAGGCATCATCTGTCTTAGCTCTTTACCAACTTTTTCCACCAAATGTTCTTTGTCCTTATTTAAAAGAGCGTTGTAAACTGGTCTGTTGGCTTGATTTTCCAATATCCATTCTCTGGCAAACTCACCATCTTGAATTTCTTTGAGCATCTGTTTCATAAGAGGTTTGACAGCTTCGTATACTCTATCACCTCTTGTTACATCGCCATATTTTGCGGTATCCGATATAGAATATCTCATACCAGCTATGCCGTGTTGGTATATGAGATCTACTATTAGTTTTAACTCATGAAGACATTCAAAATAAGCCATCTCTGGTTGATAACCAGCTTCTACAAGAGTTTCGAATCCAGCTTTAATAAGAGCCGTAGCACCACCGCAAAGCACCGCTTGTTCACCAAATAAGTCTGTTTCAGTCTCCTCTCTAAACGTGGTTTCTATAACCCCTGCCCTAGTAGCACCTATGCCTTTTGCATAAGCTAAGGCTATATCTCTACAAGAACCTGTAGCATCTTGATGTATAGATACAAGAGCTGGCACTCCTTTTCCCTCTTCGTACATCCATCTTACCAAATGACCTGGTCCTTTTGGAGCCACCATAAACACATCTATATCTTTTGGTGGCACTATTTGACCAAAATGTATGTTAAAACCATGGGCAAAGGCTATAGCTTTTCCAGGTGTTAAATTAGGTTCGATACATTCTTTGTAAACGGCTGGTTGAACCGTGTCTGGTGTTAATATCATTATCACATCGGCTTCTTGGGTTGCCCTAGCGGTAGGAAATACGCTAAAACCATCTTCCATAGCAGTTTTTCTATGGGGACTTTTATCATCCAAAGCCACTATAACTCTCATACCGCTATCTCTTAGATTTAGAGCATGGGCGTGTCCTTGAGAACCATAACCAACTATGGCCACCGTTTTCATAGCCAAGATACCCAAGGATGCATCTTCATCGTAGTAAATTTTTGCCATTTAATTACCTCCAAATAGCTAATATCTTTTATTTTAACCTATTGAGATTGTTTGTGCTATGAAAAATTGTTATTTTTCTATAAGCCTTAGCTTATCCTAGTTTCTGGACAGTGTTGCCGATAGTCTCAATGCCATATCTACCAATATACTACTTTTGGAAGCCAACTCTACGATTAGCATTTTAAATTCATGGTTATTTTTACACTTAAGACACTCCTCAGCAGTTTCGTGAAAACTCATATGAATATTGCCAATTCTTTCAAACATAGAAGCAGCAGCTTCTCCGTAAGTCTTTGAAATATAGCTTTTATCAATGCTGTAGTATATCTTGCCGAAATCGCATTGTGTATATTTTGGCGGTATCCAATCAATCTCACTGTTTAAAAACTTTTTAAAATTTAATATATACAATTCATGCATACGTACTTCTTCTACAAGCTTATCTAATAAACTATCATTGTTAAGTTGTTCTTTAATATTATTCAGTTTGCTTAAGGTATCCTCAACATACCTAACTAATATATCAAGCCTATACAAAGCATCTCTATCTATACTGGACATGGCAAACCTCCTAATTAATTTAGATATTATTATATTCTATTTTTTTTAATTTTTGGTTAAGATCTTACAGTCTGTTGTTTATTATTATGGTGGAGGCGGCGGGAATCGAACCCGCGTCCGTCAGAACCGGGACAAATGACTTCTACAGGCTTTTTTCTATAAGCTTTAGCTTATCCTAGTTTCTGGACAGTGTATTCAATAGCCTAAACATCATATCTACCAACACGCTACTTTTTGAAGCTAACTCTACGATTAGCATTTTAAATTCTTGGTTATTTTCACACCTAAGACACTCCTCAGCAGTTTCGTGAAAACTCATATGAATATCGCCAATTCTCTCAAATATAAAAGCAGCAACTTCTCCGTAAGTCTTTTCAATATAGTTTTTATCAATGTTGTAGTATATCTTGCCGAAATCGCATTGTGTATATTTTAGCGGTATCCAATCAGTCTCACCTTTTAAGAACTTTTGAAAATTTAATATATAAAATTTATGCATGGGTAAGGCTTCTACAAGCTTATAAAGTAAACTATCATTGTTGAGTTGTTCTTTAATGCTATTTATTTCGCTTAAGGTTTTCTCAACATGCTTAACAAAAATGTCAAGCCTATCCAAAGTTTCTCTATCTAGACTGTACATAGTAATCCTCCTAATTAATTTAGACATTATTATATTCTATTTTTTAATTTTTGGTTAATTTTTTAATTTTTGGTTAAGATCTTACAGTCTGTTGTTTATTATTATGGTGGAGGCGGCGGGAATCGAACCCGCGTCCGTCAGAACCGGGACAAATGACTTCTACAGGCTTACATGGGTTTTATAATACTGAGCTTTGCAGTAAAACCCATGAAAAACTGCAAACCAAGTCTGTCTTAAGTACTGGGTTTGGTGCAAGACAGCAAATCACCAACCAGGACACCTTTTTATGACGCCCTTTGCCAGTCAAGGTGTCAAAACCAGCAAGGACGCGCTACTTTATTAAGCAGCTAAGCTAAGTTCAGCTTCGGGAGCTGTTTGTTTTGGCTATCACAGTGGCCACCTGACCTGCTATCATCTGCCCGGTATTCCAACGTCGAAACCGTTCGCCCCCTAAACGTATACAATTTAAGATAACAACATTTCTTAAAATGAGTATGATATATAGCATAACTAATATAAGTATCTATAAAAGCTTATAAAATAAATATTGCTTTCTGACGTTATAAGTCTTATAATATCTTTTTTAAAATGAACTGTGTATTTGATGAACTTCTGACAATTTTTGAAGAGATAAGAAAAAAATGCCCGTGGGATAAAAAACAAACCCACGAAAGCCTTATGAAGTATGCTATAGAAGAGACATATGAGCTTATAGATGCCATAGAACTAAAAAATAAAGACGCCATAAAAGAAGAGTTGGCGGATATACTTCTCCAAGTGGTATTTCACAGCCAGATAGCAAAAGAAAATGGTGAGTTTGATATTTGTGAGGTTATAAGGCTTTTAAAAGAAAAACTTATAGAAAGACATCCTCATGTTTTTGGTGATGAAAAAGCAGAAGAGGTACTGTCAAATTGGGAACTCAAAAAAGCAGAAAAAAGAGAATATTTTTTAGATGGTATACCAAAATCTTTATGCGCTCTTGCAAGATGTCAAAAGATCCAAGACCGTATGGCCAAAGTGGGGTTTGATTTTGAAAACATAGATCAGGTAAAAGAAAAGCTACAAGAGGAGTTCGAAGAACTACAAGAGGCAATTCAAGAAGAAGATTACAAACACATAGAACACGAATTTGGTGATATACTTATAGCTATAGTGGAATACGGAAGATTTCTTGGTATAGATGCAGAAAGAGCGCTTCAAAAAGCAAACGATAGGATGATAAAAAGATTTAATTTTGTAGAGAAAAGCCTAAAACAAGAGGGAATAGCCCTTGGAGAGGCTTCTTTGGAAAAGATGGACAGCTGTTGGAAACAAGCAAAAAAATTCGATTATGAATAGAACGATGCAATCGTATTTTACCTCGTGGCAAGATGGAAGAACAGGCATTTACGATGTAGGAAATGCAAAGCATAGAACGATGCAATCGTATTTTACCTATGGCGTGGTAGACTTGTCGTGGGCTGATGAAAGAATAGGCACTGCTAGTGTAGGAAATGCAAAACGTACTTTTATTATAAAATTTAAATTGGAGGCAAATTTGGCATGGTAACGGAGTTTGAAGAGTTATTGAAAGCTCAAGCGGAGCATTTTACCACAGGTAGCATAGTAAAAGGTTCTGTGGTAAAGATTACAGACTCAAATATTTATTTAGACATAGGTTATAAGATAGAAGGCATTATTAAAAAATACGAATTAGAGGACGTGGAGTTAGGGCAAGAAATAGAAGCTGTCATCATCAAACTAAGAGGCCTTGACAATCCTATACTTTCCATAAAACCACTGAGAGCATCAAAAGGCTTTTCCATAGCAAAAAAAGCTTTTGAGGAAAAAACACCTGTAGAGGTGATTGTGGAATCCAAAGCTAAACCTGGATTTTTTGTAAAGCTTGAAGATATAAAGGCCCTCATGCCTTTTGTTGAGGCTCCAAGACATGTAAATATAGGAGATAAACTAAGCGTATTTGTAACAAAAGTATCCTATGAAAATGGAAAATCCATAATAAACGTCTCTTATAAAGAATATGAAAATCTTGAAAAGCATAAGAAGATAGAGGAGTTTATAAACTCCTTAGAAATTGGTAGCACCGTTGAGGGTAAAGTGATAAAAATAGATCCAGAAAAAGGTATCACGGTGCTTTTACAAGATGGGGTTAGAGGCTTCGTTCCTTCTTATGAGATACCAAGAGGCACTACTGTAAACGAAAAAGATGTTTTGGAGTTAAGGGTTATCAAAAAAGCCAAAAAAGGTGATTTTCTTATATTAAGTCTCAAAAAACCAAGGAAAAACACATGGGAGACCTTAGAATTAGAAGAAGGGGATAAAACAGAAGGCAAAGTATCTTTCTACAGAAAAGGTAAAGGGCTTTTCGTAGAATTACAAGAAGGAGTAAGTGCTCTGGTGCCAGAGGAAGATCTCAAAGCCATGGGCAACAAGCTTCTAAAGCACGGCACAAAGGTGAAAGTTGTAATATCAAGAATAAACAAAGAAAAAAAACAAATAGATGTAAATATATTACCTTCTGAAGAAAATCTAGCGGCAGAGTTTATAAAGACAAATCCGCCAAACAGCATCACAAAAGGAATAGTAAAAACCGTTCATCCAAACATAGCTTTTATAGAGCTTGGAGAAAACTTAGAAGGCATAGTGAAAAAACAAGACATGTCTTGGTTTAAAAACGCCAGGAGCGAGGATATATTAAAACCTGGTGAAGAAAAAGAGTTTATGGTATTGGGCTTAGATGGTAAAAAAGTAAAACTTGGTTTAAAACAGCTTACTCAAAACCCTTGGAGTCTAATCCCAGAAAGATACAAACCAGGTCAGCAAATAGAACTTATGGTAAAAGAAGTAAGACCTTTTGGAACGTTCTTAGAATTACCAGAGGGCATAGATGGGCTTTTACCTGTATCTGAGATACCAAAAAATACAAACTTAGAGCCGGGTCAAAAGGTAAGTGTGAAAGTTTTAGAAGTAAATCCAAAAGAGGAAAAAATAACTTTCAGCATGATCCAACAAGACTCCAAAAAGCTTCAAAAAGAACAAACAGAGCAAAAAGACTTTATAAAAGTAAACGACACTTCCTCTGGCTTTAAGTTGGGTGACATTTTAAAGAGTAAGTTAAAATAATTTTTATGTATCAACAAACGGATGTAGAGATTTGTTTTTACCATAAAAACTGTATAGACGGTACAATGTCAGCCGCTTTGTTAAGAGAATACAAGGATAAGTCTATAGTATTCATAGCTTTGAGCCATGGCACCAGCGTAGAAAACGCTTTGTCTTCGGCTTTTAGTAAATACGATATTAAAAATATATACAAAATATGGTTTTTAGATATAGCACCAAAAAAAGATGATTTTTCATATCTTAAAAGCTTAAATACAGAAGTCATCATCATAGACCATCACAAGACCACTGCTCAGCTTATATCTGAGTTTACAGGCAAACCCATAGAAGAGGACAAACCAATACGTATAGATTATGATTTTATAAGCTTTATATATGACCCTCGTGAAAGCGGTGCCTCTTTGACCTATAAAACCATCACAAACAACGATCAGATACCAGCCATCATAGATATAGTAAAAGATAAAGACCTTTGGCTATGGAGATACGAAAACACCGATGAGATAAACGACTTCTTGTATATGTATACAAACAACCCAGAACAAATGAGAGAGTTTTTACACAAAGACCTACAAGAGATAGCCTCCCAAAGCAAAGTACTTTCTCAATATAAGAATTTCAACGTAGCAAGGCTAAAAGAAAGCTGGCTCAGCGCTCCTTTGTATGTGGAAATTAAAGATACTTCTACAAGTATGCCACGATCTACAAGTATGCCACGCATTACAAGTATGCCACACCCCATCACAATACCTGCCGTCAATACCCCTGTGTATCAAAGCGAGATAGGAAATCTAATTGCGAAAGAGTATGGTTTGGCTTGTATGTTTTATATTACGGGTAATTTTGTAAAACTCTCTTTTAGAAGCGAACAACCTAAGCTTGATGAGCTTGGACTGAAAATAAACGCCAGGTCTGTGGCAGAGTCCTTAGGTGGCGGAGGGCACGATCATGCAGCTGGGGCTATCATGGATATCAACACGTTTTTTGGACTTTTAAAAACAATAGAATAATCTTCATTGACTAAAAGCATTTAAATTTAATCAAAAACATCTATATTTTCTTGCATGAAAACACCAAATAGACTTATAAACGAAAAAAGTACCTATCTTAAAATGCACGCCTACAATCCCGTTGACTGGTACCCTTGGTCAGAAGAAGCTTTTCATAAAGCCATCAAAGAAAACAAACCTGTGTTTTTATCCATAGGTTATTCTTCTTGTCATTGGTGCCATGTGATGGAAAAAGAATCTTTTGAAGATGAAGAAGTGGCATCTTTTTTAAACAAATACTTTGTAAGTATAAAAG
>Ga0080003_1001684_pt1 | contig 11238 bp, 17 predicted proteins | sample JossMetagenome_FD_69206 | JGI IMG/M metagenome (GOLD analysis project Ga0080003, IMG submission 69206) | Hot spring microbial communities from Joseph's Coat, Yellowstone National Park, USA - JC2_E (SPADES assembly) (version 2) | ecosystem: Environmental > Aquatic > Thermal springs > Hot (42-90C)... | reverse complement strand
CTATCTTCAGCATTCTCTAAATCCAATTGGGCGTCTTTCAAATAATCTATAATTTCCTTATACTGAGTCTCGACCATGGGCTGGTCACCTCATTGCCGAAATTATACATTTTAATCCCAAAAATTTAATTTGGCTCTTAGGAGTTTGACTTAACTTTCTCTTATCTTTCATTTCGCTTTCCCTGATCTTATACTCTGAAAGAGAAGCTTAAAAACCCCGGGAAGTTTCGCTTTCGGCTCAAAGCGAAATCCCAAGGGGTCTCAAACTGCTGTTTAAAAGTATATAAGTTTGTGATGTTATATTATTTCAGATGTACCATGTCTCAGCTACACAAGGAAAAAAACCATCAAAAGGAAGAAGAATATGAGATGCTCAGTGAAAACGATAAAGTGAAGTATGCATTACAAATACTTAAAAATAATCAGGGAATACGAGAAATATTGATAAAATATAGAAAGTATCCCATGTTGCATAAGGGATACGGCAACTATGAGGAATTGAATGTAGAGTTAAAGAGATGGGGAAAAGATGTCAAAGTAGAAATTTATTTAGTACGGCAGAACTGGAACGGCAGTGGATATTACCCTGTGTGTGAAGAAAAACTAAAACTTGATGACAACTTTTTCAACGTCAACATTAACAACGAGAACGACGTTAAGGAAGTTGTCACTAAATTGTTAAAACAATTGAGATCCCCCCTAGAAAATTCGGAATGTTCTAACGCAGTTCGACTATACTTTCCAGAATAACAATAACTTTTTTCAATACCAATTATTTTTTAAGGTAAAAACAAATATGTCTTTAACAGCTGTTTGAGAGGTGTGGCATGACAGTTCCCCCCTCCTTTAAAACCGAATCTAGAAAAGGAAATGACATGGGAATAATAGAAGATGTACAAAACGCGTTAGCATATTATCAAAAAACAGCTGTTAATGAAAAAGACACATTGTACCTCCACAACATATATTCTCAACTATACTACATTCTATCGGTGGAGAACAGAGCACTGAATGATACCGAATTCGACAGCCTAATGAAAGCTTTAGGGATAAACGACGATACGCAGTTAGTTGCAGAATATCAGAATATGACGGAGGAACAGAAAAAGCAGTTGTTAATGCAGATACTGCAAATGATAGATAACCTTATGAAAAATATACATACGATGGTTAACTACTAATTCTCTCGAACTCTTATTCTTTTTTAATAGTTTTCAGTTGTAAAAGAAATTTATACTCTCGGATTGGGGCGAAAGAGAAAACAACCAGACAACTCAAACAGCTGTTTAACTTAAATATTAGGGCGAATAATACTATATCGAGGGAGGAAAGCAAATGGTAAAAGCTTGGTTTAACAAATTAGGTTTTAAAATAGAAGCTGATATAGAGTACACAAATAAGGGAAGACCGACCAAACCTTATTTATCATCGTTCATCGTTAGATTGGATGTACAAGATGATGGGAAAGACGAAGAGATAACGATCAGAGTTTTTCCACCAAGTGATCAGATACTTGTAGAATATATGAATAAAAATGAATATGTTGATGGTAAATCACATATCGAATATACTGGAATACCTAATTTTTCATCTATTGGAAAGGTATTCGATCATATGGATATACCTGACTATGTGAGGAGAGTGGCGAAAATAATAGCAGGATATGCTTATTTCTACGATCATCCTTATTTCTACGATAACCCGTTAAAGATTCTTTCCGCTATTAAAGAAATACAGAACGAAATACGGGATCTTAGCAATACTTCTGGTGAACTGCCTAGAGTAACGCAGACTGTAAAAATATATGGAACGATATTTGATGAAAATGATTATGGCGAAAATCTAGGTAAGGTCAATATTGACGAGTATTTCACTTTCAATGATGAAACGCAATACGAAGTCTCTCATAGTTCGTTTGAAGTGCAACAATCAAATGATGGGGAACTAATAGCAATCGCTGGTCGTAGAAAGAAAGAGTTTAACTCATCTTCTCAAGAGATATTAGAGGTCATAATTCCAACTCGCAGAGAGTTTGAAAATCTTGTTCGGTTTGTAAAGGACGTGATAAAGAAGGGTAAAGTGGAATTCGCGATAAAGAAGGGTAAAGTGGAATTCGGTCAAAATACATATTGACTAAAACAGCTGTATTAATTAAATACTTGGCGTAACTGTCCCACCCTAACTGACGGGGTCTCAGGAGAAAGGAGAAAAGCCTATCAGCCTAACAAAATTAGTTTAACAAAAATTATTTCTAAAATTATTTTCAGAATCCCTTCATTACGGATATCTTCACTGCGTTTTCCTTCTCATCGTAGATGACTTTCACCAGGTCACCGTCCTTTATCTGAAACTTCTGCCTTATCTTGGCAGGTATGGTGACCTGATAATTCCTGCTGACTTTCACTACCTCTTCAACCATTTAGGTCACTAAGCCTATTAATAGACCGTAGTATATAAAACTTTTTGAAAGACTATTAAATATGATTGTGCCTTTTAAGTGAGTTACTGGTCTTCAGGGGAAGAATTTGCACCAATTATATTAACTTCTATTCACGTCCTTTTTGTATAAAAGATTTACAGTTTCAGCATGTTGAAATGTTCTCTATAAAGGATGACGAAAAAATATATATAGCTCGTGGTTAGATTCTTTATTTGTGGTCATAATGTCCCAAACTCAGATATCTGGAGCCAGAATAAAACTACCCTCAGGAAAAGATGCAGGGCTAGTTGATATACTGTCCTTTTGTTACGGACTTTCCGAGACTGACGTACAAGTCCTCATGGCGTTGATGAGGGGAGATGCCAGGGGTACAGAAGAACTTGAAACTGAACTCAAGTTATCCAAGGCATCCATAAACAGGAGTTTAAACAAGTTGCTTGAAATGACTTTAGTGATGAGGATCAAGGAACCTGGTAACAAGGCTGGAAGACCTAGGTATCTCTACAAGGCAAAGGACTATGCCGAGCTTAAGAGCAAGATGTTGGACGACATCAAGTCTTGCTCCGACAAGATGGCAGAGCTGGTTAACCAGGAATTCAAACCTCTCTAAGTCCAGCTAGGATTTCCTCTAATTTTTCTACTAGTTTTCTTTTCCTTTCTTCAAACATTCCCCTCCGGTAAACCATCCTTCCACGTACTATAACTCTCTCGACAGAGTTTCCAGTCAGGTGATAAACCAGGTAATAGTTATTTTCCCCTTCGTGTCAGCTTCCTGGTCAGCTTCTTGCGGGGGCTGGCAATAATCTCAAACAACTCTTGATGAGGCTGAAGAAAAATTGTGAGCTACCCTATAAGCTTCGTTATCTCGTTTAATAGCAGTGCTAATTCTACTTCTAATTTTCTCTTCTCCCTTAAAAGTTCTAGAACTCCTCTTCCTCTGTCCGTAAGTGTATATTCTCCATTTTTTTCTTCTATCAGCCTGCTTTTCATTAAAGTGTCCAAATACTTTTTTGCTACAGAGGCACTTAGATTAACATTCTTCATTATACTCGATATCCTATTAATTTTATGATCTATTGCCTCCAATATGTCAGCAATTATTTCTTCTTTATTTCTTTTCACACCCATACTATCTATAATCTGTAGCTGAAAAGTTTATAAAGCCGGGAAAAATTATGGGAGACTCTAAAACAGCTGTTTAAAAAGAGGAACTCCAGGAACTCAAGAAGAGAGGGAAAGCTTAACACTATATAAGAACCAATTTAATATTTCAGAAATTCTAAGTTTGCTTTTCCCTACTTTTCTATCTTTGAAGATTATAGGGTATTCCATAACTTTTAGGTTGGATTTGATAATTTTAAATATTGAGCAAATTTGGAATTCATAACCATTGGCTGTTTCACAATCTTCTAATGCTAATAGTCCAGCTCTTCTCGAATAAACTCTGTAATTTGACGTGTTATCGTTCAAGGGGGAACGTGAAATTAGCCTGAATAAATAATTTGCACCTCTACTTATAATTCTCCTAGTTAACGACCAATTTTCTATACCACCACCGTTTATATATCTCGAACCTATTACTAAATCGTATTTACCTTCTATTGCTATTTTAGTCATTTGTGGCAAGTATAAAGGATCATGGCTTAAGTCCGCATCCATTGTTACAATAAATTCAGCTCCTGATTCTAATCCCTTTTTAATTCCGTATCGTAAAGCTGATCCTAAGCCTCTTTCTTTTCTTACAAAGACTGTTAAATTCGGAATTTTCAAATTTCTTAACACTTCTGCTGTACCGTCCGGGCTATTGTCGTCAACTATCAGGATCGTAGAATCAGGAAGTAATTTTACTATTTGTTCTATTAGTAAGACTACGTTATCCCTTTCATTGTAGGTTGGTATTATAATAGAAATGTTTGCCATTACACATCTCCCATAACTTATAGCTGAGCTGAAAAGTTTATAAAGCCTGGGAAAAATTGTGCGGGCTGGTCTGTAGAAGTTTTTTCTCAAACAGCTGTTTATGTGGGATTGTGTATGTTCAACCCCCCCCCCCCCAGCCCTGCCCACCCTGCTGAGAAAAATTCAACTGCTACAGCTAAATTAACAAAATATCGCGTTCGAATTGTCCAAACATCTGGTTGAGGCAAATTCTGAACCCGCCATGACCTAGTTAGGCAAATAGAACAGTTGTGAACGGTTGCGAACTAACGTACTATTACTAGATATAGATAAACAAAAATATATTTTGATAAAGAGAAGCCGGCTGGGGGTGTGGCATGCCTCACGCGTTACTACAAGATTATTTTGAAACCATGTAGGCGTAATGAAGAACCAAATAATAAAGCCTGTAAACGTTCGTGTGTTAGTCTTTTTACATATCTTTCCCCGTTGTTTTCATACTCAATAACAAAGTGCTTGAAACCAATGTTATTCTTTGAGTCAGACTTATACAACTCAATTGCCTCATCCCTACGATTGTCCCTCAGAAGTAGCAACATCACTGCTATCTTTATTACTCCGAAATTGTAGAGTTTTGAGAATTTATCAATTTTACTAATATATCCATATCTGCTAAGAAGATCGAACGCATATTGTTGTATAAGGTGTCTACGCATTTGTATTTCTGCTTTAGATAAATCAAGCTTATTGAGAATATAACTAAGGTTGGTTATCGCATAAGATAGTTTTTGTCTCACAGTCCTCTCATCTTCCCGCAAGAAATTAGGTATAAGTTGTGCCACATGATCAAAATCAACAGAGCAGTATCGGACAGCAAATGCCCCAAGTATATAGAGTTTATGTTTAATTTCCCTATCCCGAGAGATTTTTTGTGCTACACTGATGAAGACGGATTTCTGTACCGAATTAGGAATTAAGTTAGATATCCTAAGTGCAAAGGTGTGGTATTTTAGCCCCTTGTCAAACTTTGCTGGGATCGTACCGAGTCCAGCATTCGGTAAAAGACTATAATGCCGTTGATAGTGTGAATGTACCTTATCGTATTTGGACACTTTATCTATTCCTTCAGTATTTCTAACAAAAAACCTCTCTTCATCGTATTCAATAACTTCTCCAGTGTCTGCACAGATGAGATATATACCGTCTGTGACCAGCTCCTTGCATTCGGTTGGGGTAGGGGTTTGGTTTAGAACGGTTTGGTTTAGAACGATTGATTCTGTCATACAGTTTCATATTCACAAACAGCTGTTTATATATATTTAGCACCAAGAATCACGTAGTATCCCAGCCAGCTGGCTGGGAACTGGAACAGAAAAGAGAAGAGGAAGAGAAGAGAAGATGTGTATACTTCCTAGCTAGCCTAGTATGACATCATGAAGTTTCTGAGTACAAATTCGTAAAGGTTGTAGGACTTGAGTTTTTGATCCAGGACGGAACGGAAGTCATCGTCGGGCTTATAGTTAATTCTGGCGTTAAGCAGGGACATAGTGACGTTGAGCATTAGATCGTACAGTACGTTTCTCCAAAATCGATCCTCAATCCTGTATTCTTGGTACAGGACTTCAGCGATGTTACTTAGCCTCGATCTGCCCAACTGTCTCTCGGCATCCAACCCCTTGACGTAACTCTGAAGGGCTCTAAACGTTTTGACCAAGTCATTCACTATCGATGGTTTGAATCCCCGTGCTCCCGCTTCGAGGAAAAGTTGTCTCGTTACGTCGATCATGCCGGTGTATGCTATCTTGTCACCGCTCATGGAAATGTTGAAGGACAGTAGCAGGGGGAAATATAAGGTGTTAAAGGGATAATTCCTTTTTTTCCTACCTTGCGGGTTTAACAGGGTATCGAGCTCTTTCAACATCCGTTGGTATGTAGACGTCATTCTGCTCTCCAGCAGTTCCTTCAGAGACTTAACTGGAGCGTTTACGGTGTCGGCATTCTTGAGCATCAACATCTTGTACACATGCGACAATGTGTCTGTGGAGACAGTTAACTCTTCCCCCACCGGGACTCGCGTGGTGAATTCTGATCCTATGGTGACACTCTGTAGAAATTTGATTAGTCCCAGCTCAGTAACTAGAGAGGCTGTGTAGTACCGGTTCAGATCCCCGGTGTCTATCTTAAGTTCGTCCTTGAGCTCCTCTGCCCTCCTAAACACTCTTTCTAACTTGTCGTTGAGCCCGTTAACGTGCCCTATCTTACCGTAGTCCATCGGGAGGATGAACCCCTCCCTTAACCATCGGGCAAAAGTAGCAGATTCATCACTTGAGATCTTGTTGCTCGACCTTGACTCTATAAGTGGGAGTACATCGTTAACAACGTAATTTATGAGTAGCCTGTCTGGATCTGTTGTTGACTTGAACGTTTGAATATTCATGACCATCAATCTATGTGTTGCTGGGCTCGTATTTTAACTTAACACGTATGTTTTGTGGTTTGCCTACCAAGTTAGGAGGGAACTGGGGTGGGGGTGAGTGGGGGAAAGAACAAAGTTTGAGAACACATATGTTTTACGGTGGCGAGGTAAAAAATTAACGTAACTTTTCTATATCTCCTGGCATTTTTTATACTTAACTTAAACCTTTTTGGGATCCTTAGTTTCTTTCAATTTTCTTAGCACTTCGTTCAGATGAGGTCTTGCTTCTCTTTACTGCTTATTTGCAGTGCTATATGCATGCCTCTTAATAATATATCCCTCTGCCTCCTTAATTTTTCATTTTCCCTCTTCAGCTCCTCCTTCTCTCTTTCTAATTTTTGTAGCTTCTTCTCTAAAACTGCTATAGTATTCAATGCTTTACTATACTGAATTTGTAGCTCTTCGTTCTCCTCGATTATCTCATTTATTGTCATATTTATCGCCAACCCGTCCAAACTCGTCCAAGGTAGTTTGCCTCATCTTTTGCTCCTTATTCTTCTTAGTCCATTTTTCTGCATAAGTGCAAGAAAGACGGTGGGGTCTCCAATCTGAATCCATTGGAATTTTATATCCCTTTATATGAGTAACCCAGTAGATTTTATTCCTGCAAAATTCGCACTCTGCTTCTTGAAAACTCTTTACCCAGTCTGGTATGTCTGAAGTCATGTTTACCTCACTACCGTTTTATCTCATAAATTCTCTTCAATAGAATTTTTCTTAGTTGACAAGTATAATTCGACAGCTTCCCTGATTGCCTCGCTTCTAATCTTAGTTGACAAGTATAATTCGACAGCTTCCCTGATTGCCTCGCTTCTAAATAACCCATTGTTAGCACAATAAAGGTCAAGTTTTTCCAACAAATCTTCTTGTATCTTGAATGTTATCACTCTCACATTTAACACCAATCCTATGTATTACCGGGCTGGTATTAAAATTTTCTGCCTAGCAAGTTATGAGGAAGCTGAGGTGGGTGAGAAGTGAGGTGGCGATGAGGAGTGAGGAAGAATATTCAGAACACATATGTTTTACGATAAAGTAAAGGGAAGGACGTAGCGAATGATTTAAAACCTAGTAAAACGTAAGAGTGTGTAGATGTGTATGGTAGAGTGGGTAGATGTGTATGGTGTTGGGGGGAGGAGGCTTAGCGGGCTTAGCGGGGTGAGTGGAGTGCTAAGCCCTGAAAGGGAGGTGCTAAGCCATGAATAAATCAACCAACAAGGCTAATAAACTTTTCGGTGAACCTCATTTTCCTCCTTTTAGGTCTGAAAAAATACAAAAAATATTTTTAGCCTTAAATTCAGGAGGAGGAAAGCTAGCCAGGGAACTAGCACAAATAGTCAATGTACCTTCAAAAGAGATCTTTCCACGAATAAAACGCTACATTGAAAAAGGCTGGATCTATGTCAAGAAATTAAACAATATTAACATTTATTATCTTTCTGACACAGCAAAGAAGGTATTGAAGTTACAGGGTAGTAGTTTTGAGAAGGTTAAAGAGAGAGCAGAGAGAATCTTAGGGAGGGGATTAGATAGTGATGAGACAGAGATTCTAAGGTTCTTCTTTGACCTTAACGGCTATATAGAAAGGAGTGAAAACGAATCAATAGCTGAACAGGTTTACTATGCAGTGAAGAGGGTAGGTCTCTCAAAGATAACTGAAATACTCACTGAGTTCACATCGAAGAAGATACTTTTTGCATATAGGTTAAAGAACGGTATAATTCTGAAGGTAAGACTGAATAAGAATCTTCTCTAGATCGAGAATAAAAACACCTAATTCTATCTTTCATTTTTCTCATACTTGTAATAAATATCCAAACTAACGTAATCACCAGTTTAATTTCTAAAAGGTTCTTCAAAGTTAAACTAATTCTTTGGATTAGTTCCCCAGTTTGCTTCTAAAAATCCTAGATTCTCTAAAAAGAGACTTACTATTTATTACTACTACTCGACTTTTCTCAACAAATAAAGATATCTAATAGACGTTCTTTTACTGGTATCGATTTTACGTATCTGTACAAAGACTAACTTACACTTTGCTGAGACTAATTGAATTTTTACTTTTACTTTTAGAAAAAAATCTTTGCGAAAAGAAAGGAGGCTTCCTGCTTACTTGCACACTTACTTTCTCCCGCTTACTTTTCTCCGCTCTTCTTCTCTGCTCTTCAGTAGTAGTTATTACCAGCGGTTGAATTTTTCTCAGCGGGCTGGATGTTTGAACACACTATCCCTCAAACAGCTGTTTGACGCCTTGTTTCAGCATACCTGCCCGTCGTGGTTGCGTCATTCCTGCCCAACTTGTTAGACAGAAAATTTATATACCAAACCCCCTAAGAGTATAAGTGGTGAGTCGAATATGAGTCAGTCCCATATGAGTCAGTCCCAATCCCAAACCCAAGTTCAACTCACATTTCAGCACTGCCTACTTGTAAGTAGGCACGTACTTCTAACTGGACAGGACGAGGACTTAAAGAAAATTTGTCAGAAGATAACAAAAGTGGACTCATTGCCGACTGACGCGATCGAATTACGGAAACTTATTGATTATTATGACGCTGTTGTTGGTGTATTTCCCCTTTCACTTCAATTGCAAATACTACAGATGAAAAGAGCAGTTTTAACTTTCGAGATGGAATCACTTGGCACTGCAGGAGTCAAGAAAGATGCTGAGGAGTTACTGCTAAAGTCCGGGAGGGAGGGTGTCATCCTCCCACCGGCAAAAGATGGCGAACCGTATAGAGTAAGTGTATACAAAGGGATTAGGTTGATAAAAGAAATCAAAGTTGTCGACGCTCTCATCATTGAGCATTGAGGTGAGCCATACGAACTGCTACGAAATATTAAAAGGCAGGTACAATCTCAGTGGGTACAGCCCAGATACATTATTTTTTCTTCTAAATGCCTCGTCCTCCTCACAAGAATGCGAGGCATTGCTAGCTTTTTTGGAAGCTAGGTACGGTTAAGCCAGCCCATTTTTATTTATGTCACGCTCTAAAACAGCTGTTAGAGTATTAGATTCAGCCTACCAGCCGGCGGGGCAGTTACCACGTTATCCCTCCTGCATAACAAGTTAGACAGAAGATTTAAATACAAGCCCTCGAGAGTATAATCGGGGAGTCAGATGTTATCACTCAATAGATGGAGGATTTCTTCCTATATAAACTGTTTAAATGAGCATTTTAACGATCATAAATCAGTGATTTCAATGGCTTTTCTAATAGCTTCAGCTAAGAGGGACGATTTGGAGTTTTTCGCACCTGATACTGATCATATTGCTTATTTTGATAAATTAGAGGACGTAAAAGGTGAGTGTAGCCAATATGTCAAGATCTTCTCATCTTACGACGAAAAAACCGTTAGGGATGTGAGCATTAAATTATGGTATTATTATGCTAATAAAGAGGTGAAGTTTACTGATGTAGAGAAAAAGCTATTATCTGAACTAGGTATTAATTTGTAATAATAGAAACAATTTTTTATTTTTCTTCGCCTTCCCCTTCCTTCCCCTTTCAACCAACCACCCTTTCAACCAACCAAAATCTTTTTATAATCACGATACAACATATGTTTGAGGGAAAATATCATGGAACAAATGGAACCAGGTGATATAGCTGGAATCGTATTCGACAGAGTAATGGATTTTTGTACAAGGATTTATGACAATACACTTGAATGCATAACAAACCATGCCCCAGAGCAACTATCAGTGTTCATGGATTCATATCTGGAAGACGAAGATGAAGATATCAATGAAGCGATAGAAAATTCAGACTGGGAAGCGATAGAAAAAGAGTACGAGAAGTTGTGGAAAGAAAGGCTGAGTATAGATATCAGCGATTCTCTAGGCGATATACTGACTCTGATAACAGAAAATATAATACAAAATGATGAGCTTAACGATGCCAGTAAAGTTAGGTATCTAAAAGCTTACGACGAGGTATTAGATAAGTTCGGCGATGCGATCAAGCGTGCATTGCAGAACTCAGACCCATTAAGCCCAGACGCTTTGCATGACTGGTACATGAAGATAGGTGATGCTGTCTCGGCTAATACACCTGATTATGATAAGGAAGTGTCGTATTTTCTGGACTTTTACGAAATGCTGGACGACAACGACCAATTAAAGGTGCTAAGCAATTTGCTAGACGACATAGGTAACGTGCTGTACGACATAGAAGAAAAGTACATGCCTGATTTCGGGGCTTTAACAAATAATAGTTAAACTTTTTTAAAATATTTATCCTTGAAACCTACTTAAAACCTGATCTCTATTCATGGAATATTTAGCGTATTCCGGGTATTTCTTGTAGACGTAGTTTAGGATCTCAGCCCTACTCTTCCTAACCCATTCTCTGAAAAACATCTCAATCTCCTTTTCCTCTTCCTCAGGCTTAAACTCACTCTTTAAAACATAATTTCTCTTG
>Ga0080003_1001682_pt1 | contig 11241 bp, 12 predicted proteins | sample JossMetagenome_FD_69206 | JGI IMG/M metagenome (GOLD analysis project Ga0080003, IMG submission 69206) | Hot spring microbial communities from Joseph's Coat, Yellowstone National Park, USA - JC2_E (SPADES assembly) (version 2) | ecosystem: Environmental > Aquatic > Thermal springs > Hot (42-90C)... | reverse complement strand
ATCTTATGCGCAGGAACTTAAGGACAAAGCCAAAGAAAACAGAAATGATGATAAGGGCAAGCTATCAGCAAAAAAGAGAAAAACATTTGCTTATTCTTTTAGGCTTATGGACCTTAAAACGAAGACGTACATAACATTTGGTTCAAGCATGAAGTCAGAGAGGGATGCCTTTGACACTGCCAGGCTTGACAGGTACTATTCTAATCCCATCTATGTTGACAAGTTTGGGAAGGAGTACATAATACCAAAGAGGAACTCCACACTGAACGGCTCACAGAAGAGGAAGGACACAATGAAGGACTTCGTGCAGAATACGATGACTTACCTGGAGCAGTATCATCAGAGAAGCAATTCAGAGGCTGGATTTGCCGCCGACGAGAAAATGATGGGATGCGGCCCAGAAACGTGATGACAGGGTTGACAGCGCTCTGTTCTGCACAGGCCTGTGTCACAACCTATTCAACCTTAACAGGTAGCCACGCAGGAATTCTGTCCCACAGCAAATCGAGAGAATAATTTTTTATATATATTGCCACAAAATAATAAGGATGTGAAAGGTATAATTCTCCATAGCGGCGCCGTAACGAGGTTGAGACCGATTACGCATACCGGGCCGAAGCAACTCATCCCCATAGCTAATAAACCCATGTCCCAGTACGCGCTGGAATCTGACAGATCTTGGTATAAAGGATATAGCCATAATTCTTGGCGACATCTACCCAGAGAAGGTGAAGCTTAAGAATGGAACAAAATAATTATACAAACAAAAAGAGTTCAGAACATAACAAAAATGATTTTGGATACAAAAGGATAAATTTAGTTCTTCCAGTACAACGGTCAAGGTTTTCAACTATATACAACGTTTATAACGATTTATATTTAGGTTTAAAAAAGATTGGCTTTGATAGCGAAATAATATTGATTAAGACGTTTGAGAACTATTCAAAGTTTCCGTATTTTAATGTTAAAGAAGTGAATATAAAAGATTTAAACGACATATTATTACTTGACGAACAATTTTCTTTAACTGTCGATGATTTTGAGATTATGAATTATTTCTTTAAAAATAACATTAGAATAAAAAATCTATTGATATGGGCACATTATTTTTACGGACATAAATTTATCTTCGAAAGATACAGAGAACTGTGGAAAGAAAACTTCAGTATTCCATATTATATAAATTTAATAGATTATATCCCATTTTATATCTTGAGAAGAAAGGCCAAATTTTACTATCGAGCGCTTAGTAATAACAAAACTGTTGCACAATCATTGTGGACCGACCTTCTACTTGAACGCGTTTATAACATCTTTACTGAAGGTATACTTTACATGCCTGTTGAATACGAATTTTACGATGTTAATGAATACTCAAAGGAGAATAGAGCGCTAATATTTTTTGGAGAGAAAGATGATGTTGATTTAATCTGCTTAAAAAGAACTATTGATACATTAAGAGAAGCGAACCCAAAACTTGACTTTGATTATTTTGGTGACGAAGAAGTGGGATTAATTTTTAACAAAAAATTTAATGAAAATATTAAATACTTAGGTAAACTTGATAGAAAAGATCTAAGCAAGGAATATTCTAAGCATTTGGTTACTATAACCCCCATTTATAATGGTAATTTCGAAATGGTACCGATTGAGAGCTTACTAAGCGGCACTCCTGTTATCACATATATCCAACCATTTATTGAAGTGACAGGCCAATCCGTGCTGATTGCAAATATCAACAACAAAAAGGAAATTAAAAGAAAATTTAATTATTGGTTTAGTAACGATCTTAGCCACGATTTAAAGATTATGAAAGGTAAAATTTTAGATGTTATGGATAATGCAAAAGTCGCTAGAGATCTGCTAAATTATTTAGAATAGTTGCTTGCTAAAGGTATTTCACTTGGGCTAAATATAAGGATAGGAGGTGGTTTGTTAATTTGGTATGGCTTGTAGGGATATTCTCATCCATCAGAGGAAAAAGCGGAAGAATTTCTAGGTTCCAAAACTTGAAGCCCTTGAAAGCTGGCCATCCTGCGACAGTAGGAGAAATAGACAAAGCCGGGAGAAGCTCCCTTAAATGCTTATAGAAAGGAGTGGGGCACCAGAAGGGATGGCATCCTCAACTTCCCCGTCTTCTACCGCCGCCATTTGCCGCTCAGGACACACGCACCCACAGGGCGAGGAGGCTGTTGCCGTAGGCCGCGCCGACGAAGTGCCGATGGTTACGAGCCCCGGCCCAGCGCGCTGGCGCGAGCGTTGCCGACCAGAGCGTGGGTATCTTCGTGGGGGACTCGAAGTGGATCGGACTGCCGTCAACAGCTACACGCATCATTTTCATCACGGTGGCGATGACGACCCAGAACCGCAAGGCTCACCTGCCAGAGGCCGTTAGGTCGGCGCTGGGCCAGCCCCCCGCGACCTCTACAAGGTGATCGTGGTGAAGGACTTCAAGGGCGAGGGCATAGGCCCCTAACCGGATGGGGGATAGCAAACCTCCACTCCTGAGGCATCGGCCTTTGCGCTTTATCAAAAACCTCCCCCTGATCAGTACTCCCGCAAGTATAACATTTCACTCTTTTAGAGAAACTTATTAGAGGCCTCATTGGCTTGAACAGATTAGTGATCTAAATGTACAAACCAATGAGACCCAACAGGAATGTAGTAAGGAAATTATTTAAGCTCTCCTTTGGAGTCTTGAAAGAGAGCCTTGGCATAAAGGTAGCGAAGAACTTAAAGTACTTACCTGAAGACATTGTAAAGTCATTGATATACATATCCCTGAAGAGCACCTCTGCTGAATCAGACTCAAAGGACCTGGCAAAGGACATGGATGTCCCCTCTCCGGATGTAATGTTAAGGAGGCTCAAATCCCTTGACCTTAGATCTGTAATAAATTCATTGAACAAAATAAACGCAAAGATCGTTAAGAAGCATATAAGGGATTAGATGAAGATGACCATAGATTACACAGAAGAGACATACTACGGCAAAATTGACACGTACGTGACAAGGAGCAAGTATAAGGGAACAGATATGTTCCACACCTTTGCAACCATAAGCGTTGTCGGAAAGGATGAAAGGCTAACGCTTTGCTCGTTGCCCGTTACAAGGCTTGATACAAAGGAGGAAGTTGTAAAGAAGCTCCTTGAAAATTCTCTTGAGCCGTCTCTGCTGATGATGGACAGGGGCTTTTTCAAAACTGAAATGATAAAGCTGTTGAACGAAATGGGCATAAGGTTCATAATTCCTGCTGTGAGAAATGAGAGGGTAAAGAAGGTTATAAAAAGCTATGCTGAAGGGAACACACCATCTGTAATGGAATATCAAATGGGGTCAAAGGTTTATTTGGTAATAGCCCAGAAAAAAGATGCAGATGATCAGCTTGACAGGTATATGGCTTTTGTGACAAACGTGAAGTTTGACGATTCTCGGGAGATGGTCGATGTCATACCCGAAGAGTACAGGTACAGGTGGGGCATTGAAACATCTTACAGGGTTGAGGATGGGTTTGAAGCGAAGACGACAAGCAGGAACTTTACGCTAAGGGTGATATACTTCATGACGGCTTTCATTCTCTACAACTTGTGGATCATAGCAAGAGCTGGGAAGATAAAATACAGAAAGATAACAGCTTACATTTTCAGGAAGACGATAGAAGGGTTAATAAAAGAAAAAGAAGGTCCAGGGCCTCCAGAATGAGGAATTAGCAGGTTTTTGAAACGCATTCCCTAGCATAAATCATAGCTGATAGGCAAAATTTGAGACAAAAATGAAGATCTAATTGGCAGGGAAGCATCACGGGTTAAGCCTGTTTGCCATGATTTTTTGCTGTAAGCTCCTGATTGTTATGAAGCTTATACTTGCGGAAGTACTGCCTTATAAAGTAAAGTGCAAATAGCGCCCAGCTGATGGCCGTAAGCGCGTAGCCCAAGTCGAAGTAGGGCTGCGCTGAATAATATATGGTGAACTCACCATTGCCAGGCGGGAGCAGGAAACCCGTCATAGCTCCCCCGGCCACCTCTACTGGCTTATACGTCTTGCCGTCAAAGCTCAACTCCCACCCTGAAGAGAAGGGCTGATCGAAGGACACCAAAGAAGATGTATTCGAAGAGTACATTCCCTTGTACTCCACGGGGCTGAGCTGGACGAAGTCGGTTACGCTGGCGTTCGTGTGTATCCTGACGAGCTCTGCCTCCAGCAAGAAATATCCACCATGACTGGAGGAGATATGGAGAGTGAAGTTGGAGGGCAACCGCGCGCTGAAGGAGTAGTTACCTTGGCTGTACGCCGTGCCGTTCAATATGGCGTCTCCAACGATACTCAGGGACACGGTGTAGTTGCCGGGGACCGGCGTGTCGAAACGAATAGTGTAGTTTGCGGGGAACTCGAGCTGCTCGCCCTGGGGCAGGCTATTCCACTTCGTCCCGCCGCTCGAGTAGAGCACGCCGGCGACAATGTTCGATTCTCCTACGAGCTCGGTTAGGCCCTGCACATTCAGCCTGCCCACCGTTACCATCGTCGGCGCGTAGTACGTCTCGTTCATCGCGAAGGTTCCGTTCACCAAGCTCGGCCATCCAGAGCTGACCAGGAAGGGTTGCAGCGTGTAGTTGCCGGGCCCGAGGAGCTGGTAGGGGGCAGGGACGCGCGATTGCGCCTGGAGGGGTTCGACCTTGGCTACCCCTTTCACCAAGGAGTTCAGGTAGAAAAGGGGAGATATGGGCGCAAAGCTGCCGCCGTGAAAGGCAACGTAGACGGAGACGTTCTGATTAAAGCTGGGCAGGGAGAAGTACAGGTACCCCGAGGTGGCGTTTTTCAGGACCTGCCTGACGTCGAGATCCTCGTAGACGCGGTTCAAGGGGGCTATGCCAGGCCCCCACTCCGGATTCTGGCCATAGGGGTAGACCTCGACCAGAGGTCCGAACCCCGCCCAAAAGTCGCCCCTGAAACCGTTTGCGACATCGTAGCCCGGGAGCGAGTATTGCACAGTATAGTTGTAGCCGCCCGGGGTCTTGGTCACGTTAACCACGCTTGCGGTTGATGGGCTGTAAGTATAGTAGGAGGGCGCAGAGGAGTAGACTACGAGCGCGCTCATGCCCTCGGGGACGATCAGCTGATAGCCAGTCGGCCCCACTGAGTTCAGGGATATAGATTTCACGGGCGAGATCAGCCCCAACTCTTCTACTAAGGCTGCGAGCCCGGAGGAGTTCGCGTAGACGGTGGATAGCGGCTCGAACCCGGCCGAACTAGATATGGAGCTCGCGAGTGGAAGGGGGGAGCCGTAGGACGGCAGGCCGGCACTGGCGGATGGGAGCGGCTCCTCGTTCTCGTATACGTAAAGGAACCCCTCGTGCCAGACCAGCTTCATGTCTTCCTGGGAGTTCAACCAGGGCAGGAGGTAAGTCGCGTTCTCGCCGTTGAAGTAGCCGCTTCCGTCGAGGACAAAAAACCTGACTCCCCCAAGCGCCAAGATCTTCCCGAAGTCGTGGATCTGGGGGTTTCCGACGTAACCCGTGAGATAGCCCGCGGCCGAGGAGTAGTCCTTGAACCAGTCTTGCTCAAAGCTCGTAAGGGGAAGCGTGCCGTTAAGCTTCCAGACGTAGCCGCCCCCGTCCGGTACGGCCATGACGTACCCCCCTTAGATGCTATAACGCCATCCACGAACTTAGTGACGGCTGAGTAGTAGCTCGGCGGTGACATGGGGGCAAACCTCTGATAGGTGTAGTACCCGAGGTTGACCCCCGCGGAGAAAGTGCCGGCCGCCAAGGCGAGGCTGACGAGCGCGACTAGGATGACGCCCGATACCCTCCTCTCGTGTAGCGCATGAATCCCGACCATCGCGGTCAGGGAGATGGAAAAGGCAAGAAGTACGCTCACCAGCTGCCCCCAGAAAGTCGGCTCCCTTATCATGCCCACTATGCCGGGGGTTGGTATCATGATAAGGACACGGTAGAGCTCCCCGAAGGGCGGGTTGGATCCCTTCTCCAAGAACATCGCGACCAACAAGGAGGAGACTATCGAGAATAGGAACGCGCTCAACCCCCTTCCGCCCACCCTCCTCACCCTGTTGATGAAGAGGAGCGACGCCACGGCGGCGCCGACTATGAAAGGGCTGAGGACGCCCCAGTTCCTAGGGTTCAGGCCGAAGTAGTAGAACTTGGGCTGCCCGTACATGAGGACGTCTATCAGCTTGTAGAAGCTCTGAAACTCCACGAATCCCCAGTTAGTCGAAGCATATGCCGTGTAAGCGCTACCTACGTGGTTCAGGAAGCCGTAGGCGCTGGGTACTATGACGTATGAGCTGAAGGCGACGGCGGAGGCTATCATCACCGAGAGGAGGGCCAGCGCCGACCTGAGGCGCGCCGTCGGTGGGCCTCCCTCCCCGTAGATCACGTGGAAGATGAGCAGCAGGAGGAGGAAGACTGTCATGGATGGTATCCACGTTGGGACGGCGTCCCCTAGTGAGGCTACGGCGCCGAACGCGACTGAGAGGGTGAGGCTGCGCTTCTTCAGCGCCGCGACCGCCAGGTAAATCAGGGCAGGCATGACCGAGTAGGATAGCGACCAGGTGTACATTGGGGTAATCAGGCCTGGGTTCTGCCAGTTCACCAGGTAAAACATCGAGCCGACCAGGGCCGAGAGCCTGGGCAGGAGGTCGTCCCTGGTGTAGAAGAGCCTGAGCGTAGCCAGGATGCTGAAGTAGGCTATGGGCCCTGGCAGCCATGCTAGGATGAAGGTTAGGGCGTGGTTCGCGAATTCCCCGCCCAGCAGCAGAAGCAAACCCATGAGGGCACCGAAGAAGAAGGCTTCGGTGGTGTTGGGCCCGCCGTACCAAGAGTAGAAATATGACGATATGAACCGCAGGGCATCACTCGGCCCGGCGTAGAAGGGCCACATCTCATCCCCGTAGAAGATGAAGCCGCCCCTCAAGAGGGGCAACAGGGCGAGGATAGCCAGGACTGTCGGCATGGTCACGCCCAAAGCCAGGTCCATCAGGAGGAGCCGCGACTTCTGCTTCAAGCAAGCTCCGCCTCCAACAGTTGGTCCAGCGCCTCGTAGCCGCGCCTCGAGGAGAACCGGTAGTCGCCAGCGCCTTGGTGTGCTTTGGCGCGCCTCGACGCCAGCTCCTTGCCGCCAACGCCGCTCACTTGAGTGACGCACTCCAGCCTCCTACCTGGGAGGTTGGCGTGGTTTCCGAAGGCGACCAAGTCGAGGCCAACATCCACGATGACGTGGGCCAGCCTCCCCACTAGCATTGCGGAGGTATTGCCCACATTTGACCACAGGTGGAGGATGACGTAGTTCCCGGCCTCGAGTGGCTCCGGAGCTGCCACGCCCGCGCTGGTTCCAGGGTCATCTACCGACTGGGCCGCCCCCGACTCCGAAGGGGGCCTGCAGAAAGCCTCGTAGACGGGTTGGTAGGTGACGCCCTCCGCCTCTATTCCGTAGAGCAGGTACAGGAGGATTGCCGTAAACCTGGAGTTCGAGATGGCGGTGACGCCGCGCAGGAGCTCGGCGTACCTGCACCGCAGCAACGAGAACAGAGCGTGGGCGCTCACGATAAACTCAGCCTCTCCTCGGCGGGCAGGTCGGACAGCCAGTAGATGGAAAGATCGAATGAGTCACGTAGAGAACCTGGACGTACACGGCCAGCTTCAAGGGGAACTGCCTCACCAGCTCGGCGCCCAGGAGCAGCCTGTCCAGGCTGTCATCCAGGATCAGCGCCCCATTCCCGACTCCTCTGAGGGCTTGGATCAGCCCGGAACGGCCACGAGCCGAGCGCACGCGTCCGCCAAACTCCCGCATCAGCTCGGCCTCCAGGGGCCATCCCAGTGAGTAGCCCAGTAGCTCGTCGTCAGAACCCTTCCCCAGGGCCCCCCTGAGCCAGTTCACGAAGGGCCTCACGACCCCCGCGTGGGGGAATTGCTCATACGCCAGCAGGAATACCTTCCTCATGATCTCATCCTCGTGTCCAATGAGGAGTAGAAATTTTTAAGCCTTGCCTGCACGGAGTCGGCGGAGAAGTTCTCGATCGCGTAGGAGCGCGCCTCGGCGCTGAGCTCCTCGATGAGCCCGCTCTCGGTCATGAGGCGCTTTAGCACGGAGGCCAAGGTCTCGACGTCCTGAGGGTTAACCTCAAAGCCGCCCTTCACCCTTCTCGCCATGCCACGGGAGATGGGCTCGCCCGATATAAACGGGCAGCCGGTCATGGCGGCCTCTTGGAGGGAAGCCTTCTCCTCGGTTGGGGCCTCCTGATCGAGGGCGACGTATACGTCGAGGGCCAGGTAGAAGCTGGGCATGGCGCTGGAGGGAAGCCGGCCCACGAAACGAACCTTTCCAGAGATGCCGAGCTCGTCAGAGAGCCGCTTCAGCATCGGCCTCTCCGGGCCATCACCTCCCAGCCTCACTTCTAGACTCTCGTCCTTCAGTTTCCCCAGTGCCAGGAGCAGTTTGTCCACGTTCTTCCTTCTTATCAAGTTTGAGGCCACCCCCACGACGAGTCTATCCCCCCTCGAGCGCAAACGGAACGGATAACCCGTTGAGTCGTAGCCTCCGGAATTCAAAATCATGACTTTCTTGCCCCTCAGGAAGGGATACTGGGCCTCGTAGGCCATTTTTGCACGCTCGCTGGCGTAGATCACCGCGTCGGAGCGGCGCAGGGTGAGCGAGCTGAGAAAGGAGATCAGCAAAAGCAACACTCTCGGGTACCTTTGCTGCTTCTTCATGAACCCCAGCTTCACTAAGGCATCAGGCTCATCAGCGCTCTGGGGGGTAAACAACGGCCCGATCACTAGCTTCTTTCCGAGCTTCGGGAACAGGAAAAATGGGTTCATGCCGCCCCTGAAGCCGAAGGGGTTCACGTGGTGGACCACGCGCGCGCGACGGCCCCAGAGAAGGCCGCCGAACGCCAACCCTAGATAGAACTTCACGTCGTTCCAGAGAGTTCTGTCGTTCGACCGCAGGCCCAGTGACAGGGCGGGAAAATGGCATCCATCCTCCACCCCGCCGACCACCGCGACGCAGTCGATAACCTTGGCAGCGTTTAACCCAAGATTCCGCGCCCACAGCACTTCCGATCCCAACCTCGTGGGGGCTGGGAGGTACCGCGTCAGAGGCAGCAACAATAAGGAATAAGGGGGATACTCAGCCCCAGGCCTTGCTGAGGAGCCGGGGCTCAGCTGGCCTACCGTAGGTCCTCCGCTTGAAGCGCTTAAGTATTCACTTTTCGACAAGCCTCACACACCAGAATCCCTGTCTTCATTATATGACGCCCCCTACGAGGTGCTTATTGCTGTCAAGGAGGACGGATAGGTAGTTCACCCCGCGGAGGTTTAAATCGATAAAAAAGCGATATGGGTGGAAGCGTTTCCAGCAGAATATCCAAGCATCGTGTATCGTGGCGATAACCGGCTTTGCAAGCTTCCTCCGGATGAGCGCGGCCGCCCTTATGAGTCCCTCTTTCGAGAGGAATACGATGTCAGCTTCTCGGCCCATTTTCTCGGCCTCTGTTGCTATTCTTTTGGACATCGACCCAAAGTAGAACCCGAACAAACCCTGGACTGGGCCGGCCGAGATCGAGAGATAGCCGTTCTGCCTAGCTGAGCTCGGGTAGTAGGAGAGACTGTGATAACCGAAGAGTGAGGCGTTTAGTGTGTCGTAGTTAAGCTTCCCGTACTTGAGCATGAGCTTGACGTAATTACAATTGCCTGTCATGGAAGGGCCTATGTCGATTATTAATGCCTTCATACATTGAAAATGGTTTTGCACTTTAAAAGCTTTGTTGTTTTACTGCTGCGTCGCTTTAGCTGCAGGCGTGGCACGAACCTCTGACTAGGTGAGGTTATCGCTTGAAAATTTACCGTAAAGGCTCACGTGCCCATCATTAAGCGACCCCCGACGAGGTGCCACCCAATATACCTTGCGCACTCGGTCAAATGGCCAACGGACGCCTTACCTTGACGAGCTATCCGTAACACTCTTTACATATTTGACGCTGAAGAGAGCAGATGCAGCCAACTTCTTCATTTGTACGCGAGCACTATAAAGCAAACGAACTTCGCGCTAGCCACAGTGCTGGCGCGTGACGCCCACACCATTAATAATTGGGGTTAATCGTTCAGCATAACCTTCTATCAGCGTTTTGCTCCCTTCAACTCATACATGGTCCTTATGGCCAGGCCCCTTAAGGGCGGGAACACACATGCAGCCATGAGGCCTAGTAGCAGGAAGAATTCCTGGTAATAACCCAAATACGCGTCTTGGCGCCTGAGCAGATAGAATGAGCTCGCGCGTAGAGTGTTCCTCTCGGACGGGCAAAATACGGCGCTAACGGCCTTCGACCCCACGAGCAGCGGTTTGACGACCTCTTCGTAGGGCGTGCCTTCCACCAACTTCATGGGCTCCCCGTAATCGCTCACAAACTTCTTCGCCGAATCGCACCTTTTTTTAGCATAAGCGTCCAGCGAGCCCGTGACGATGAAGCTCTGGTTGCTGTGCACCTGAAGGCCGTAAGAGGACGAGGATCGTAGACCATGATGCCCCCTTGGAGCAGGGACGCCACAAAGTACAGCCTGTCCACGGCCAGCTTCATCCTCCTGAACTGCTCGACGCCAATGGCGTCCAAAGCCGACCTCCTGATCGACATGTTGCTGGAGTTAACGCCCATATTCAGGCGCATCAGTTTACTCAACGCGCCAGGGTCGCTTCCCCTCGCTTGAAACGCGCGGTGCACGGCTTCCTCCCCCATCCGTCTCCCTCTCGCATCCACAAACACACGGCGGTTTGTGTGGAATACGACTTCACTGCGCTGAAAGGTCGACCTGACGGCCTCCAGTTTCTCATCGGAAAACATGTTATCGTCGTTCAGGAATGACAGGATGTTCCCGTTTGCCTCTTTAAGGGCGGCTGCTAAATACCCCCCTGATTAGGAGAGTCGCAAAAAATTGATTTGATGTTATTTTTGGATATTATATCATCAATCTTTTTATCAAAAAAATTTTTAACAACAATAATTTCATAGTATTTACGGGGTAAAGTTTGATTAATAACAGATTTAATAGCATCTTCTAAAAATTCTTTTCTATTATAACAGTACTCCCGCAAGTATAATGCTTCACTCTTATGAGGAAATTTATTAGGGGCCTCATCAGTTTTAACGGTTTAGGGAATAACAAATGAGGTCCAACAGGAAATTAGTAAGGAAATTATATAAACTCTGCTCTAAAGCCTTACATGATAACC
>Ga0080003_1001681_pt1 | contig 11243 bp, 9 predicted proteins | sample JossMetagenome_FD_69206 | JGI IMG/M metagenome (GOLD analysis project Ga0080003, IMG submission 69206) | Hot spring microbial communities from Joseph's Coat, Yellowstone National Park, USA - JC2_E (SPADES assembly) (version 2) | ecosystem: Environmental > Aquatic > Thermal springs > Hot (42-90C)... | reverse complement strand
ATATATCTTCATCTGCTCCAGTTAAAATAAATTTTGCAAATGCAAAGACTTTACTATTAATAACAACTTTGTCTTCAGTACTAACACCAATAAAGGTTATAGTTTCAAATATAACTTCAACAGCACCTCCAGCGCCAAAAGGATTCATTATGGTAGGTGCATTAAATATAACTATAAATACAACTGCAAATGTAAGTACATCAATAACACAAGGATATCCATGCAGCGAGAATGCATCTCTTATTGCACCATATATTTTCAAGAATGGTACATGGACAGCAATAGAACCTTTTGCTATCAATACAACTGCTTGTACAATGACCTATTTAGTACCAAAAGATCCTATAGTCGGAATACTTGCAAAAGTATTAGCACTAACCACGCCTATAACAACAAATATAACAAAACCTACTACAACAAAACCAAATATAACAACTAATATAATTACACCCGTAGTTACACCAACAACAACTTCTAGCTCTGTAGTTTACATAATCATAGTAGTAATAATCATAATAATAGTGGTTATTGTATACTACTTTATGTCAAAAGGTAAAAGGGTAAAACAAGTAATGCCGTGACTTAAAAGCGCGAAAGCGCTTTTCTTTTATTTTTAATTTTTTATTCTTTTTGTTTTGTAACCTTAATAAAGATATTATTATATTCAGATATATTTTAAGATATTAAGATATATACTTAATAATACTTAATAAAGATATTTTATTTATTATAATAGACTTACATAAGTGTTCTTTAATATTTTTAATAAAAATATAATGAAAATATAATAATAAATATTAGAGGTAATTTCTTATAGCAGGAAGGGGACTGCAAGATATATAAATGTTAAGGATAAATAATAATATATTTTTTAAATTAGATAAATAATAATATATTTTAAATTAGGTATTTATATAATATATATTAATAAAAATAAAATAATATAAAATTAAAATATATATACTAATATACATCATTAATAACTCATATATGCTAATTAAAACTAAAAATAATAATATAATAACATAATATAAAGAATATAAAGGGATTATATGGCGAATATATTTGAAGTCGAAAGCTCAGAGCTTGTAAAGCTAGCCGCAGAAAGGCTGAAGAGTAAAATAAACAAACCAGAATATGTTAATTATGTTAAATCCGGTGCGGATAAGGAAAGACCTCCACTAGATCCAGATTTCTTTTATTTAAGAACCGCTTCAATATTAAGACAGGTTTATATTAATGGACCTGTTGGAGTATCAAGACTTCGTGTAAGGTATGGTGGAAGAAAAGAGCATTCTGTTCATAGAAGGCATGCGGTAAAGGCGGGTGGCAGCATAATAAGAGATGCGTTTGTCGCTTTAGAAAACCTGAATTATGTTAAAAAGACAAAGAAAGGCAGGGTTATAACACCTGCTGGCAAATCATTTCTTGATAAGCTCAGCAATGAACTTTCAAAGAAATAATTTATTTTATTACTTTACTTTATTAATTTAAATTTGTTATATTTATTTAATCTACTATAATATAATCTACTATAATAATGTTAAATGTTTTACTTTTATTTATTTTGTTTATTATATTTATATTAATTTTATTTATTAATTATAAAGTAGTATATGATAAATATATGATAAATATGTCAGGAGAATATTACGATGATGAATCTGATGAATCAGAGGCTGGTGCTGATGACCAATCAAGGCTACAGAAAGCGCTGGCAGAGCAGTATAAACGCATACAGATTGAGCAGCAAAAGAAGGAGCTGATGAGGAATCTGCTTGATGATCAGGCATATGAACGTCTTATGAATATAAGGGCATCAAATCCAGATCTTTACTCTCAGATTGTAAATATTATTATATCGCTTGTGCAAACTGGAAGGTTACAGGGCAAGCTTTCAGAAAAGCAGTTCCTTGCAATTCTACAGAAGCTTACAACACGTCAGGAGCCCACAATAAACTATAAACATAAATAATATAAAATATAGATAAAAAATATAAAATATAAAAATATTAAAATAAAAATGAATAATAATAAATAAAATAAAAAAGGCAAAGATGGATAAAGATAAATAAAGATAATTAATAATTAATAGATAGTAATAATAAATAATAATATAAATAATATATTCATAACATAAAAAATAACAATATATAAAATAATATAAAATATATAAAATTTAATAATATAAAAATAAAATTAAAATAATTAAATATATGTTAAAAAGGTGTTTAATTTGTCAAAGAAAACACAGAAGAAGAAGCAGATGCTTGGTAAGCAAATTAAAAAATCCAGGAGAGTGCCAGTGCTTGCTGTTGTAAGGACGCACAGAAGAATACAAAGCAATAATTATGCAAGAAACTGGAGAAGGACAAAGCTCAGGTTGAAAGAAGAATAATCATGGTGAAATTATGGCAGAAAGATTAATTACATTAAATATTAGGAGGTATCTTGTCAGGCAGCCCAGGCCTAAGAGAGCTAGAAGGGCTATGCGCTATATAAGGGAGAGGGTAGCGCACTACACTAAAATTGTTCCTGAAAATATAAGGATAGGACAGGATGTTAATAATGCGGTGTTTAAGCACTATGCAAAGTACATGAATCCTATAAAGCTCAGGGTTTTAATTGGTACTGATACTGCAGATGTATTGATGTTCAAGGAAGGAGCGAGTGCAGATGCAAAAGCAGCAGCAAAGCCCAATGAGAAGACAGCAAAAGAAAACAAGAAAGAGGATAAGAAAGAAAAAGCAAGCAGTGAAGATAAAGAAAAAAGTAAGAATAAACAAGATACAGCAAAAGATGTTAAAAACAACAAAAAAGTATAAAGGTAAATAAAGACTGCAAAACCTTCCTTTTATACTTTATTTTTATATATTTTATTATACCTTTTTCTCTTTTAAGTATTAATTTCACCTTTACTACTTTTAATCCTTTTATTTATGTTGTAGGAAGATGAAGTATAGATCGTGCAAGGTAGCCTATAGTTATGGTTACCGCATCAACGCCCAATGATATCAACAAGGTTTTTGTAACAACACTTGTTATTTTGTTATTGCTTATTACTGCTATTATTATAGAGGTTATACCTATTATCAGAGTTGTGACAACAATTGCAAATATAATACCTGTTATCCCGCTGAAGCCTAGAATAAAAGGTGCAAGGGGAAACAGCGATCCTATAAAATACATAACGCCAACATTTAAAGCAGATCTTTTTGCACTTTTGCCTTTCTTTTTAACATATTCCTCATATTTCGTTGAAATGTAGGCGCCGCCGCCCATTGATAATGTTCCAGATATGCTTACTATAAATCCACTAAGTACAACAAGTATTGGTGTGCTTATCGCCATTGCAATTCCAACTATAACCGCAAGGATTTCAACAAGTCCATCATTTAACCCGAATATTATATCACGTATGTTTGTTATAATATCATTCATGTTTGTTATCTCATTTTCTATAACCCTCTCTCTTTTCTTTTCATCCTCCTCTATTTTGTTTGCAATCATCAATTCTTCTTTACTAAGACCTTTTAGTTTTATTATTCTGCTTAATTTTTCTTCAACCCTGTTCTCAAAATATTCCAAAAAGCTTATCGTTAATGCAATTCCAAATATCCTTCTTATAAAGAGCACAAACCATTCGGTTATTTTTATCTTAGCTTTAGGGGTATTAATATTATTTATCTTTAATGCCTCCTTCCATAGTGCCTTATGTCCCTCCTCCTCTTTTGATAGCGCTATCAAATAATCTTTCAATTTTTTATTGCTTTCCTTTTTTGATAATGCGCTATAAACTGCAGAATGCATCGCCTCCATTTCATATAATTCAAAAAAATATTTTTTCTTCAAATCTGAGAATTGAGAGTCTTCCAGGAAAACACCTTTTATTTTTTTATTTATTTTGTTTATTTTATTCATAATTTAGTGCATCTTATATATTCCTATATTTGTTTTATATTTCATTCTCATTTTCTTTTTCTTCTTATCTTCACTATATCTATTATCTTCTTCCATATCTGTTAATAAATGCAATGTACCTATTTAATAGATCCAAAGGCGCAGAGGGTTTTGTCGCCTTTATAATTTCTGAAAGATCATTTTCTGTTATTTTTGTTTCCTTGCCGGTATCAACCTCCTTCTCCATTGCATTTGTCTTTGCTTCTCTGCAGACATTTGCTATATCAGCGCCTGTGAATCCTTCAGAAATTGCCGCAATATCATTAAAGTTTATATTTGGATCAATAGGCACGCCAGCGAGATATTTTCTAAATAACTGCGCTCTTGCGTTTGCATCCGGCGGCTCAACGTAGATTAGTTTATCGAATCTTCCAGGTCTTAGAATTGCGGCATCAAGCATATCCGGTCTGTTTGTAGCGCCGACAATAACAATATTTTTTGTCTTCCTTATTCCATCAATCTCTTCTAAGAGCTGGCTGGTTATCTGCACCATAAACTCGGATGAACCCTCCCTCTTGGGAAATATTCCATCAATCTCATCGATAAATATTATTGATGGTGCATTTTCCTGAGCTCTTGCGAAAGCCTCTTTTATAGTTGCATTCGCCCTTTCAAGCCCTTCTTCTGCAATCTCCGCACCGCTCAGCTCGATCATTGTCACGCCCTCAAACTCGTTCTTTACCGCCCTCATAATCATTGTTTTTCCATTTCCTGGCGGACCAAACATTAGAAGGCCATTTATCGGCTTGATATTATACTTCTGCATTAAATCAGGATGCAGCAATGGAATCTCTATAGCCTCTTTTATTGCTTTCTTTACATCATCTAATCCTATAACATCATCGAGCACTACATCCTTCTCAGTCCTTCTTATCTCATGATGCAGGCTTCTCTCATAGTCAAGCTTGAACTTCATATACATATCAATCTGTGCAAGTGTTGTTGATGGTTTTGTCTGTGCTATCACCCTTAATATATCCTCCTCTTTTATTTCAAATATTCTGCGCTTCAATGTCGATTCCGTTGCCGCTGTCTGTGCGATTGAATCAACAACAGCTTTGATATCTGCACCGGAATATCTATCTGTCCTTAAAGCGATTTCATCATAGTTTATATCTTCGGATACTGGCAGATTGCTGAGGTATTTTTTAAATATCTCTTTTCTACCATTTGCATCAGGAAGCGGGACATATATTAGTTTATCAAATCTTCCAGGTCTCAATATTGCAGAATCAAGCATATCTGGTCTGTTTGTAGCGCCGACTATTACAACCTTGTTTATTTTCTGGAATCCATCCATCTCAATAAGGAACTGCGATAAAGCATGCCTTCTTGTTTCATCCGCTTCTACCTCTCTGCTTGTTGCAATACTATCAATTTCATCTATAAAGAGAATGCATGGAGTATTCTTTCTTGCAACAGTAAATATTTTATTTATCATTCTTTCAGATTCTCCAGGATAAGCGGATATAAGATCAGTTGCTTTAACATAATAGAATCCAGCATGAATTTCATTAGAGAGCGCACGCATCAGCAGGGTTTTTCCGGTTCCTGGAGGACCAAATAGCAATATGCCTTTGGACGGCTTTACATTATATGCTCTTGAAACCCCCTTTTCCTCAATAGGCAAAATGATTGCCTCTTTCAGCTCCTCCTTTGTCTGTTCGTAATCACCTATATTTTCAAATGTTTCAGATGCAGTTCCAGATGATAAATCTTCAAAAGCCTCTCCGAACTTCATCCTTACATCCTCTTTTTTAACCTCCAGTGCTTTGACAATATTAACTCCATTAGATTCAAATGCAAATAAGAGTATAGGTGTAATCAAAAAGCTTATTAGGGGTATAAACATAGGAACTTGTGAGGGATAGCCGGAAGCACCAACATATAGAATATAGAATAGAGGAAATGCGATCCCAAAGAGGCTTGCATATGTTCCCTTTAATTTTGACCTGCTTTTTGTTGCGTACCAATCAACAAGCAATACTATTAATATAAAAAATAAGATTTCTATAATATAATTGAATCCTCCTACAATTAATGAAACTAATATAACTGAAAAGATGCTAGGTACAGCAGAAATTGTAGCACTTTCGGTAAATGTTGATACTGCATCATTGAATCCAACAGCAAGGTTTGCGGGTTCTGGTTTTGATACAGAATCAATATTTATAATTGAAGTGTATGCATTTCCTAAATAATTATGTGCAGATTGCGTATTATATATAATATAGCCCGCATTGGAGATTCCGGTTATACCTGAAAAAGCAACGATTAGAAGTACTGCTCCGGTGATCATTATAATTGCGCGTTTATTGCCTATTGTTATAATTCCATATAAAAACATAGGTATTACAAAGATGTAGCCGAGAGGAGAGAAAGCGAGTGCAAATATAATATAGGTAAAAAGCATTGTTCTATAATGCATATAGCCGAAGATCAATATAAGGGTTGCTATCAGCATAAAAGCCCAGGCTAGAACAGGGGTTTGATACATAAATAATGGAAAGAGTACAAATGTGAATACTATTAAACCCAAAAAGGGATGGTATAATGTTGCCGCAAATAGGATTATAAGAAGTATTATAAATGCATAAACGGGGTAAAAAGGCATTACAAGGAACATAGATAAGAATGCGATTGATACTAAAACCGCATCTATGAAGCTTTGCTTAGAAATTATATCTATAAATCTATCTTTAATAGTATAATAGCCGATCGGTCTTTTCAATGCTCTCTTATTTTCCTGCTGCTGAGCTGGCGCTTGCGTGTTAGGCTTCGATGCAGATCCAGACGCCTTTATTATCTGCTTTTTTTTCTCAGCTACATCAGGCATTTTTCAAACCCTATATTCATATATTATTATATAAATTAATACTTAATAGGTTTTCTATCAATCAATTTAATTTTCTATTTTTGTCTAAGTTTAAAAGATATTTTTACTATAATATTTTATAAGTCTTTCACTTGCTTTTTTAAATAAATTTTTATAAATATAAACTTAATTTTTTACAAATATAGATTTATAAATCCATTCAAATTATTTTTATAAACTTATTTCTTTGAATTTTCTTAATCTCATATTCTCTATTTAATTAAATTTTAAATGCAAACCTTATTCAAACTTTATTTATATATTTTTATATTACGTTTAATTATATTATTTTATTCAGAGAAGAAGATGCAGAAAATATTTATAAATCTATTTGATACAATACTTATATCAATATCTTATAATATCTTGATAAGATAACACATTAAAATCAAATTAAGATATAAAAATATAAAATTTAAAGTAGTAAAATAAGATTAAAATATAATAAGAATATAATATTAATTATAATATTTGATAATAAATAATATTTTATCAATGTTCCCGTCGTAGCTCAATGGCAGAGCGATCGGCTGTAGTTTGTTTCCTAACATAAACATGTTAGATACCGATAGGCTGGGAGTTCAAATCTCCCCGACGGGATATAGGTGTATTCATGCTGAGAAGTCATTTCATAAAAGAGCTTTCAAAAGATATGGATGGAAAGCACGTAACTCTTGCTGGCTGGGTTCACGAAGTTCGCGAAACAGCAAAAATAACCTTTCTTCTTTTAAGGGATTCTACCGGTATAATACAGGTTATAGGAAAGGAGAATGAAGTGCCTCATGAGATTATAAAGCAGATGTCGATGCCAAAAGAGAGTGTTGTCCAGATTTCAGGTATTATAAAAGCGAATCCGCAAGCAAAGCTCGGCTTTGAGCTTGTTCCCGACAAGATCGTTAATTTAAATCCTTTATCAATAAACATACCTTTTGAGGTTACTGGCAAGGTGCCTGCTGATCTCGATGTGCGCCTAAATTACAGATATGTTGATCTTAGAAGACTTACTACAAAGTCGATATTTAGGATAGAATCTACAATCCTAGGTAGTTTTGTTGATCTCTTTTCAAAAGAGGGCTTTACACAGATAAGGACTCCAGGTATAATTGCAGAGGCTAGTGAAGGTGGCAGCGAGCTTTTCGAGGTAAAATATTTTGAAAAGACTGCATATCTTGCACAGTCGCCGCAGCTCTACAAACAGCTTGCAATCATCGGCGGCTTGGATAGGGTATTTGTGATTGTACCTGTCTTCAGAGCTGAGAAGTCAAATACTGTTTACCATCTATCCGAATCAACGCAGATGGATATTGAGATGGGTTTTGTAGAAGCGGATGATGCAATAGCCTACCTTAAAAAAGCAGTTCTTACTATCCTCAAAGATGTAAAGGAGAAGAATGCTGCAGATTTGGAAGAGCTAGGAGTCAAGCTCGAGATTCCAGAGATAAAAACAGTAACCTATGAGCAGGTTATAGATAAGCTTAATAGCAAGGGTTTTAATCTCGAGTTTGGCAGTGATATTTCAAGAGAGCATGAATTTGGAATACAAGAGGTATTTGGTGATGCGGTTGTTGTCAAGGATTTTCCAACAATGATTAGAGCATTCTATTCAAAACCAAAAAAGGATAATCCAGAACTTTCAGAAAGCTACGATTTTATTTACAAAGGGCTTGAAATATCCAGCGGTGCACAAAGGATACATGAACCTGAAATGCTCATCAATGCATTGAAGAAGAGGAATCTCGATCCAAGCAAATTCGAGTTTTATATTAATGCATTTAGATGCGGGGCACCTCCACATGCTGGCTGGAGTATAGGTTTAGAGAGATTTGCAATGCGCATAACAAATTCAAGCAATATAAGAGAATGCTCTATGTTTCCGAGAGATAGAAAGAGAGTAACACCTTAGTTTACCTAGTTTAAGATATAATAATTATTTAAGATGTATAATAATTAATAATGATTATATGGAGGATTGTGTATTCTGCAGGATAGTTGAGGGAAAGGAAAAATCATTTAAGATATACGAAGATAAAGATTTTATTGCGATACTTGATCTCTTTCCGAACATAGAAGGCCAGACGCTACTAATAACAAAGAAGCACGTTGATAGCTATGCTTTTGATCTCTCAAACAAGGATCTATCTAATATTATAGTTGCGGCAAAGAAGGTTGCAAAGATTCTTGAGAAAGGATTGAATGTAAAGAGGGTTCATATAGTTATAGAAGGAACTGGTATAAATCATTTTCACGTGAAGCTGTATCCTGCAATAGGAATGAAGGATAAGAATGAGACACGTCTATTAAGTAAAACTGTACATTTTGATAAGTATGAGGGCTATATAACAACGCTTATAGGTCCTAAGGCAGAAGAGAAAGATTTAAAAGACACACAGAATAAAATACTTAGTAATATTAATAATATTAATAATATCAATTAATAATCTTAAGAAATAAAATTAATAAATAAATAATTTAAATAAAAACAATTAATAAAAATAATATAAAAAATAATAATAAAAATAATTTAAATTAAATAATAAAAATAACAAACAATTAAAATATAAACAAATAAAAAGAGATAATAAAAAAAATAATATAGAAAATTAGATGCCTTGGTAGTGTAGTGGTCCAGCATACGAGCCTGTCACGCTTGTGACCCGGGTTCGAATCCCGGCCAAGGCGTATCTATAAAATAATATAAAATGTAGCAATTAAACATCAACAAAGTGTTTTCTAACTAATTTTATTTTTTAGCTGCTTAATACTATGAGTTTGTTCTTTGAATAGTTAAAAGAAAATAATTATTTAATTATTTGCCTTTCTTGATATATTTTTATTTTTATAAATACTATATTTTGCATGCTGGCTACAAAATAATATACTATTAGTGATCTATACTTTGGTGAAGCTTAAGTTTCACTATTTGGCTATTGTGAGAATTGTAGATAACTTTAAATATCTATTTTGCTACTAAATTAATATTAAACAAATTATAAATAAGTGAAGTGTGAGTATGTCAGAAACAGTATCTTTGCAGTTTCCAAGCGATTTTATAATTCCACTGCCTTTTAATCAAATATCTAATTTTGCAAAGAAAAGCAGAGCGCCTAATTGGCGTCAAATAGAAGCAGATGTTAAAAGATTGGCAATGGATAATCAGGAAGAGATAGCGAAGCTAAGCGATTCTATGATTAAAGCTATGACTGAGGATGTTTCATTAGGTAAAATTAGTGATATTACATTAGAAGAAATAAAATCTAAGATTGATTATTTAAATTCTAAGTTTAAGCACATAGATGAATATTTTGAGAGCCTTGACCCACATGATCAGAGAGACCTTCTATTACCATTTATAGATAAAGAGATTAGTATATTAGCTGAATACAAAGATAATTTCAAAATATTTATAATATCTAAATCAAGGTGGGATTTAAATGACTCGCTTATGTATTCATATTACCTACTTTATCAAGATTCTATAACTGCTTGGAGGAGTATTTTAAAGCAGGCATCTAGGGAAACAATAAAAAGTAAATTAAATATTATAAAAGGACTAATATTTATTTACAAACCAATAATATATGCATATGTTTCTGGTAAGAATTTACCTAATGAAGTTATTGTAAAGAGAATAGCTGAACTTAGAGCTAGCATAAACCCAAGTAAAATTTATCCAATAATTAAACCTAAAGTCTATGAGGCTTTGGAAGCTATTTCTGAAGTGCCTCCTGCCTAACCTAAAGTGATGATCTTGGTGGATGGAGATTTTGTAGATACTAATATTGTCTTCGATGCAATTTATCCTACAAGACCCCTTTACTCAAATTTTAGAAAAATTTTTGGTAATCTATTTCTTCTAAAAAAATTGTGTGTTACATTATCTACAGATACCGAAGCACAAATTATAGCAACAAAAAGTGCTGAGTTTCTTAGCGCAGAAATATATAATGTGATAAGGCCTATAGATTGGGATAGTTTGAATGTAAATATTAAAGAAGAGAAAATAAAAGAAATAAAGAATAATTTAAAATCAAATGAAGACATTAAAAAGAAAGATTTAATGATTTTTGTAGAAAGCGCATTAAAAACAATAACACCAAATCTCCTAAGTTTTAATAAAAAAGATATAATAGAAGAACTATGTCCACATTTACACTATTATTATACACGAGACTTACAGAGGGAGATATCAGAACACTTTAGTATACCACCTGCAGACGGAAACCATCCTAAATACAATATCTTGATAGAAACAATAAAAAAATCAAATGAATTATGTAATGCATTTAAACATAATGAAAATCAAGACTTTGATATATTATCTGATTTAATTTTATTAGTTGAAGTTGGAGCGAGATATATAATTAATATCACACAAGATTTTAATAAAATAAATTTTTATTCTAGGGAT
>Ga0080003_1001680_pt1 | contig 11247 bp, 17 predicted proteins | sample JossMetagenome_FD_69206 | JGI IMG/M metagenome (GOLD analysis project Ga0080003, IMG submission 69206) | Hot spring microbial communities from Joseph's Coat, Yellowstone National Park, USA - JC2_E (SPADES assembly) (version 2) | ecosystem: Environmental > Aquatic > Thermal springs > Hot (42-90C)... | reverse complement strand
GTTTACTTTGCTAATTCTTTGTCTTCTTATATCAATAACCTTAACGAGGTTCCGCTTTACTCTCTTGCAATCCTTAAGAGTCCTTCCGGTCAGAGTATTGTGGGTTTCGTTTTTGCTTTGCCTCCTAAAGGTATCCTTATTGTCCCCGAGTACGGTTTTGTTGGTCTGAAGTCTATCGAGGCTGAACTTCTCGAAGTTAAACCTGAGAACTTAAACCTTTACATCGTAATTTACGATTATGCTGAGGTATTGGAATATGAGGAGGAAGCCGGTGTTTCAGTTCAAGCACCTCCAGACCCTTATGCGGTTTTCTCTTACCAGTTTAGGATTGATAACGTAGGTACTGTTGTTACTCCCAGGGTTATATTAGAGATTCCTCAGAGTGATGTCAATTTCATTGTTACCTTGATAGACGATATTAAGAAGTTCTTCCATAAACTGTGACGGTATAGTTAGTTTTTTAAATCCTGTATCCATTATTTTTTTTATGCATAAATTGACGGTGTTCGGTTGTAATGGTGATATTTTTAAGGAGTTGGTTTTCCCTTCTAAAGAGTTTACGAAGGCTTATACGAAAATGTTGGCTGAAGACTTTGATAAATTGGGATACTGGGTAGACTTTAAGAAAGTAGGGGATAAATATGTTGTTAAGGTCGAGCATCAAATAGTTGCTGTAGGTGATTGATTTATGGAGTTTTATGCGGTTGAGGTTAAGGACTCTGACGGTTACCTTATTATTTACAGGGAGTTTACTACTTTATCCGAATCTCAGACTTATGCCGATATCTTAGCAGAAATTATCTCTTGTGCGGAGTCCTGTAAGGCTAAGGAATTGACTCCTAGTGATTCTTCTATTTTAAGACTTAGGGGAGTAAAATCCAAATATTTTATTATTGAAAAAGTCTGTAAGAGATGACGTGGTTGTTATATGCTTACTGAGGACGTCCTTACTAAGAAGAAGTTGGGATGTATTGACCTAGTGGTTATTGCACTTGCTCTCGATAAAGCAGGTGTAGAGTATAAGATAAATAAGGACGGTAGTTTGAGTGTATTTAACGTTGAATTTGCTCTAGTCCAATCTTTTGATGACCATAAAGTTAGTGGTTATATTGGAAATGTTGATGTTGATGGATATTTTGATGTGGTAAATTACCATACTAGAGTTGATTTGGTGTGTAATAAGTACAGTAGACGTGTAGTTATCGATAATTGATTTTACAAAGGGTTATTTCTCTCCCATCATCGCTAACATAAGTAAATGTTGTCCCTTCTAATTTTCTCAGTAGTTCTACTCTATTTTTAGTCCAATCATGAATACCGACGCACCATTGTTCGTATTTTTTTAGTTCGTTTACGTTTAGGTTTTCTTCACACCCTTCACAGTCCATTACGAATATGTTCACGTTTTCATATTCTCCTTTCCATTCGCTTTTCATTACTGCTTTATCACAAATGTTGAAAGTCTTGCAGACTTCTTCCCATTTTTTTCTTAAGTGTTCTTCTTTCTCATATTGTATTACGTATTTTGCTCCTCTCCATAAGAAGTATAATGCACTACTCCCGCAATCTGCTCCTACTATTTGTATTGTTCTTCCGAAAACGTCTAACTTTCCGTAAGCGTGCGGATATTCCCTCCAATAATCACATTCTAATTTCCTAAAATATTCCTCGATGTTTTCCATATTAACCTATTCCCTCATATATTCTTATTTTTCCGTTAAGTACTTTTTTTCCTAATTTTTCTAATGCGTTTCCTATTATTTCTCGAGTTTGTGTGTTGTCCAGTATGTTATTTATTTCTATTATTACTTTTACTAATATCTTGTTTCCGTTTTTTTCATACATTATCAGGCTTAAGCCACCCCCATAATTCTTGTCCTATAGTTATATAATGATAACGAAGGGACTTGAACCAGCATTTCCAACTTAAGTCTTCCCATTCTTCCTTAGTTATTTTTATTTTTCTTAAATCTTCTATTGAGTCTATTTCTATACCGCACTCGTATTCCGTGTGTAAGTCGCTTTTAATATAAATTAGTGGCGTGCCTACGCTTAGTGCTTCTATAGGATATATGTCGTCGTTTATTGCTATATAGAATAATGCGTGCGATAACAAGTAGTATTTTATGTCTTCGATTAATCCCGTTAACTGGAAGTCAGCGTCAGGATGGTCACTTATGAGTGTTAGTTGTTTTCTCTTTCCTTCGAAGGCTTTGAGTACGTCTTGTGGTATATTTTTCGTAATAATTATGTACCCTCTTCTTGCATTAAAGTCAAAGTTTACGTGTTTTTGGGCTAATTCGTCGTCTACTCCCCACGGAATTATTTGTTCTACTTTTATCCCGTTTTTTTCCATGTACTCTTTTAACCATGTTGATGTTGTAATTATTTTCCGGTAGTCTATTATTTTCATATTGTCTTTTCCCGGTTTATCGCACCATATTATTCCTATATTTGCTACGTCACATTCTCCGACGTAAAAATCTGCTGGCTTAAGGTACGTTTTTATTATATCGAACCCGTGGTATTTTTTCATGTAATATATTGTTCTGTCTACTATTAACTCGTAATAACAGTTTCTGCACGGTGTGTAAATTTTTTTTATCATTTATGATATATTTACCCCTATTTCGTATTTATATACATTATCCACCTGGGTTTTGTTTAGGTATACGGTTCATAATTGGTCATAAACCTTTATAAGTTGTCCTTCACCTTTTTTTATTATGAAGCTCGTTACTTTTATAACGCCTAATAATAAGGTTCAGCTTCCCTCTTGGGCTGACCTTGTCCTCAAAGTTTATATTGATGATATACGTGTCGCGTTATTATCCGTCTTCGGGTACTCTGAGGACGTTTTAATACTACGTAATGATGTTAAAATGACCGATAAGGGTGTTGTGGTTAGGTTTTTTAGTTCATTTAAGTCCTCGGCTGTGATAAAATATGGTAACCGGGAGATAGGTTACTTTCTTTCAGTCCGTGATAAGAATATGGATTCAAGGCTCGTTATTACTCATTATGCTCTTAAGGTCTGAGGTTATTCTTTGTTCTAGGTCGTGTTGTACGAATTCTTTGCTTTTTTCTAACGCTTTTGCGGATAAGTCTTCGTAACAGCTTTTTTGTTTTATGCATTCTTCAGCTTCTTTTATCGCTTCTCTCACGTCATTGTCCTTTATTAAATAGTTTTCCATCCCGTTTTCTATTGTTACATCATATGGGTCTATCGGTATACCTACTGCGAATTCTTTATAACTATAAGCATTAACATATACAGCAGGTACTCCAACTGACATGGCTTCCATCAACGGCATCCCGAAACCCTCTACTTTTGATAATGATATGTAGAAGTATGACTTGTGTAATAGCTTGTAAAGGTATTTTGTATCTAGTGTGAACACCGGTATGTCGTAATCACCTACGTTTGATACTACTTTTGTGAGTTTTCTTAATCCCATCTCTCTCAGTGTGTTTATCATGTATTCTATCCTTTTCCTACCTTTTGCCTCTGCACCTACTATTGTAAAGAGGTATTCCTTTTTTACATTTTCTTTCCTCTCCTGTTCTGCTATTAAGTTGTACGGTGGTCTTAATACGCCGTCTACGTGTGTTATGTCTTTTATTAACCCCTTTACGTATTCCGATGTGGTATATACTTTTGCTTTTTTCATGTCACACCCTCCGTTTACTAAGTACGGTGTGTCGACCCATACTATCATCGGTTTGTCCGTATAAATACAGCTGAATGTTTCCAGGAACTCTTTGGCATCGGTAATATTGAAATACGTAGGGGACATTAGTGACTGGGTCAGTGTGTAGTTTCTGAAACGCTGTTTTACGTTCTGAAAGAAGTAATAAAAACTGCAGTTTTCTCTGCAAGGTACGTATACTATCAGTTCGCGTAACGGCATTTCATGATAAAATTTATTCGCTTGGAAATAAGTTTATATGTAGTGGGAAAATGTCTGCAATATTAGGGTTAGTAGGTATGGCAGGTGGTGGAGCCGGTGGTATAGGTGACGCTGTAGGTAGGATTATCGGGGACTTGGAACGTGCGTTGGCACGTTTTGGTTCCGCTGTAATCAGTGCGTTTAAATCAGTCATTGATAAAATAATTGCAGTATCCAGCAGAGTAGCCCGTATTATAGAGAGGTACTTCAGGATAGCCGTTCATTATGTGGTATTGTTCTTACGGCTCGGGTACCGTTACATGTATAGGTTTTATACACAGTTCCAGAGAGACCCATGGAGGACTTTACAATTTATAGGTACGATTGCAATACTTTTAAATAATAGCCTATTCCCGTGAGGTGAGGTAGTGTGTCAGACCAACCTCAACTAACAAAGGATCAAATAACCGATATAATAAAGAACGTTGTGGTATCTGTTGATGTGAGTAGTAATGCTGTTGTAATATCTGCATATAAACTGGTTTCTTATTTCCTTAAGGGTACCCAGGACGTCGAGAAGGTGTTGAAAGTTGATGTCACTGAGGACAAGGAACTCGTTGTTTATGCTTCTGCTAGACCTAAGAATCAGTTTATTAAGTCACTCGTTATTAAGGCAGTACTTAAGAGCGATATTCTGTCCATGTTAAGGGCTAAATACGAACTTATTAAGAACGGAGACGACGTCTATATTAAGGTCTACTTGGAAAATAACCAACCTCAAAACGTTCCCACTACTAACCCCACTGAAGAGGTAGACTTCTAATGTCGTCCCCAACACCTACATATAGTGCGTCAGTCTCTTCCGACTTCCTTAGGTATATGCTTGCATATGCTACGGGTAATGATGGTTGCATACAATCAATAACTGCATTATTTCAGCCATCAGACCAGACCATATCTGCACAGTATGTGTCTGGTTCATCAAACGTTAATGCCGGTTTTTTTTACCAGCCCACTAGTACGGGTGTAAATATAGTTTTCTTCTCTACTACTGTCCCCCAAGGGACTTTTACAATTATCCTTACTGTCACAACTACACAAGGGAACAGTTATCAGCTCGCCTTAATAAATACCCTCCCGCCGAACCCGAATTATGCTTTAGTCGTTATAATTGAACTCACTATAGAAGTCCAGTTTACACAATACGTTGATCCTCAAGCAATGTTGCAAGCGTTTACTGCTTTCGCTTCTAGTCAGTGCCAAACCCAGTCGCCACCACAAATCAGTTATAGCGGTCAAGGTTTTGAAGTAATTTATCAATATAACCAATACACGGGTACTTTCTTTTTCGCTTTGCTCGTGGCAGTAAATAATTCTCAATCACTTAGTTCACTTCAAGTCACGGTAACTATGGCAGGACAAAATGTCGTTAGTGCAACTATCAGCGTTCCCGGCTCGGAGTATGCCTATTTTTTATTTACTGTTTCATTAGTATTTTCAGGTGGGTGAAATGAAAGTAGTTTCCCCGGTATTAAGAGGAGGTGTTAATATTTATATCAATGGTGAGTTAGTAGCGTCAAGGCATAATAATGTTACGGCGTCTTTTATCCTTTCATTGGTTAAGGCTATTATTGGTGTTTCTTCAACTTATGGTGGGTATTTTGAAATGCCATCAACTGCTGTTTTAAAGTTACGGTATGAAAATACGCCTGTAACTTCTGCGGTAGTGAGCCACGTTTCGTTTACTGAGGATGTCATTAGCGGTTATGAACACACACGTATAATCTATAGCTTTAGCGACGCGTCAAGGACTAAGTACCATTTTGATTCTTTGCAACTCTGGACTGCTTCTGCTCACTCGTTGTTGGCACACGTGTCCGAAGCGTTTTTAGACACGCCGTTACTTAAGAATCCTCAAGACGTAGTGCAAGTCGATTGGTGGCTGGAGATGGTGAGTGGTGAACCGTTTGCTAATATGTTACAATACCTTCAGCAGGAGCAAGCTACTTATTGTCAGTCTTCGTGTGACATATCTTCTGCAATAAATTACATGATACCTAACATATTATACGGTTATAGTGTCTTCAATGTATACTTTGCCCTCCTCGCCCTTCCTAATATCTTAACCGTGGCTAGGGATATTAAGACACCGCTTACTAACTTTCTCGTCCAAACACTTACTTCGGCTAGCGATATAAAACCTGAAGGTATTGTGAGAATTGGCTGTCTTGATGTCTGTAATTGTAAATTTTCCGTGTCACAAGCATCGGGGTTTGTCAGTGAATTTGTAGGTGACAATTATGTCTACGTAGCGTTTAATTTTAATAATCCCTGTCCTTCTGGACAATATGTAATACCGATAACTCGACTATCTTTAGGTAGACATCCTATTGCACCTAATATTCTTCCATACCCGATACTTTTCGCTGTTGCACCTGTGCCTTCAAGTGGTACGGGTAAATCGGCTCTGTTAATTAAGATACCATATGGACAATTAACGCTTAAGAACTTATTCACGCACCAAGGTGAGTGAATTGTCCGTTTCCCAACCCGCATATACTACTGCGTTTATGGGTGCTATAGCTTCTTCAGTAACGGGTATTAATGTCAATAAATACCCGCAACCTACGGGTTATCACGTTTATGCTACTTCACCGACCGGTATAGTTGACAATACAACTAACGTCTATATTTATAATATTAGTGACCAGTTCCAGGAGCAATGTGAGGTGACTTCAGTGACGTTTATAGTCATTTTCAAGAACCTAGCTCAGTATGAGTTTAACGGTCTCGCTTTTTATACTCAAGTGAACGGGCAGGACTTTATGGAAGTTGCGGATTTTACGCTCTCATCTATGATACAGAAACCTGCGAATTATGTGCTAGTAGTGTTTATTACTTTCTGTATCTCCACTCCCGTCCAATTTATAAACCCCATCCAGGACGTGACACAGGAATGCAGTCAATATTGTCAGAATGTTGACTGTAATTCGGTTGCGAATAATATCTGTAAGTCCTTTATACCGTTGTCATTGTTTAACCTCGTTTTCCTTTATTTACTCGGTGTCACTGTAGAAGACTTGGAAATTGCCCCTAACGTCCAACAACAGGTGGAGCAATACGGTAACTGTTTAAATAATTGTAGTGTTGTTTGTGCTTCGGGTAACCCGATAGCTTGTCCTTTGTGCATAGCCGGGTGTATGACATTATTATTACAGAACCCGATAGCAATATTTGTAATTTATAATAAAATTTCTAATATAACCCAACTCCTCCCTCAGGGTATTAATACGGTATATGCTATAGATGTCTGTAGTGGAAAAATAGCCACACTTCAACCCCAAAACCTCCAGACCGGACTTAACATAGTCTCTCAGTGCGAAGTACAGTATATAGTCCAGTTCTTCTTACCCAGCACTAACGGTCTGTTTAACGCTTTGCAAATCATGGTCTCCACGTCGATTGCTAACATTAAATGTAATAGTTATTCCCTCGGTGTACTTTACTTTGAGGGAGTCCCTTTACCGTCGGGTGAAAACTTTATACTTACTGTTACAGTATCACAATCTCAGGGAGGTCAGTAATATGGCGGTCAAGATAAAGAGTTATTTCAAAATTGAACTGGGTGACAAAGGCACAATTAAGGTACATAATACTCTCACACCGGAGTACAAGTTTTTATTACAGGGTCTCCTCACAAGCGGTCAGGGTTACCGTGTGCCTTATTCTTACTATTCCGTTTCGTTTAAGGCTCCCTCTAACATTTACGTCGTTTTGCTTAATCAAGGTACTGTAGTCGCTAGGTTGCCGGCTAAATTACAAAGTTACAATGAACAAATAAACGTTATAAACACCAGTAACTGTCAGAATAACTTGACTTCTTGTAACTTGGGTTCATTGACGTTCCAGTTAGAATATAGTGCGACCGATGAGACTAATGACTCATATACCTTTGATGAAATCCAGATTTGGGCAGATAGTTTATATGCTATAGCCTATACTAATGTTGGTTCCGTCACCAAGCATTCCAACACTTTCATAAAGGTTACGTGGGACGCCACTGTGACTATTGAATCAAACAATATCCTTTACATACCCGGGTGTACTAATTTTTCCTTTATGTTTAATGTGCAGTTGACGTTACCTAATTATCAGCCCTTACTTTGTATGAATATACCGTACATCATCGTTGCACTTACACTCGTTCCCTATAATTTCATACCCCAAAATACCTTCCTTTATACTCAACTTTCTGCCCTACTGAAACTCCTTAATATTTCCGGTTCCGGTTCTATGTTACCTACGCAATTATTGGACTTTCAGGGCGTCCAATATTACGTCGCCAATAACATAGTCTACCCCATGTCCGAGCCTTTCATCCTCACTAATACTAATCAGTCTAATACCATTACGTTATTTCTGCTCTACGGTATCAATAATAACTACTTCATTTATACTACCTACATCACCGTTAACGTGCAGTATTTCAAGTTATATACCCCGACGTTGATAATTAATGTGATAGAGGAGTAAAAATGTCGTTCCTGCTGTCAGCCGGACAGGCACTGCTTTCGGGTCTTGAGTCAATAGGTTCGTCTTTAGGGTCTAGTTTCAGCTCTGTCGCGAATGACGTCACTGGTGGTCTCTCGTCAGTCGCTAATTTTATACAACAGTTACCTTCAGATATACAAAACTTTTTCCAGACAGTAGCAGGTGCAATAATTGGCTTCGCACAAACATTCGGTGGTTATATCTGGGACGGTTTACAAAAAATTGCCCACGGTCTCGCGTCCGTAATGGCACCTATAGAGAGGGGGTTGGAGACCGTCGGCTCGACTATAATGGATGCGTTTGTAACGTTATGGGATGACTTGAAGAAATTTGTTTCTAATTTTGTCAATTTCATTATCTCAACTATAACCGGTTTCATATCAGGCGTACAGACGGTTATTAATGACATAAAGACAATGTTTACCGACGCTTACAATTTCATAGTTACCGTGATTACTGATATATACGAAATGTTCGTTACTATAGCCAATTTCTTTTTGGACATGCCCACGTTCTTCCAGAACGCTTCTAATTTCCTTAACTCGCTTTTCACCGACCCGGGAAACCAACCTAACCTCTTGACTATGATACCCAATATAATTGCTGGTGAAGTGTCAAGGGTCGCCGGTGCTATGCCGTCGGTTATAAGTTTTAACACGTATATGGAATTGTTACCCAAATTAGTATACGGTATTGCTAACTACCCGGTTTACACTGGTGGGTTTAAGAGCCTTTTGGGGAAGGCGTTGTTGTTGATGGGTTCGCCGTTTCTCACTGCTTTAATTTCTGCGATGACTGAGTCAATAATACAATCCTTCTTTAGTCCCACTCAGACTACGCAGAAAATACCAAGACCGTCCCAGCCACAATTACAGCCACTCCCCAACTTACCGTCTATACAATTGCAAAAACGTTCCGCGAATACTGCTTCTGTATCTGACTTACAGATGCAACAAGCACCTACTCTTACACCTACGCAAATAGAAGTCCAATTAGAGAGACCCAAAACTACCGGTGTCTTTGTTGAAGACGTCATCGGTATGGGTACTCCTAGTGGTGGTTCGGCGAAGTTGGTAAGCGGTTATGTGAACTTCCAGAACGCGATACAGGAGTTCCAGGACGTATTTGAAATAGTACCCGACTTCATTATGAAGTTGATACAGTCTTCACAATACGAGTTCAGTCAGAGCATGACTGTAAATATGGCACTAACATTGTTGGAGAACATATATCAGGTACAACAGACGGTAGAAGTGTTACCTTCTGTTGATGCTACGGCTATAATCTTACCGCCGAATATATCTATATGTAACCCTAATAACGTTCCACAGCCAAGTGAGTCCGCTTCCGCTTCATCTAATGATATAAATGCGAGTACTACGGTGCAAGTAGGAGAGGGTTTATGTATACCTCCTTATAACTTATTTGCAGATGGGGTTCTGGCATTGTTCGGTATTGTGCCTCAGATAACACAAAACATTGCTGATGTCGCAAATGCGGTGGGGCAAATCCTATCCACGATGCAAGCTTCGGACTTCCTGTCTGATAACATTAATGTAGTAGGACAGATTGTACCCGAGGTACAATACCCAAGTCCTATGTCTGACAATATCTCAGTCCAAGTCCAATTCACGGGTATTGCACCACCGTCTGAGACGTTAACGTTTTACATCCCGGTTAATATACCCTTTACTTATGTGATACAGCAAGTAGGGTCAACTACTTATAGTGGGAGTTTAAGTTATACTGTGAGTTGGTCATAATGAGTTCCAATTTGGCATATTTGGTTTATGAAGCTATGACTTCAAATTTAAATAGTGTATCTTTCTATGCCGTGGATACTGATAATAATACTCACCCGTTCAAGGTACTAGTACCTTGTGTAAATAAGTACTATTATTTTGATAGTAGTGAGTCTGAATATACGGCGACTTCGTTCGTTATATCTGTTAACGGTAATACTATACTCACTGTACCTCTCAATAACGTACAAAAGACGTCTAACATGACGTTGCTAGTACTCGTGACACTAGATATATCTATATCGTTGTCCGGTAACCTCGGTACATTGGTGACGCAAGTCATACAGGGTCTGTTCGCTGGAGTGATACTCAACTTGGGCTGTAATGCGACAGCGAGATACAGTGTTATAAATAAGCAGACTGCTCAGTATTCTGAAGGTTGTGTTAATTTGTCATTCAATCTCGTTAATAACTCTCAGTTTACAATTAGTGGTAGTATTTCCTATTCTCAATATGAAGTAGTAACAGTTACACAGATTACCATATCGTGTTTAAACGGTAGTGTTAAGGAAGGTTTATTGTCGTCAATAATACAAAGCGGTGAGTGTGCTAATTCTTCCGGTTGTACACTCACTATAACTGTGTTATTTAATTCGTGAATGAAAAACATATAACCCTCTTTTTCTTAACTTTAGTTATGAAGAAGAATTTAAAAGCTAAAGTTAACGCTAACGTTAAAGTATACCTTATCCCTAAAGACGAATTAAAAGTAGTGGACGGCAAACCGGTACTCGATGACAAGTACCTCGTTTACAATAGTAAGAAAAAGGAGGAGGGTAAATAATATGTCGCAAAAGCTCGTTATAAATAAGGAATTAGTGAAAGTTAAGGGTCATTATAAGGTAATTATTATTAAGAAAGATGATTTTTACAATGTACTAAAACTCGTGAAACTGAGGGTTCTGAATAAAGAATATGAGGTTTTGATGCCACCGTTAGACAATATGCAGAAGAATACTATAGATGTTAATGGTTTAGCCGTATTGATTACACAATATTTATCA
>Ga0080003_1001679_pt1 | contig 11260 bp, 13 predicted proteins | sample JossMetagenome_FD_69206 | JGI IMG/M metagenome (GOLD analysis project Ga0080003, IMG submission 69206) | Hot spring microbial communities from Joseph's Coat, Yellowstone National Park, USA - JC2_E (SPADES assembly) (version 2) | ecosystem: Environmental > Aquatic > Thermal springs > Hot (42-90C)... | reverse complement strand
CAATAACAGCCGTTCTGACAGCAATGGTTGCGGTAACAATACTTGCCCCTTACACGAGCGCTACTTACCAGATCGTCTCTGAAACAGGCATGGTTGCTGGGGGTGTAGCTTCAGCAGTGTGGTTGGGTGCCTTTTCAGGCGGCATTCAGGGATTTATGGGCAGCGCTTCGACGTCCTTTGGAAGTAAAGCTGTTACAGGATTAAAAGGAGCTTTGGGTGGAGCAACCACACACTTTGCATCATCTGGGTTGTCTGCAGTTTCAGGCAAACATTCTTCGCAAGCTATTTCACACTTTACACAAGTAATGAGGACTCTGACAAACACCGATTGAATTTTCACTTGAGAAACTTCTTGTATTTTTCGGCAATCTCGGGATACATTTTTCTCAGCTCCGGGAAGCGGTTTAAGGCGTCTGCTATAACAACATTAGGGACAAACTTCGCCCCCAACTCTTTTGTATAAAGAACGAATTTTGCTTCGTTAAACTCAAGCTTTGAAGGGTCATCAAGCATCACATAGTAATAGTATGCGGCATTGTAGACCATGGCTTCCGCAAGTTTTTGATAAATCTTTTTGACGCTTTCATCTAAAGCCTTTCTCACTTCAGCAGGGGCGTTCGTGTATTTTACATGCACAAAGCCTTTTTCTCTTTTAATCTCTACTCCTTCTACGCCCGCTTTTGCAAGGTTTTCAAACTCTCTGTAAATGCGCTGAATTTCTTCGTCCTTAACATCTCCAAAGTAAAATTCCCTTTCTTCTATCGTGTGTTTTATTATACTTTTCCCGAGAGCTTCGTGAATCTTTGGGTGCACAGCTTTCAACTCGGGAAACCTGCCGAGGATGTCTTCTATGATAGTGTCTGGTATGAAATCCATTCCGATTTCTTTTTCGTCAAGCAAATATTCAGCAAGCGAAGAATACAACTTTGAAGGGTCTGCTTCGAGCAATAAATAATATTTTGCCAAATTCCACAAAACTTCTTCGTAATGAATGTTAGTCATTTCTTCGAGATGCCTTTCGATCTCCGCACGGACTTCAGGAGGCGCTTTGCTATAATCAAAAATCCCGTCCTTCAAAACAATTTCGGGATGCTCTTCTATAATTTTGTCCAACCTTTTCACGATTGCTTCTAACCGAGCATTACCCAAAAACCCATCTCTATCTTCCTTATTATTCTGCATAACATTATTATAGTAAATAGATAGAAATATAAAAATATCGTTTTCAAAAGGGAACTCTCTTATCTGGAAATTATTTCCTGGCCTTAAACATATAGCTGATAAAACAAATTAAGCAGATTTTGGATAAACCTAATGAAGAGGTATGCGCGTAACATGCTTAGCGAAGATCAGATTAGGTGGATCGTTAATGCTAAGCTTGAAAGAAAACTTACTAACAGGGAAATTGCAAGGCATATCAATCAGAAGGGTACAGCAGCTTTACAGCGAACATAAAAGTAACGGCACATTACATGTTCAGAAAAAGGCTGGAAGGCATAAACAGCCTTTGCCTGAGCAAGTTAAATATGAAATTATTAAGCTTCACAAAATGTACAGAGCCAATGCGAGCTATATCGGCAAAATTCTCAGAGCAAAAAGGATACAGCATTGACAACAACAGGATCAACTAAGTCCTCAAGGAAGCTGGCTTGAGCGAGCCTAAAAAGTGGCACAGAAAGAAATGGATAAGGTATGAAAGAGAAAATTCTAATTCATTGTGGCACGTTGATTGGCATGAAATAAAGGATCCAAGGTGGAAAGGTTTACGGTTAATAGTGTATGAAGATGATTCTTCTAGATTTATAGTTGGTTATGGAGTATATCCAACACTTACATCAAGGTATTCGGTTGAAGTGTTAAGGAAAGCAATAGGCATGTATGGTAGGCCTGGGCAGATTTTATCAGACCACGGATCAACTTTCTATGCTATTGAGACTGATGAAGGGAGAAGGGATTAACAGAATTTGAAAAGTTTTTGATAAAGAAAAAGATAACTTTGATAATTGGAAGGGTTGATCATCATCAGACAAACGGCAAGGTTGAGAAGTTCTTTGACATATTTGAGAAGAAGGTTAAGTTCTTCAATTCTGTTGATGAATTCATGAATTGGTACAACTTCATAAGGCCTCACGGAGCATTTGATATTGAAAGGCTTGAAACGCCAGCAGTTATATGTTATCAAAGGCTACCTAAGAGGGAAGTTATAATGGACCCAACATTCTTGGAGAACATAGGATGGGTGAAATAATTTGCAGATAAAACAAGAGAGAAGTCAAGGCCAATGTTGTTATGTTATAGAGCTTGTATGTGACAATTTATGGTCAAAAATATAAAAGCCAGAAACCTTATTAAATGAGTCAATTTAATGTTTTTAAGACCTTTTTGAGCGATATAAGAAAGGAAATTGAAGATAATAGGGGAGCAACCAAAAAACTGGAGCTTCTCATTCCAGGATTAAAAGGTTACAGGAAGTATGATGATCTGAGGGTAGCTGATGACATTTTGAGGCATGAAGTAGCTGATAAACTTGACCAAGCCAGAGGAAGTTTAGAATCTATCAGAAAACAGATGGCCATTAATGGAGATTTTAACAATTTAACTGCTATAGGATCAATAATTTCCCAGCTTCAAGGATTGAGTGGAAAGGTGAGGTATGCTCAACAGGGATATGCGCCTCTAGTAGCTTCAATAAGGATCGATGATAAAAAGCTAAACGAGCTTTATGAGTACGATTACGAATTTGTCAGTGCAGCATTTAATCTTGCCAGTTCAGCTACAAGCATAACATATGACCCAAACACCATCAGGTCACAGGTTCAATCACTGTCTTCTGCTATTGAAGATTTTAAAAGAAAGTGGTCCACGAGGATTGAAGCAATTGAAGGCATCACATTAAAGGGATGATGGAAACATGTTTGGAAAAAATAAGGATATATCTAAACAGGGAAGCGTAATTGGTTCAACAACGATAGAGTGGGAACCTGAGTTCAAGGAAGGGAAAGTAATGTGGAAGGTTCCTCGGCTAATAAGACTCAATGACAATATAGTTGTGAGAGAAGATGAAATAGCAGTATTTTACAGAGATGGTAAGGTGCTCACATACTTTGATAAGCCCAACAGATATGCGTTAAGCGATTTTAATGCGCCTGTGGTTGGCCAACTTCTGAAATTTTTTACAGGGGTTCAGCAGGTAGCTGAAGTTTACTACTTGCAGAAAAGATTTATGGATGGAAAATTCGGGAGTGTTCAGCCCTATCAGTTCGTTGATCCAGTTTTTGGAGTAGTAAATTTAAAGGTTTTTGGAGAATACAGATGGAGGGTTTCATCGCCTGAGAACTTCATAAATCAGTTTGTTGGAACCTTTGCTGCCGAAACTTCAGAGGATGTGGAATCAAGACTTAAGGAGCAGGTGGTGCTGCTGGTTTACAATGCAATAGGCAAGATGAAGGAGCAGGGGCTCAAGGTGACTGATCTCGCTGCAAACCTGACCAATATAGAGCAAATTGTGCTGGCGCTATCTCCAGACAATTTTTCACAGTATGGAGTTGAGATAAATAAGATTTCTGGACTAACCATCAGTTTGCCCGATGATGTTCAAAAAGCCATAGATACAAGGTCCGAGATGTCTGTGCTTGGAGTTAATTATATACAGTATCAGGCCGGGCAGGCTATGGTTGACGCTGCCAAAAACAATACGGGAACAGCTGGAGCATTTGCGGGGCTGGGCGCGGGACTTGGCGCAGGAGCAGGAATCGGATATTCAATGGGAGGACAGCTCACTCAGGGCATGACACCTCAGTCAACTAAAACGTGCACCAAATGTGGTGCCATAATACCTGCAAATGCAACTTTCTGCCCAAGCTGTGGTGCGCCCCAGACAAGTCAGACAACTACATGCCCCAAATGCGGTTTTCTGGTGCCTGCAGGTGCAAAGTTCTGTCCCAACTGTGGTGCACCCATAGGCCAAGTACAGGAAAAGAAGTGCCCAAGCTGTGGTGCTTCAATACCATCCAGCAGCAAATTCTGTCCCAACTGCGGGAAACCGGTTTGAGGTGAAATAAAAGATGTTTTGTCCTAAATGTGGAACACAGTTGCCGGATGATGCAAAGTTCTGTTATAAGTGTGGAGCACCTATTAACATTCAGGTCGATCAAAAGCCTGCATCAAATACAATTGCTCCTTCAGGAATTACTGAGCTTAAGTGCCCAAGCTGTGGTGCGCCATTGACCCCAAAGTTCGGAGAAATGATAATAACATGCGAATACTGCGGATCGAGCATAACGCTTGCAAATGATGGCTGGAAAAGCATACTAAAGCACACGATGCTGCCACTGAACTATGCTGACGAGCAGGCAGTTGAAGAAAAGGTAAAAGCTCTTATGGATAGGGGGTTCATACATAGGCACCTAGCAGAAAGCTCTGTTAAAGAAGAATTCAATGTAAGCTATATACCATATTGGATAATACCAACATCTGCCAGGACTACAGTCACAAGCGTAAACGTAGCTTCTCAGGTCGGAAACACAGTAACAGAAATGGCGGTATTTGGGCTGCTCATGGGAGGCATGGGTGGAATGGGCAGGAGGTTCTATTCTGGAGGCTTTGGTAGGATGTTTGCTGGAGGAGTATATGGAGGAAATCAAGGTAATCTTGTGGTAAATACAATTAACGAAAATTACAATTACCCTGTAATCGCTGTTAAATCTTTAATGGAATACCAGCCAAAGAACTACGAATTTTCCCTGGAAAGCAGGGTGCTGTTTGATGTATCCAAAGTCAAGTCTGTTAAGGTCCTTAATGGAGACATTGGTGAGGACATAGCAAAGGAACAGGCTAAGACTCTGGTGGCACAGTTACAAAGTGAAAAAGCACACAAACAATATCACATGATTCAGGGCATAAAATCAGATATAGATGTGGGGGATGGTGAGTTGCTTCATGTACCAATATGGTTTGCAAGATACGATCATAAGGGCAAAAAGATAGTGCTCCTCATTGATGGAAATTCTGGAAATATAATAAACAGTATAGGGCTTTAAGCTCTCTTTATGTTCTTTATGGCATCATTGTTTTCAAGACAATTGACTGCTCGAAGTTTGTCCATGCTTCAACGGTTTGTAGGAAACCTTGTCGGTGTGAATCAAAAATGCAAGTTTGCTCGTGGTTGATCCCACTTTATAAGATGAGTATCAGGAGGAACATTGCTCTTTTTATCGCTGTATTCAATATTATAAACCACTATTATATCAAGAGGGTTTAAACATAATTAATTTATTGTATTTCTTTTCTATATTGGCATTATTAGAAGTTCTTGAACATTTTTCAGAGAAAAATTTTATGTTTAAGTGATTAAATTAAGATTCATTAAGATATCAAAAAATGTGAATCAATGACTCGCTTCACGCTCAAAACGTGCCAAGCACCTTGTTCAAGTAAGTTATTTCCCTTCATTTTCAGTGAAAACCACCTTAAGCGTTTTCCCGCTTTTATCAAATGCCTTTATATCATCAGGACAGCCTATTATCATTATGACAGGACCATAACCGTAGAGCAGGTCTTCAGTGGATGGCAGAGCGACCCCTGACGGATGGGAATGAATTGAACCAATAAGGCTCCTGTCTGCCGGAAGGGCCATCCTGTTAAAGTATGCCCTGTTATTGCTGCCTCTGGCAAACGGCGGTATCACAAGAGATTCTATGAAGGCAGTTTCTTTTTTGATCTTTCCCCTGAGCAAAAGCAGCATCTCATTAGGATACTCACTACTGGCGTACTCAAGAACCGCCTCCCTTATGTTTTCTGGCATGCTAACAGTGTCAATCAATTTATCAATCGACTATTATGATGTTAGCTTTTTACAAATAAATAATAAATGTTCCTGATTTTTGTATCTGGGTTATTTTAATTTACTGCAATTGATCAGCTGGGTATAATCAGTTTCAAATCCTGAATTGTTCACTCAAGCATGTTTATATTTATCATTTGAACACATTAACTTATGATAAAGGGAGGAATCTCTGAACCGTACGTGCCGTTTGACCGAAAGGGAAGTGTGGATTACAGCGCATTGAAGGGAGCAATAAGCTGGCTTCAGGACAGAGGCGTGAATGGGTTCATGGTTAACGGGATAGGCGCAGAGGCGCTAGTGCTGAGCGTGCAGGAGAGGAAAAGGGTGCTGGAATCAGTGCTTGAGGTAGCAAAAAGCAAAGACGAAATTTCTGTGTTAATTACATCATACCACCCCGATTCAATTATTGAGCTGGCAAAGCACGCAAAGGACAGTGGGGCAAGCTACGCAGTAATAACTCAGCATCCAATATATCCGGTCAAGAAGCCCGTGGATTACCTTAAGGAAATATCATCAAGGTCTCCACTTCCGCTTATACTGTACAATGAGAAGCAGCTTGGCAACCTGCTCACTCCAGCACAGGTCATATCATTGTTGAAACTTGATGAATTTGTTGGCTACAAGGACAGCACAAAGGACATAGGCCACCTGCAGGAAGTTGTTGATGAATTCCCAGAAAAATCAACGCTGCTTGCAGGAAGTGATTCTCTCATTTACACAACGTACACGCTTGGCGGAAAGGGGATCGTGTCACTTATAATAAACGCATTTCCAAAGCTGGTACTGGACCTGGTCAAAAGCATGGAGGAAAATGACACGAAGAAGGGGCTTGAGCTGCAGGCCAAAGTAAACAGGGTGAGGGGCATCCTCAAGTCATACGGCTTCAGCGCTGGTTACAGGGTGGCTGCCAGGCTTGCAGGCAATGACTTCGGCTACACTTTCAACAGGTCAGAGGACCTTTCAGAACAGGAAATAAAAGACCTTGAACAGAAACTGAAAAGTGAAAAATTGATTTAACCCCTGTTAAGTCCTTAAAATAGGTCAAAATTTCGCATTGCTATTTGTGCTCCTTGGTTTAAATAAAATGAAATAAATGCATTTTTTATGTTCGTGTTTTTTAATAAATTCCTTTCATTTATTTTGCTGATAAGAAACTATAGTTAGAGAACAAGCATCTATGTGCTTAGATTTAAGAATGTTTTTTTTGCCACACTGTCATTATATGAATGAAATAAGAATATTCTTCAACATTTAGAGTTAAATTAATAATGATTTCGCTTGTTGAATTTTATGAATAGTTCATGCTTAATTTTTAATTTTGCTATATCTTTTTCTGGCTCATATATGAAATGATCACCCAAACGTCTATTGCTGAAATTCCCCAGGCTTCAATTGTAGCTGCAGAAGGCCAGGGCACTACAACTGCAACCAAAGTTGCAACTAGAAATAGCAGTATCATTGAAATGCCCAACTTTTTCATTCTATTTAAAAGTCCTATTCCGTATATTAAAATTGCAATGTCAAATTGAACGAAAAACCACGTGGAGACAAAGACGTGTGGGTAAGTTCCTTCATGAAAGATGCCTATCAAAGCTAAAAATATGGAAGCCACCATGACAAAGGATGAGCCTATGACCTCAATCTTCTCTTCATTAATTGCAGCAAGGTATGCACCATACATGAAAGTGAAAATTGCCACTGCTATGAGCCCGTAATTGTAAAGCCATGGATCAGTTGCAGCAGGTCCGCCCAGGTCACTAAAAGCGTTTTTTGTGAACACAAACCAGGGATTGATGGATACACTTGCAATAATAATTAGCCATGCTAATATTGCAGCAACAATACCAGAGTACTTTAGAAAGTTCATGTTATGCATATGAAGATTTTGATATTCTACATTTATTTATTTTTTATTAAGCAAATTGAAATGGGCTTTTTAAAATTATTTTTTTAATTGAGTGCCGTTAAGCTCATAACCTGTTCCTTCATACATCAACAGAATTAACCCATTCAGGTAGTTGTTCGTTTGAAAGTGGCGCTGAACCAACTCTTCATTCGTGGCGCTGTTAACTTGTTGCCTTACATCTATGCTGGCTAAACATCGTTATCCTAAGGTGCGACAGTTCACTTGCTAAGATAATGCTTTACAGGAATATTTTGATCATAAAACTTTATAAATAAATATTCCAATATGTAATAAAATGGCAGGACTTAAAGTTAAAAATGTGGCTATGCTTCATGCAAGTAAATCTTTAAATGATGCGCGCAAACGCGTCATCTTTTTATGGTTTCCATACTATATAGTTCTTCTCAAACTTAAATGATGCGCGCAAACGCGTCATCTTTTTATGGTTTCCATACTATATAGTTCTTCTCAAACCTGAACTTATACACCGAAAGCACATGCATTATTGGTGTAAAAGGTATTTAAACATTGGGAAAAGTCCGTGTATCTCCCCCCTCCCCTTAAAGTCGGAGTTTTACTGCTTCCCCCAAACCCCTAACACCTTTATAAATGTCTGTTTAAATTCTGTGAACATGGAGGGCATATTTATTCAGCTTGCAAGGAGGGATAAAAGCACCCTTTCAGCCTTTTCCATTTTGATCATAGTTTTTGCGTTGATAACGGCATACGTCAAGATTGCTGGACCAAACAACGTGGTAAATGGCACGCTATATGTGATCACCGTTACCAGCAGAATAGCATACCTAAACAGCACAATGGTTGCTTTTGCTGAATACGGAAGGGAGTACTTCTGGATACCCCTCGTGGCTCTGATGTGGTTCTTCGGCAGGGGAAAGGTAAAGTTTGCAGCATATGTGATGATAATAGCGTTCATACTTTCGATAGTGAGCGGTGAAACATTGAAAACTGTGCTTGCTGTGCCCAGGCCATTTCACTTTTACACCTACAGCCTCCTTGTGAGTGCTCCTCATGACTTCAGTTACCCATCAGGGCACGCGCTCATCGTGTGGGCAGGCGCTTCATCCACATTTTACTACCTGAGGAAGAGGTACGTTTACCTACTTTCAATTGAGGCTGCCCTGGTTTCGTTTTCAAGGGTATATGTGGGGGTTCACTGGCCCCTTGACGTAATAGGTGGCGCCGTGCTTGGAGCTTCAATGGCTATGCTTGCGGTTTACATAGCTGAAAGCGGCTTTGGCAGTAAGGTTTACGATAAGGTGAGGGTTCTCTCATTTAGGGACAGGCAAGCTCATACAATTTGATCTGTTCGTTAAATATGGTTGATGTCAGAGGTTATTTGTATAAATTTGGGACTTAAGCCATATGGAGAAGATGAGGTTAAAGTACGTTGCCTCAACTTCCTGCAAGCTAATTTATAAGGTGCTGATTCTCCAGCATTTAGTCATAAATGCTGAACAGTCATCCCAATGCGTAGTAATGCCACAAAAGCAATGATTTTAACTTGAGGATTTCAATAGTTGGTCATGAACCCGCTCACAGGATCCATCAAGTACTTCATATCCAACATTTACAACTCGCTAATGGCACTGATGTTTTACATACTTATTGCAAGGTATTTGACGCCTAGCTATCTGGGGGAAATAGCCTTGGTTCAGCTGATAGCTGCACTGGTAACAAGCGTTTTCGCAATCATGCCAACCAACCTTATAACCAGGGAGGTTTCACATGACACCACTGCAGGAAAAGGGCTTGCGCTTGCAGAGGTATCTCTTATGTTTCCGGCAATAGTTTTTCCTGCCCTGCTGATTTTCCTTATTTTCCCCAGCTATGTTTGGGTTTCATTGCCGTACTTTTTACTTACCATCTTCACGTTTTACCAAGCATCAGTGCTTTCAGGCCTTGGCAAGTTCACTGAAGCAAACGTGGGCCAAATTATCTCATCAACTTTTAGGTATGGGCTGGCAATCGTTGGGGTGCTGATGCGCAATGTTTACATGATAATCATCTTCTGGACTTTAGGAACAGTCGCTGCTGCAGTATACTATGGCATGAAAATAAGGGTAAGGCCCAGGTGGCATATGAACGAGTTTAAGAGCGTAACCCTGACCGGCCTTCCCATATATTTAAGTGGAATTGTAACATTCATCGCTGGTCAGGGGGACAGGGTAGTAACCTATGCCCTTCTTGGCAGCTTCTTCCTTGGCATATACCAGCTGATGGCAATGATATCAACTGTGCCAAACCTGCTTATCAATTCGTTTTCAAGCGCGATCCTGCCAGCATCAACTCACTATTATGTTAAAGGTAAGGATATGGCTCAGATGAGTTCCCTCACGTTCAGGCTCTATGCCATAATTTCACTACCACTTGCGCTTGCAGGATACGCCTTAGCCTATCCAGTAATTTCAAGGCTATTCCCAGCGTATCTCCCCGGAACGACTTCTCTAGAGCTATTGATACTGTTTGTGACAGCAACAATGCCTTTTCAATCATTATCAATGTTCATGATTGCAGCAAAGAAGAACTATAAGCCATTCATAGTGATAGGAATCATGAGCGCAGTTGAAGTTGTTGGAGTTTCATATGCCCTGATACCAAGGCTGAGCGTGCTAGGGGCTGCAATTGCCCAGTCAACGAACGCTGTTCTTACATCGGTGCTACTCATCTTATTTTCAGCTTGGCAGGGGGTGTTTGTTATGGACAGGAAGAACGCCCTAACTTCCGTTCTCATAATAATTGCCCTTCTTGGCTTTTTCTCCTGGGAAATAGCGCTTGTAGTTGTGCTTGTAGGCATAAAGTTGGCCGGGATAATAGAAAAGGACGATGTAAGGATACTTGTTAACTTCGCTCCAACCCAGCTTAAGCGCCTAGTTGGCTTGCTTGGTTTGTTGGCCAGCTGACACCCTCACAGCCCTGAAGGAAATGTTTTTCCTTCAAGGTTAAGATGGGATATAAAGCTAATCACAATTGATAGCTTACTCACTCATTCTTTTTTTCCTTTCATGGAAATTGCCTTGAATATAACGCCAATTAAAATGGCAAAATAAGCGTATTCGGATAGCTGGTCAGCTATTTCTTGGTTTCCGATTGAGAACGTTACAGCGGCTGCAAGCAGCAGCACAATGAAGATTATGACCAGCGCAGTGCCCAGCCTGTCAAAGTAATTCTCCTTTCCCCTGAAGGCCCACAAGTAAAAGCCCACTGCTAGCATTAGGCTTGAGGCCAAGACATAGTAATCGAGCATGTAAATGGTGAAAGTTCAAGGTGCTATTAAACGTTTAGGATGGTCAAGTTTTTAAGCCAAGCAAGCCACCATTAATTAATGTCATTAAAGGCAACAGAAGGTGTGCTGATTGCGGCATATATTGCATATTCGGCCCTGTGGGCTTACATATGGATCATAAGGTTTTCGTTCCTGTTCATAATAAACTACACCGTGTTTTACTATATCATCATGTCCGTGTTTGCTGGAGCCGGGGCATTTCCGC
>Ga0080003_1001676_pt1 | contig 11274 bp, 7 predicted proteins | sample JossMetagenome_FD_69206 | JGI IMG/M metagenome (GOLD analysis project Ga0080003, IMG submission 69206) | Hot spring microbial communities from Joseph's Coat, Yellowstone National Park, USA - JC2_E (SPADES assembly) (version 2) | ecosystem: Environmental > Aquatic > Thermal springs > Hot (42-90C)... | reverse complement strand
AGCATCGTATAAAAAGTACAGCAATATACCAAAAACACCAGCTATAATAACAAAATCACCACCACTAAAAATATGCTTTAAATAATTCATCTTTAAGATTATAACATTATACAGTGGATAAGAATCTTAAAATCTTTATATAATGAAACATAGAATCCCCAGGGGGGATAACAAAACCATTCCAATCAAGCCCTACTTTTGCATTTTGTTTTGAGGCTTCTAAAACTATAAAACTCATACAAGATAGCTTTTGTTCTAAATCCATATCAAAATCCTCTGGTCTTAGTATAATTTCTTTGCTTATAAAATCTGAAAAATCGTTTACCATCAACTTTTGCACTTTGGCGGAAGCTTTCCAGTTTATATACTTTGGGTGTTCGCTATGATATTCTCTTATTTGATAAAGCTCTTGTCCTTCGTTTGTCTTTATAAAACCTTTTTCCGATTTGTAGTTAGCTGTATTTATTTTGCATTGTTTTGGATTTGGATATACGTATATATCTGCTGGGACTGTATATTTTATCTCTCTATATGCAAAACCAAAAGGAAAATCAGATGATATATAAACCTCAAGCTCTTTGTAATTGCCTCTTTTTTCAAAAGTTATTATAAGCTCTATCTGTTTTTCTTCTTTGGTTTTCAGCATAAAAAGAGATTTTTCATAAACTATTTCAAAGGTTTTATATGTTTTAAAAAATCTTTTTACATCTTTATTTAAATCTTTTGCCACAAATATATTTATAAGAAAAGAAGGCCAGCCTTTTTTATTTTTTATAGATATGATCACTTTCCCTGGTTCATTTGCAAAAAAATCATAGGCTTTTATAAATGTAAGTTCTAAAAATTTGATATTGTAGTAGGATATAATGCCACTTATTATCATAAAAGCCATCATAAAAGATGTGATCATGTAAAGGAGATTGTTGGCGGTATTTATGGCGGCAAATCCAAAAAGAAGCATGATGATAATATAAAATATACCAAGTGGGGTTATCTTTACATTCATCCTTGCTCTGATAACCCGTCTCCTAAGAGGTTTAACGCCACTATAAGTAAAAATATCACAATAGCTGAGGATAGCGTCCAAGGATAGAGCAGTATAGTGTATATGCTTTTTGGTAGCATGTTTCCTAAAGATGGATATGGTTCTTCTATACCAAGCCCTAAAAAGCTAAGAGAACCTTCAGCTACTATGTAAGCAGGTATAGATAAAACTGCGCTTATCACGATGTAGCTTTTTATGTTTGGTAGAATATGTTTAAATATGATATAAAAAGGATTTGCTCCGTAAAATTTTGCAACATTTACATAATCGTATTCTCTTATTGATAAAACCATTCCCCTTATAATCCTTGAAAAGGGTGCAAAACCAAAAAACGACAAAATAAAAACAATCATTCCAAACACATAAACCCCAGATATATCAAGTGGGAAAAGCGCTCTTATAGATAGCATAAGATAAAATGTAGGCATAGCCATCATAACTTCTACCAATCTCATCACTATGTTATCTAAAATACCACCTACATATCCGGCCAAGCTACCTATTAAAGTACCTATTGTAATTGTGGTAATAGCACCTATTATAGATATTGCAAGTGAGACTCTTAAAGCGTATAAAAGTCTAGAAAATTCATCTCTTCCAAGGGCATCTGTACCAAGTAAAAATATATGCCCACAGTTTGGTCTAAAAAGCTTAAAACCGTTTTTTGATTTTACTAAAAAATCTATATAACAGATTTTATTTTTATCCTCCATATAGGTTCTAGTTAGAGATTGGACAGGTTTTAATTTGTATATATAAAGCCCATGTAAGGATAAATGTAGAGGAGTAGGTGGGGCAAATACATAGTCTCTAAATTGCTTTTTATACGAGTAAGGGGCTATAAAATCTGCACCTATAGCAAGGGTTGTTAAGAATACAATTATACTAAGTGCAAACTTAGTTTTCCACATCTTCTTTAACGATGTTTGTTAAAATACCTATTCCTTCTATCTCTATACTTACTTTGTCTCCTATTTGCATAGGACCAACACCTGGTGGTGTACCTGTTATGATAATATCGTGTGGATAAAGACTCATAATATGCGATACAAAGCTTATAATCTCATATACATCAAATATCATATCTGAAGTGTTGCCACGTTGCTTCAATTGGTTGTTTAGATACGTTTTGATATTTAGATTAGATGGATCTACATCTTTTACTACTGCTGGTCCTACAGGACAAAACGTATCAAAAGACTTTGCTCTTGTAAACTGGATATCTTTTTTCTGCAAATCCCTCGCTGTGACATCGTTTGCTATGGAAAAGCCCAATATTGCATCTTTTGCATCTTTGTAAGAGAGTTTTTTGGATGTTTTAGATATAACTATAGCAAGCTCTCCTTCGTAATCAACTCTTGTAGAGGCTTTTGGGTATATTATATCTTCTTGATCTAAAATGATGCTGCTTGTGGGTTTTAAAAACAAAAGGGGTTCTTTTGGTATATCCATATTGAGCTCTTTGGCATGGGCTTTATAGTTTAGTCCAACGCACACAACTTTTGTGGGTTTAAATTCTATTTCTTCATCTTTTCCTAAAAGCCAGATACTATCGTTTTTTCTTTGAAATCTATACATAGAATCTAATTATAGCACAGATTTTAAGACACTTCTTTTAAAGATTTGAAAGTAAGGGTTTTTGAAATACCGTCTTTGTTGGTTACTCCTATAAGTTTATCTGCAAAGTTTGCCAAGTTTTCTCTAAGGGTTACCACTATAAACTGCACATTTTTTGATTTTTCTTTTATCATCTGGCCAAGAAGATATGCATTTGCCTCGTCTAAATGAGCATCTATCTCATCAAAGTAATAAAATACTGATGGTTTATACTCTTGTATGGCAAAGATTAAAGACATTGCCGCTAATGTTTGTTCTCCTCCAGACATCGCCTCTACGTACTGCACATCTTTTCCTCTTGGTTTTACAAATATAGAAACACCGCCAGAAAATGGGTCCTCTTCGTTGTCCAAAGATAAATCCGCTTTTCCTTGATAAGATACTTTAGCGTATATTTCTTTGAAATTTTTTCTTATGTTGTTAAAAGCCTCCATAAAAGCGCTGTACTTTTTTCTATCTATCTCCTCTATCATAGCCTTTATAGCTTGCTTGTCTTTTATAAGTTGATCTAATTTTTCTTTGTAGTCTTTTAATCTGTTTAGGGTTTCTTCGTATTCTTCTTCGGCTTTTAGATTTATATCGCTCATACTCTCCAATAATTTCTTGGTACGTTCTAATTCCTCTTTTAATTTTGAAGCGCTTTGGTTTTGCTCTTCGTAGATGGTACCGTCGTACTCCTTTTCTTTTAGAGCTTCGTTTATAGATTCTATCTTTGTTTGAATTCTTGTGATGTCGTTTGATAAAGAGCCAATCTCCTCCAAAAGTCTCTCGTGCTCTAGCTTAAGACCGCCTAATTCTGATTGTAAATTTCTTTGCTCTTTTTCTAAAAGCTCTTTCTCTTCGTAAAGCTTATAAAACATTGCATTTGATTCTTTCAACTCTTCTTCTGCACTTTTTAGTTCAAGCTCTAAAGACGTTAGCTCTTGTTCTAAACTCTTTATTTGAGAATGAGCTCCAATAAGTTCTTGCTTTTTTTGGTCTACAGAGGATTTTACATATTCTATATTTTTTGAGATGTCATTTTTCTTTAGTTCTACGGTGTTTAGTTCTTTTGTTTTGTCTAAATGAAGCTTTTTGTAATATTCTATACTATCTTTAAGCTCTTTTATCTCTTTGCTAGTATAGTATGAAAGTATATCTTTTTTTCTAAGCTCTAAGTTTGTAAGCTTTTCTTCTATATACTTTATCTCCTCTTTTAAAGGTTCTAACATCTCCAATAACTCTTTTTTCTTGTTTTCTAAGTGCTCTATGTATTCTTCACCAGATTTTATACGCTCTAATATATTTGATTTTTGTAAAAGCGTATCTTTTTTTTGATTTTCCAAATCTTTGATATACTTTGTATTTATTGCTATTATGCCTTCTTTTTCTATGAGAGTAGACTTTGCTTTGCTAATGTTTTGATCGAGTTGTTGTTCTTTTTCTTTTAAGAGGTTATATTTTTCGTTTAAAGATTCTAGTTTTTCTAAAAGGGCTTTTTTGCCGATGTTTGAGTGTTGTTTTGCTTTTCCTCCTGTTATAACACCGGTTTTTTCAAATACCTCTCCTTCTAATGTTACACATCTATAGTTTTGTAGGCTTTTAGCCACATCAAAGCTCTCTACCACAAGAGTATCACCAAAAACAAAGCTTATGGCAGGCTCTAACGCTTTATCGTAATCAACAAGCTTTAGCGCAAAGTCTATATATCCGCGCTGTCTTGGATAAGGTGGTAAACTTTGGGTTTTTATACGGTTTAAGGGTATAAAGCTTACTCTTTTATCAGAGTTCTTTTTTAAAAGCTCAATACAAGTTTTTGCTACTTCTTCAGATTCTACAACCACATAAGAAAGCCTAGCCCCAGCCGCAGCTTCTATAGCTGTTTTGTATTCTTCATCTTTTAGGCTTATAAGATCTTCTACTTTACCATAAACACCTTTTATATTTTGGAATATATAAGTATCATCATCGTTGTATCTAAGCTGAGACTCTATTCTTGCTTTTTCTGATATGATTTGCTCTATTTCTTTTTTTGTTTCTGTCAAAGAACTTGTATATTTGGCTATAGTTTGCTGTATCGCCTCTATAGAAAGCCTTGCCTCTTCTATATTTTTTTGGAATGTTTTTAATTTTTCTTCAACAGAGTCTTTTTGTTCTAACGCTTGTAAATCGGCTTTTAGTCTTTGTATGTCGTCTTTGTATCTATTTTGTTTTTGGGATATATCTTGGATTTGGTCTATATATTGCTGGTATTGTTTTTTCTTTTGTTCTAAAATAGATTTTAATTCTTTTTCTTTTTTTTCTATTTGATCTATCTCCTCTGGTGAAAGGTTTAGCTTTTCTTCGGTGGATTTTAATTCTTTTTCTTTTTCTTTTATTATATGTTCTATATTATAAATCTCTTTTTCTTTTGAAAGTTTTTCTTGCTCTACTTCTAAAAGCTCTTTTTCTAGATTAAGTAAATCTTTTTCAAGAAAATCAATCTTTTTTTCAATATCTTCTTTATGGGATAGCTCTTTTTTTAGTTCTTTTTCTTTTAAGGCTTTTTGCTCTTTTATATATTCTATCTTTGCAGATAGCTTACCAGAAGATTCTCTGTAAGGAAGAAGGGTTTCTTGTAAGTTTGTTATTTTTTGTTCTACATCCTTTAGTTCTTTGGTTTTAATATCTATGGTTTCTAAAAGTTTTGAGCTTTTAGTCTCTAAAGCTTCTTTTTCCTCGGAAGTCTTTTGTAAGTCCTTTAAAAGGCTTTGTTTTTCTTTTAAAAGCAAAACACACTCAAGTATATGTTTTTTCTCCATTAAAGCTTTGTATTGATAAAGTCTTTCTTTTTCTTTTTCAAATTTTTCTAAATTTGCCTCTAGTTCTTCTACTAAGGGTTTTAGTTCTCTTGTTTTTATATCAGCTTCTCCTAGTTCTTCTAGAGCAAACTGTCTTTTTTGCTCGTATTCGCTTATACCTGCTACATCTTCTATTGTTTTTCTTCGCTCTAAAGGTGTTATTTTTACAAATTTTACTATATCTCCTTGTAATACTATGTTGTAGCCTTCTTTGTATATGCCACCTCTCGTAAGTATTAGATGCAGATCTTTTTCCCTTATAATCTTGCCGTTTAGTTTATATAAGCTTTTACCATCTTTATAGATAATCCTTGTAACTACAAATTCATCGTATCCAAATATCTGTGGGTTTGAAAAGTGTATGTCCACCTGTGCAAAATCTTCTCTTTGGCCTTGTTTTGAATATATAAGGTGTGTGAGGTTTTTAGCCCGCATGGTTTTTGATGTGGAAAGCCCAAGACCAAAGGATATAGCATCACCTATGTTTGATTTGCCAGCACCATTTGGCCCCACTATCCCTATAAAGCCCTCCCCTATTGGTATTTCTAGTTTTTCTGTGCCGTAGGATTTAAAGTTTGTAACTACAATTTTTTCTATGTAGGCATTTCCCATCTTATTTTTGGTTTTTAGCTTTTACACGACCTAAAACTTTTAAAGGTAAGCCGTAAACTTTTGTAAACATAGCACCAGCTTTATGATCAAAAGCATCTTTTTCTGTGTAGGTGGAAAGCTCTTCAATATATAGAGCGTTTGGAGATTTTCTCCCCACCACATCTATATTACCTTTGTATAGCTTTAGTCTTACTGTACCGTTTATATATTTTGATATGTTGTTGTTAAAAGCGTCCAAAGCTTCCCTTAAAGGAGAAAACCAAAGCCCTTCATATACTAAATTTGCGTAGGTGTTTGATACATGTCCTATTAGATACTGATAAGTGTATTTGTCCAAAGTCAAAGATGCTAAGTCGTTGTAAGCTTTGTATAAACACATAGCCCCAGGAGCTTCGTAAATCTCTCTACTTTTTATGCCTACCAGTCTATTTTCTACCATATCTATGCGTCCTACGCCGTGAGGAGCTGCTATATCGTTTAGATGTTCTATAAGCTTATAAAGAGTATCAAAGCTTTTACCGTTTATAGCTACAGGAGTTCCTTCTTCAAAGGTAATCTCTACATATTCTGGAGTATTTGGTGCTTCTTCTGGATCTTTTGTGATTTGATAGGCATCCTTTGGTGGCTCTTGATAAGGGTCTTCTAAGATACCACATTCTATAGATACACCCCAGAGATTTCTATCTATGGAGTATGGGTTTTCTTTTGTAGCTTTTACAGGAATGCTGTATTTTAAAGCATATTCTATCTCTTGCTCTCTTGATTTAAATTCCCATTCTCTTACAGGTGCTAATACTTCTATGTCTGGATTTAAAGCCCAAGCAGATACTTCAAATCTCACCTGGTCGTTTCCTTTTCCGGTGGACCCATGGGCTATATAATCTGCATTTCTTTTTTTGGCGTATTCTATAAGTTTTTTGGATATCAAAGGTCTTGATAAAGAAGCCGTCAAAGGATATTTACCCTCATACAAAGCCAAAGCCCTAAGGGTTGGAAGACAAAAATCTTTGGCAAACTCCTCTCTTATGTCTTCCACTATAGCCTCTATAGCCCCAGCTTTCCTAGCTTTTTCTGGTATTTCTGAAAGCTCCTCTTTTTGCCCTACATCTGCTGTGTAGGTTATAACTTCAAAACCCCTTTCCGTAAGCCATCTTACTATGATAGATGTATCCAAACCACCAGAATAAGCAAGTATCACTCTTTTTGCCATTATATTATTATACTTCAAAAACAAAAGTTTATAACTTAAACACATTGTAAGATTTTTCTAAAACTTTTTACTCTTCTTAACCCACACGGTTCAGATGAAACTTCTCTCTTTTGATCCCCACCCCCTACGTGCTCTGAACTTCTTAACCCACACGGTTCAGATGAAACTTTGTTTTATTTTATATGTATCTTACCTCATTTTTACTTCTTAACCCACACGGTTCAGATGAAACTCTCTGTTAAACACAGAAGAAGAGCCAGTCTGTGAACTTCTTAACCCACACGGTTCAGATGAAACAAGAAAAGCAAAACTCACTGAAGAAATAGAAAAAATGCTTCTTAACCCACACGGTTCAGATGAAACTCTAGCAAATATTTCGTACATTCAAGTTTCAAGAGACTTCTTAACCCACACGGTTCAGATGAAACAAATGTACCTGTATCTAATGGAGTAAAATTTATATCCTTCTTAACCCACACGGTTCAGATGAAACTAAAAGACAGCGACGAGCTCATCGTCTTGCAATTATCTTCTTAACCCACACGGTTCAGATGAAACGGTTTTTATGAAAAAATTAACTATTGATGCATTTTCCTTCTTAACCCACACGGTTCAGATGAAACTCATTATGAATTAGTCACAAGAGATAGTTTTGAATATCTTCTTAACCCACACGGTTCAGATGAAACTGGGAGGACAAAAGTAGTTTTTTAAAATCTTTAAAGGCTTCTTAACCCACACGGTTCAGATGAAACTATGTTATTGATAAAAGAGAAACCGGTTTTTTCTGAACTTCTTAACCCACACGGTTCAGATGAAACTTATCTATTGTATGTGGATAAGTCAATAATAATCAACTTCTTAACCCACACGGTTCAGATGAAACCGCCATATCAAGGTTGTGAATGCTAACGAGTTCAATACTTCTTAACCCACACGGTTCAGATGAAACTTCCTTTAATTCATAATTTTGCTTTGTTTTTTATTTGCTTCTTAACCCACACGGTTCAGATGAAACACAGAGTGCTGGTATCATTACAGCTGCACTAAAAATGACTTCTTAACCCACACGGTTCAGATGAAACCCTTTAACAAAGTCTACATATGTATTTACCTACACCAACTTCTTAACCCACACGGTTCAGATGAAACCCCTCCACATTTAGCCACCTCTTCCCCGCTACCTGCCCTTCTTAACCCACACGGTTCAGATGAAACACAGCCTCAGTGAAAACCTGTTCCTGTTCTTCCAATACTTCTTAACCCACACGGTTCAGATGAAACGAAACCGTCGTATAAATAAAACGATAGTTTTTTACGACTTCTTAACCCACACGGTTCAGATGAAACTTAAGAAAAGGAGGAAATATGAAAATAAAGGTGATAATCTTCTTAACCCACACGGTTCAGATGAAACTTTATTAAATATATGAGTTTAGATAGATTAAATATTTTCTTCTTAACCCACACGGTTCAGATGAAACGGTATTGTGGTATTCACTATAAACTGCTTTCTCTAACTTCTTAACCCACACGGTTCAGATGAAACACAACGAAGGCATGGATTCAAATGAGCTAAGGGCTCCTTCTTAACCCACACGGTTCAGATGAAACTATGTTTTTGAGAGTAACCTTTAACGAATCATATACTCTTCTTAACCCACACGGTTCAGATGAAACAATGGATTTGGCAAAAATATTAGCAAAAAGAATAAACTTCTTAACCCACACGGTTCAGATGAAACTTTTCATCTCCACTCCATTACTGTTTTTTCAGTGATGCTTCTTAACCCACACGGTTCAGATGAAACTCATTGAATCGGCGTTGAACACACCGATTGTTAGTATCTTCTTAACCCACACGGTTCAGATGAAACTTTTCATCTCCACTCCATTACTGTTTTTTCAGTGATGCTTCTTAACCCACACGGTTCAGATGAAACTGTGGATACATCACAGTTTTGTAAAAGTAGATGAACACTTCTTAACCCACACGGTTCAGATGAAACTCAACATAGTGTTGAATAAATCTGACACCATAAAAACACTTCTTAACCCACACGGTTCAGATGAAACCCTTTCGTTTCTGTTTTTAAAAAAAACTTTTAAAAGGCTTCTTAACCCACACGGTTCAGATGAAACAAAAGAGAAGTTAAAAGACAGTGTTTATGCAATCACCTTCTTAACCCACACGGTTCAGATGAAACCCTGTAAATAGACAACGACTTATTAGAAAGATAAAGAGCTTCTTAACCCACACGGTTCAGATGAAACATACTTAATCGAAGTTCCTTATATCTATGAAGTTCAACTTCTTAACCCACACGGTTCAGATGAAACATTTAATACTGGCATTGGAGGATTTAGTTTTTTATTCTTCTTAACCCACACGGTTCAGATGAAACCCATTGTCTCTAAATTTCCATTTATAGATGCAATAATCTTCTTAACCCACACGGTTCAGATGAAACATAGCAGAGCTAAAAGAATTACAACAAAGTGCAATATCTTCTTAACCCACACGGTTCAGATGAAACACTAGACCTAATAGGTTCAGTTAACGTCAGAAAATTCTTCTTAACCCACACGGTTCAGATGAAACTATGAGAAATTATGGGTAGATAGCACGCTAGCAGAATTCTTCTTAACCCACACGGTTCAGATGAAACCCATACGAAGAAAGTGAGCTTGTGCCAGAACCCACAACTTCTTAACCCACACGGTTCAGATGAAACTCTCAAGATAATCCCCTATGTTTTTACCATCTCTCAACTTCTTAACCCACACGGTTCAGATGAAACTCATAGACCCGGCATTAGTTTTGGATACAGTATTCATGCCTTCTTAACCCACACGGTTCAGATGAAACTCGCTAGCAAAAGAGTGTATATTGAACCAAGCAGGCTTCTTAACCCACACGGTTCAGATGAAACTTTATTAAATATATGAGTTTAGATAGATTAAATATTTTCTTCTTAACCCACACGGTTCAGATGAAACGGTATTGTGGTATTCACTATAAACTGCTTTCTCTAACTTCTTAACCCACACGGTTCAGATGAAACACAACGAAGGCATGGATTCAAATGAGCTAAGGGCTCCTTCTTAACCCACACGGTTCAGATGAAACTCATCTTTAATAGGTTTGCATACTTCTTTTTTCCAGAGCTTCTTAACCCACACGGTTCAGATGAAACTATCTTCTATTGTATGGGTTTCTACACGGGGAAGAGCTTCTTAACCCACACGGTTCAGATGAAACTTAGAACCAGAGCAAGAACAAGACCACGATCACGAGACTTCTTAACCCACACGGTTCAGATGAAACAAATACAAAAGCCTCGGTGGAAAAAACAAAAGGTACCTTCTTAACCCACACGGTTCAGATGAAACATCTAAGTTTACAGTTGCTAATTTTATAAAGGAGTTTCTTCTTAACCCACACGGTTCAGATGAAACTCATACGCCCTGGCTTACCGGCGTTAGTGATTAAAACTTCTTAACCCACACGGTTCAGATGAAACAAATGAATTATTAGAAAAAGAGTTTCTCCCTGAAACCTTCTTAACCCACACGGTTCAGATGAAACTTTTACTAAAAGCTACTTGACAATATACATATTTTACTTCTTAACCCACACGGTTCAGATGAAACTGTCCCAGTTGACAGAGCTCAAATAAGATTGCAAGACTTCTTAACCCACACGGTTCAGATGAAACTGATTACTTCTATGAAGATGATGTATGCTTTTCTGAACTTCTTAACCCACACGGTTCAGATGAAACGTAAAGCGCAAAGAGACTGAAGCAAATCTTAGAAGGCTTCTTAACCCACACGGTTCAGATGAAACTATCGTAAAGTTAAACCATTTTTTAGCTTAGCATGAAAGCTTCTTAACCCACACGGTTCAGATGAAACAATGCTTTGTTGTAACTGCGTGTTCCGATAGCATGATTTCTTAACCCACACGG
>Ga0080003_1001675_pt1 | contig 11281 bp, 19 predicted proteins | sample JossMetagenome_FD_69206 | JGI IMG/M metagenome (GOLD analysis project Ga0080003, IMG submission 69206) | Hot spring microbial communities from Joseph's Coat, Yellowstone National Park, USA - JC2_E (SPADES assembly) (version 2) | ecosystem: Environmental > Aquatic > Thermal springs > Hot (42-90C)... | reverse complement strand
TACTGCTACTTGAACTGCTACTGCTGGTTGAACTGCTACTGCTACTTGAACTGCTACTGCTGGTTGAACTGCTACTGCTACTTGAACTGCTACTGCTGGTTGAACTGCTACTGCTACTTGATGATGAACTAGGTGGTGGGCTACTACTAGGAGGAGGACTTGTTGAACTCGTAGAAGTTGATGTAGTCGTAGTAGTTGTAGTACTGCTTTGCGGGTGGGTTGCCAAATTAATGAACTGTTCAATTTGTGGGTAATATCTCGCTAGGATTATAGCCCCCGCTATACCTAGACCAACCCCTATGATCGCCTTAGTTTTGCTGTCCAATCAAGTCACCTCAGCTTTTTCTCTGCTAAAGCACCAGCTATCAATAAAGCACCTAACACACCACCGTACACTAACGCGTTAGACGGCTTTTTACTAGGTACTGGTGGAGGTGGGGGTGGTGCATACATAGGTAACGGTGGTACGCCTATCTGAGGAGATGTCGCTGTTGTTTGCTGTACACCAGTAGGCGTTACGGGTTGCACAAATATCGGGTCTGGACTCCCTACAACAAAGTCACCGCATATTTCTGACTGGTTTGCCAAATTACCTAATAATATCGCTACACTTAAGGGATAATACCCACCATATTGCTGTAATATATTTGAGACCGTATTTAGGTTAGGCACTAGTTTTTGGAATTGTTGACCTATGCCGAAATAATCGGGCTGTGAGATTTGTGCATTAAAATATACTTGTACACCGTCTACGTTGAACACATAGGACGGGACATTAGGGTTATTACCTTGGCTCTGGATTTGTGAAGGCTCATTAATTACGATACCATAAAAGGTCTGTCCAGTAGGTGGTGTTGTTGGAACGTATTGTCCATTAGTTATAGCCTCAGTCTGGTCTAACTGGTTGAAGAACACAACAACGTTATACCCAGGGGGTATTTGAATCGTGTTAGCGTTTTGGAATAAGAGGACGTCTACGGTACCATCACTTACGTTAATCACTGCTACGTCTTGGTTGACTGGTAAATTCCATGGTATGTTAGAGCTGACTGGGTTATATGTAGGGAGGGCTATTATATTATCTGTTGTGGAAAAACACCCTACAGTCATAGTTATTCAAGAGTTAATCAGTAAATGGATATTTATATATATAAAAAAAGTGATCACTTTAAGGAAAAAAGTGACCACTTATAACGGCATTGGGGTTAATGTAGTACAGTTATTAGGGCTACAGCCATAACAGAACTGTATTGTTGTGTTATCATCAAACCATAGTGGGAAATCTATCCCTGCTTGGACTTGAAACACTGTTTGTAGGTTACTGAGGCTCGGTTGCCCAATCGCTAAGCACCCGTTACCAGGTACTGCAACCAACCCTATTTCAAACCCTTTAGCTGATGGGTCTATGACGGTCTTAATGACTTGTATGTTGTTCTTATAAATGTATCCCAGTTCAGAAGACGTAGTTATGAGGTCTACGTAAGCCCCGCTTTGCGTATAGAAGAATACGTTACCGTATCCTATTGCGTTAGGTATAGCCCAACTAGGGTATAATGAATACCCGTTAGGGTAGACGTTAAAGATATCGAACGCAACTGGTACCACATTCGCTATATTACAGTTAGGCGTACATATAGGTATTTGGTAATAACCAGGGTTTGGGTTTACCGCCCATACGGCGAACCATTTATTATACGGGTTATAAACCACGAACCCCGTATTTGATGGTTTGGTGGTATAATAATTTGCGTCGTCCCACGCATATTCACAGAAACCTTGTGAGACCACGTCGGCGGGGAAACCGCAACTATTTACAGTACCAGGGAAACATTGTTGAAGGGTGGATATACTACCAAACCCTATTTGTAGTTGTGAACACTGTGATGGTGGGCTTGTCTGAGGGGTTGAAGACTGTGAGGGTGGGGCTGTAGTTGACTGTTGAGGTGCTGAGGACTGGGCGGTCTGAGGGGTTTGTATTAACGGTGGTAATCGGGCTTTGAGTGCAAAATATATAGCCCCGCCCGCTATTATTCCAGCAATCCCGTATTCTAAATACTGTTTTGTCTTCTTGTCCATGCACCATCACCACCTCACACAAACACGAACAACGCTAAGCCTACGAGTGCTAACGCTAGGATTAGTGCAACAATAGGGTTGGCTAATGCCGTGATAATTTGTTGTGTCACGGTTGTTGTGGTTGTAGTGCTAGTACTGCTTGTTGTGGTAGATGGTGTAGTGGTGGACTGTGAGGTTGAAGTACTGCTAACTGAACTGGAGGCTTGGGTCATTGGTGTGCTACTGGTTAAATAGCTGTTCGGTGTAGGTGGTGCTGAAGACGTAGTTGAAGACGTTGTTACTGTATTAACTTGTACTATTGGTGCTTGTGCAATGTATTGGTATATGATATTGGGGTTACTGGAGTTGAACTGGATAAAATAACTTGAAGTTTTAGTATTAACTGGAGTAAAGTACGGTGCAAATATATAAGTCTCGGTGCTACTCGGTGAACAAAGCCCAGGTTTTTGTGAATATACCCAAATATCGTTATATCCGTTATTGTTATAGACACTCTTTAACTCGTATGGTTGTCCACCGAAACCAGGAAATGCTAAACTAAAATTACTATCGATTATTGCATTAGTATTAGGTATACCAGATGCCCCCTCAGAACCAGTTGCGGATATAACGTTATAGGTTGAACTGAAACCTACCACGCTGTTATACGTTATGTTTTGAGGGCTACCGAATTGGTTTAAAGTAGTTGTACCAAACGGTGCCCCTAAATCACCGTTTGATTGTACAAATATACTGGTGTTTTGAGGTATGCTAGCTACATTAGCTTGTTCTGTAGGATAGGTAAACGCATTATTACTTACGGTCTCGTCATTTACTAGGAAATTATAATTAAATTGGTAACCCATTGTCCAGTTAGGAAAGCTTATATCTACAGTGGTATTGATGGGTATACCTAAGAAGTTACTGGTGTTAATTTGTGCATTGCTTGCACCAGATAACGAAAACGTTGAGTTTAACGCCGTAGACATCCCGTATGCATAGTAATAAAGTGTACCAACTGCTGTGTTCTGTGTTGCCGTAGAGAACTGGTTTATGTAGTCAAACTTCAGTAACCCTAACATTACCGCATATTGTGGTGGTAGTTCTGTGAGGTCTATCACAAACCCGTTAGAATCGACATAAGCGTATGCTGTTGCTAAGCTATTCCACGCTACAGTAGGTAAAACGTATTGTTTTACGTTACTATCATTCACGTAGTTGTTGTAGTCGTTTAGGTTAAACCCTACGTAATACCAATTCGGTGTACCAGGTGTGGTATATCGTTCTACATGGCTAGTGTAGTACCCTAAGTTTAACACTACATAACCAGGGTTTTGAAGTATTATGCTGTATTTCTGACCAGGTGCCAATATCACTGAATTTATTTGTGCATACCCCCAATTACCATACGTTGTGCTAGTTGACCCTGAAGGAGTACATACACCTTTTATATCTGTAGGGATAGGGACTATTAAGGTATTGAACAGCTGTATCATTTCATTATAAAGGAGTGTAAATGCCCATTTAAAATAAATAGTTAATATGACCACTTATTATAGTAAGGTTTATAAATTATAAGTGAACATATATTAAGTGACCAAATATGCCCGAAAACGACCTCCTCAAAAAATTGGAACAAGTTAGGAAAGAAGTAATCCAGCCCGTGCTAGGAGACGCTACTATCAGCCCAGACCAGATAATTGATTTTAGGGTAATCAACTCCTACAGCGGGAGGAGTAAGGTAGGCATAATTTTCAGCGACGGTGAAGGGTTAAAGGAAGTGATGGTTGGTGCTGTACACCTAAACAAAATCGAGGAGTGCATAAGGAAGAACAAGGCAATCTCTATCAAACGCAAGTTTAATGGCAACATACCACAAACCGAAATCACGTGTTAACGATAAAAAATAAGGTACCTTTTCTTTTTTTTCTTATAACCTTTCTTGTAACGCCTTTATATAACTTAAAACGTCTTCTACCTTCATGTACATTATGTCTTTACCGTTGCTTAGGGCGAATACGCCCTCACTCTCAAATACCCCTATTATCTTATACGCCCCTAATCTATAACCTAGGAATTTCTTGAGGTAGTAGTTCTTATGCATTATTAATAGGGCTTTACGTTTGTTGTTTTTCTCTTCTAAATACTGGAAATATTCGTTTAAATAATAGATATTCACGTTGTTACGTATTGTGGTGAAGTCTTTCATAATAAACTCCTCAGTTCTGCTATAGTACGCACATATATTATATCGCCATCGTATGTCTTCACTACTATAGCCCTTTTGCTGTTATCGTACCCTAGTACCACTACCCTTTTACCTTTAAATTTCCTCTCTTGTTTTGCCAGTATTTTACCCACACATTCCATTAACTCGTGTTTTTTCTCAGAGATATACCTCATATTGGTCATTTTTAATATGGCTAAATTAATATATAAACGTATACGTTGGTTATTCGTGGTGCTTAGCATACCTTACGAGTATCCCTAAGATTATACCGCCTACAACCGCAAATATTAAGATCAGTATAGGGTTAACCCCACTAGAGGACGGTGGTACTGGTGTAGTCTGCTGTTCTGTGGTCTGTAACCCTTGGTTATTAAGGACTAGATACGCTAATTGAGACGGTACATAAGCGAAAGTCTGCGTTGGTGTAAAACTCAATTCATCTATAGGGTCTCCAGAGTCAAGAGCCGAACTAACGTACCACCCTTGTTCACTGTACTGCTGACCTTGGTTAAATATCAGTTCTTCATTAGTATCAATCACGATACCCACGGCGTTCTGAGGAGGGTTTTGTACTCCCGCTAAGTTGTTAGGCACGGGTACGAAATAACATGAATTGCCTACTATATAGATATCGGGGCGAAAGACTACGGTAAAGTTACCGTTATTACAGATTACTTGACCAGGAGGTATAACATATAGTTGGTTTTGTTGTGTAACTATAAACCCGCCTACTTTTGTGCATTGTCCAGGGGGCAATACCACGGGTTGGTTAAATTGGGCATAACCGTTAATTTGTCCTTGACCTTCTACGTTAAACTGACCGTAAGCAAAAACGGGGTAAATGTTAATCTGGGTACTCTGGTTTTGTAGTGCTAAATCGTTTATTATGGTGAACAGAGTACCAGCCTCTTGTGTAGCGATACTGGGGTTACAGTTCGGGATATTGATATTGAAGACTATACCGTTTATTATATCATACAATTGCTGTTGTGTTATGCCGTTAGAGTGATAATAGTTCCATAGATAATTGGCATAATCCGTTAAGTCTAGGTTGTCCAAGAACTGATAATATTGTGAAACTGCTTGGATTGACAAATAGTTTGTTAGAGAACTCGGTGACGTAAATACCATATCGTATTGCGGGTTAGCTGATAAATTAAATATTATTGCTATGTTATTCCCTATATTGTTAATAGTAGAAGCATCAGCACTTTCGGCTAACGTTACCTCGCCGTCACCACTTATCTGTGCTATAACCCCATTACCTAAAGATTGTACGGTGTCACCTCCTAACTGGATAAACTCCTCAAACAGTATATACGGTAAGACAGTCGACAGACCTAAAGGTACATGTTCTACGACGACGTTACCGAACGTAATATTAAAGTTGTTGATAGGGTTACCGTTGTTATCATAAACAACTGCTTGGTACTCCTCATTAGGGTCTCCTAAGAGATAGACTATATTTAATGTCTGATTTCCTGAGCCGTTGTTACTGCTACCGCTTACCGAAATTTGTACACCGAACCCCGCTGGTATAGGTGTACCGCTGAAAAATACCACCATGGGATTCACAGAGTTTACAGTTACATTTACCGTAAAGTTTGTACCAGGTTTGGTGATCGTGAGTTGTCCTAATTTCGCGATATTCTGGAAGGTAATCCCGTACGCTTGAGCTGATAACACAAAGTTCTGGATAAACGGTTGTAGGGATTTGTTTAATTGTCCCTCTACATATTGTTGGTAGTTCTGTACACTTGTTAAATACGCATAATAGTTATTATAATTGAGGTATAATATCTCAAGTAAGTCAAACTTCAACCCCGATTCAACGAATGATAAGTTGTTTACTGCTGTTGATATTGCGTTATTTAAGTCATATAATGTACGCACCACGTCTTCAAACTGAGCCTCGTCTTCATTTATAATGGTAGCGTATTCGTTACTTACTACTGGTTGCACTGGTTTACCGCAAAAGTAGTTACAAATTACACAACCGATAAAAGCACCAGCCATTAAACCGCCTACAGCTAACCAGCCAGGCGGTGTGGCACCAGTTGCTAAAATTATACCGCCCTCAACCATTGCGGTGATACCGAAACCCGCTTCAGCACCTTGGATACAATTACCGATTCCCATACGATATAGTCACAAATAAGGGCATTTATAACATAATTAAAATATGTTCAAATCTGGTAGCACTACTTAGGGCGAAATGTAGCAAAAGCAGTACTACGTAAATTAGCACTACCGAAAACCGTTAAGTTTTGCACAAATCAATATATGCACTTTTAAAGTAGTCACATCTAATATATAGTGATGAGTTTAGAACCCGTAAAGAACATATTAAGTAGTTATATAAGCAAAATTGAAATTATAGGACATAAGAAAAGCCTCGTAGTAGAGATACGCCTCTATGCCAAAGACCAAGAGGCATATAATTTTCTATATAATAACGCCTCCCTATTAGGCTCTGTAGATAATATCGCACAGTTGAGCCAAGTAGCATACGATTATTTCAAACAGCTTAACGGTGAGGAATTAGCAAAGAAAGCTGAGCAAATGGTGAAAGAACAACAAAAACCCCAAGAACAGAAAAAATAAGTTAATCGTTTTTTTCCATTTTTTGTAATGCTGGTTGTTCTCCTTGCCTCACCTGGTTATACACTGTTATAACGTTCTTTAACATCTTAATCTGGTTTTCCAGTTCGTGACCGTCCGATAAAATCTCATAAAGTATGTCAATTATCATTGCCTTAAATAAATACCTCCTTATCCTCCTACTAAAGAACGGTAACAGCACTATGATGTCAAATATAATACTGCTTATACTGGAAATGTCTTGTAACCATGTCACTTCTCAACACCTAAAATCGTTATAACATTAGCGGTAAGCGTAGACCCTACCATGAACAAATTCATTGACTTTTTATTAACCAACCTAACAGACGTAATATTTACAGTATACCCATCGGGGTAAACTTGAATCATGATATCACCCTATTACTTTTAGCACTTTTTCGCTTATTAAGCCTTCATTAGCTAAAATAGTAGCGATCTTCTTATATTCACGTCCTCCTATTAAGTTCCTCCTAACATAATTAACACTAGCGTCTAGGGCGTTATCTCTTTCACCGCTCACGGCTTTACCTATCATATCATCTATAAATTTGAAGTATTCTTCTTGGTATTCTGGTCTTGGTAATACGACGGGGTGGAGTGTACCAGATTGGTAAAGTGGGTACATACGTATATACCTAAATGGTATGGTATACATATCGGGGTTATGCCATTCCAGATACGGCGGGATAGGGTTACTAATTATTGGCTTACCCAAGTATGCCATCTCAAGGGCTGGTAGCCCAAACCCTTCTAACCCCGTTAAGTTTAGCATTACGTGGGAGTTATACATTAAGTTCTTTAAAGTGGTCTCACTTAAACTGCCAAAAGAAATACACCTGACCAGAGGGTTGCGTATCTGGTTACATACACTTAAATCGGCTATAACGACGCCCTTATACCTTTTATTATAATAATTGATATACTTTAACAACACGGCTGGTGTCTTTCGTACCAAGTTATAACTCATGGTTATAAAGTCAAACTTCTCGGGGCTATCACGCGTAGGAGACCTAGTAAACTCATGGGATACCTCATGACGTACGGCGGGGTATTTATAGTTACGTGATAAGAACTTTACCCAATTTGACGCGGGTATTAACGGTTTAGGGTAGTTGTTAACTTGCATTACCTCGTTGTCGTTAAGTACCCATTCTACAACATAATATACCCATTTATACCTAGGTCTCCCGAAAACATTGGGGTTCCATACACCCATATAACCATCTGGTAAGCCCAGATGTTGTAACTTAACCATTACGTCAAGTGCTACCTTCATTGTTGAACGGGCTGGAAATGAATAGACCTTCATTTTTTCACCCCTAACCTCTTATTCAATTTAGCGTATATTTTATCGAATTGACTTAAGTCTACCGCTTCTACGTCGTTTTCTTGGTTGTTAGTAGGTAGTTTACCCATTTGTATTAAGTCGTCTACATATTGTTCTGGGATACCGAATATACGGATTGTTTTCTCATTTATATGCCTAAGGTGGTTTGTCATAGCACAATTATTATGAATATAATGAGGAATAAAAAGAACACTACTAAAGGGTTTGTCAATACATTTACCAAATCAGAAAAAGAAAAATTTGAGAAAAAACTCATGGCTTACCACCTTTAGAGGATTGCACCGTTTGAGGCTAACTTTATCAACTGGTATAAGCCGTACCCAGCCAACCCAATCCCTATACCGTTGATGAGACCCATGTTAGGGAATAGTACGAAAATGATAACGCCTACAACTAATGATATTAACGCTCCTGAGCTTTGAGATGGTGCTTTATAGGTAATATAAGCACCGCCGATAACTCCCACAGTTACGCCAATTAACTCTGATAAGTCACCAGACAACCCTGAGATGTTAAACCTAGTAACGCTCTGTGGTAGCTGAAACGCTTGACTCATTTATTTCACCTCGTTGTAGGGGCTACTGTCATAGGTATAGTTGCTCCACCACCTACTCCCATCCTACGGTTGTAGTACTCTGCTCTTGCTTGTGCTACAGCGTTAGCGATCTGAGCCCTCACATTACCACTCCTCATTACCTCAGTCCATAAAGTGACACCGCCTACATACCTAGCTTGAGCGTCTTGATCGTTTCTAAACCTTTCCATGGCTTGCGTATAGTCTTGGATCATGGTAGGTATTTTGTTTATTAGGTTGGTGAGAGCTTTGTTTGCTACCTCAGATGGTCTTAGGTTCTTATATCTAGCCATATGTCCTCAAATTTAGATGGTAATAACGGGTTATAAAATATGACCATTTTATGACCATACAATATACTGCTAAATCTGATCATATAATTAAAAAGCATAAAATCACATGGACTAAACATGTCTTGATGAGTCAACCAACCAACCAACCAAAAGGGTCTTTCGGGGAGAGCCTACTGAAGATAATGGTGTTACTAGCGGGCGTAATAGTATTAGTAGGTATACCTATAGGCGTATACATGTTGTTCCAATTGATCGCTATGCATATGGCGTTTGGAGACCTCAGTAACTCTGTGTCTCAATCAGCGTTAAGCCAGATCGCGTACAACGTGACACACGTACAACAATACGGTAGCCTAGCACAAATGGAATTAGGGTATGGTATCAGTATGGCTAACGCCGATAATAACCTAGCACTTTTCGGCTTACTAATCGGTTTCGTAATAGACGTACCGATTGCAATACTTATATACCGTGAATATAAAGAGTTAGACTGATGTACTACGATACACTGATAGAATACGTGAACAGAGTCGTACAGCTGAAGAAGAGTTTATTGGCACCTGACGAGATTATGCAATACCTCCAGAACACGATTAAACTGAGCCGTGGAGACATAAACGTGAACTCAAGAGAAGTAGACGATTAATTAAGGTAACTCTTTTTTACAAAACCTTTTTAAACCATGTGATCAAATTTAATATGACCAAATATGTCCACACCTAACCCAGAAATGGTTGAAAAAGGCAAGAAATTTTTATACGAGGTAGCGGTAGTTTATTCAAACCACTATCAAGTGCCTTCTCTTTATGAATGCACTACGAAATTAAAGCTAGCGAAAAACATAGTGATACCAGACGGGGCGAGTTTAGGGCATATCGTATTGTATAAGGGTCTAGAATATATGTTTAAGTATACAGAATTGGTGGCACTGCACCCCGTAAGGTACGCTGTTATCTTGAATGATAACATCATGTCACTCAAAGACGCGTTAAAGTTGCCAGAAACTTTAAGCCCCGACATGGGTTATGCCATCAGTGTGTACATAGAAGACGACAATATGTTTGTAGAGATCACGGATTTAGACGACGAGACCCGTAACAGAATAATAGACTCTGTATGTTACCGCCCATCTCCTTACAAATGATTGAGGTGGTGTAATGCACATAGTAATCATGATAGAGGTCTCAGAAGAAAAAGACGGGAGTTTAACGTTAAAATATAACGGCAAAAACTTAGGAGACCTTAACGACGTAAAGCCGTTAGAGGAGGCGGACGTGGTCTACGACCTAATTAAATTAAACGAAAAACTAAAGGACTCATATGGGTTACGAAAAGAGACCCGCAACGAAATACAGCAAAGATTAGCGAAATTATTAGCGTGGTATTATACAGAGCCTTAGGCGTTATTTCCTCCTCCTAGACCTGACCCTAAGTTAAGCTGTTTTTTCAGCATATCAACGATTTGTTGTACTAAGTCTGGGCTTACCCTCACACCCAATAAACTAAGCACTGTAGCCAACACTGCACCTAAGTTTGTCTCTTTATTAGACTTAATGATATTATAACGTTCTAAGTTTGCGATTATATCGCCTAGATATTGTGGCACTAAATTACCCGTTAGACCACCGAATACGCCCATCTCGTTATTGAGTACGTGTTTGCTGAAGTCATAAAACCAACGTTCGTTATAACCTATAAGCGTTAAATATATATTCGTAAGCTCCTTCAACTCGTTCAGTTTCTCCTCCTTATTTTCACCGTCTGATATATTATACGAAACCAGTTTATCGTAGACTATATTTGCAAACGCTGATGCTAACTTGAGCCGTTGCAATAACCACGCTTTATATAGATCAGCAAACGTAGGTACTTCTTCACTTTTTACTTCAAAATCGGGTTTTTTAACGATTGTGGGCATAATTATTACTACATGTGAGAGTTATTAAATGTATACGTAAACGATAAATGCGTTATTTGCACAGATTAATATAATAGTGACGCGTGTTTACGGCTTTTTGTAAAAATTTTCGCTATATAATATAGTACCCCTCTGAGATTCTCTGACAGATACCCCCGCTTACACTTTTGCGTATATATTTTCACTGAATTTTTCTACTTTCTATATTTGCAAATTCCTACTAATGTTAGCGTGTTCTATT
>Ga0080003_1001674_pt1 | contig 11288 bp, 14 predicted proteins | sample JossMetagenome_FD_69206 | JGI IMG/M metagenome (GOLD analysis project Ga0080003, IMG submission 69206) | Hot spring microbial communities from Joseph's Coat, Yellowstone National Park, USA - JC2_E (SPADES assembly) (version 2) | ecosystem: Environmental > Aquatic > Thermal springs > Hot (42-90C)... | reverse complement strand
GGCCGCTGTCGCTGTCTACCGAGGAGCAGAGGTTCGTGCTGTCGGCGCACATAGGGCAGGGCCTCCTGATCTCGCCGCTGGGCCACGTCCCGTTCCGCAACATACTCTCGAAGGGCGAGCTGGAGAGGTTCACCACGAAGCCCAAGGAGGTCAGCCGCTGAGCGCGGGCGCGCATACTTGCGCAAGTATTACCGGCTGCGGCCCGACGGAGCTCCAGCTGGGGAACGGGTGGATGGAAAAGGGGAGTCAAAAATAGGGAAAAGAAGAAGGGAGGAGGAGACTACACGGACTTCGCGCAGGATTTCATCCATGCTTTTAAAGCCTCTTCAGCCTTATGCTGAATCTCATCGTTTGAATATATTACGATTCCATTGCTATGACCCTCCGCGATGTCAATCCTGCCGATATGCTCAGTGCCATAGTCACTCACAGCATAAAGATCTATAGAAAAGATAATATTACCATTATTTATTCTGACCCAACCTTTCGTCGCAACATCATCCATGTCGCACTCTCCCGTGCGTATATATGCCCATGCAACTCCTGTAATTGTGGCGAGAACCTCACCCATTATCCTATAATAATTAACATTATCATTGTAGCTGACAATCCTCCCTTGCTCCTGTTCTGTGGTCGTCATCGACACTGCGTATGGTCGGCCCTTTTAAGCCGGCCCGGCACGCGCGGGTGTGAGGCGTTCCGCGCTCGCGAGCGCCGTGATGGCGATCGCGTTGATAATACTGGCGATGGCCGTGCTGATGGGCTCCTATTACGTGTATTATTCGGTCGCGCGCCTCCCCACGCCGGCGGCGGCCGGCCACCTGCGGGCCCTCTACCTCGGGAACACCACCGTCGGCCACGGGCCGGACGAGGTGACCCTCGCGGAGATCGAGCTGGTGAACCCCGGGCCGCGCCCGGCGAACGTCACCGCCGTGGTGGTCCTGCCGCAGGGCGGAACCCCGCAGTACTATCAGTACGCGGCGGCCGCGCTGCCCGGGCAGAACGTGACGCTCTATGTGCCGGCGCGGCCCGGCGCGAGCTACGGCGTGGAGACCGACACAGGCGTGGTCTGGGCGCGGCCGGCCGGGTAGTACATTCATACCAGTGCAGGTATTACAGATCGCGGCCCAACGGAGCTCCCGCTGGGGAGCGGGTGGGTGAAAAAAGGGACTCAAGGGAAAAGGGGAGGAGATCAGTGCCTCAGCGGCCACCTATGGAGAAATCTCTCATTGACGCGATAACGATACCCTCCAAAGACCAGTCCGGTCTCGGAGGGCGCCGCCTTGACCCGCTCCAGGAACTCCTGGAGCGGGGTGCGAGCGAACGCGTCCTCGACCTTTCCCTCACGGTCGAGGATGAACACCCACTCGCCCTTACCGTTCTTCGCCGGCTGCCACTCTAGGGCCGTGAGGGCCCTGGAGAGGGCGGCATCGTCGTTCTGCCCGATGTCCGGCTTCAGGGGATCCATCCCCTGGGGCGCGAGCGCTTCCTTCGGCTTCTGCTCCGCCGCCGGCCCGGGCGCGGCCCTCTGGAACCGCAGCGCATGGTCGAGCACCACCGCCCGCTCCTCGGGCGATAGCCCGGGGATCGCAGTGACGGCAGCAGCTATCGGAACCACGAACCCGTTTATCCACTCCTCCACAGTCCTGACCTCCTCCGGCTTCTTCTCTTGCTCATTCTCGGTCATTTCCGGGCTCCGGTATCCGCCGGCCTTTTAACGGCCGGACCGCCGGTTGGACTCGGCGGGAGTCTGACAGCACACCTGACGCGCGGCAGTAGATTTAAATATTAGCGCTACTATTATTATAATAGATATTGAATTCGATATGTGCCGGCAGCCACGTCGGGAACGCGGAGGTGCGCGTCGTGCTGGAGCCGCTCGATCCCGGCTGCTGAGGGAGGTGGGATGGCGTGACCGAGAAGTGGCGCAGGCTCGCGGAGGATCCGGAGGCCCCGGCGATCCTCCGGGAGATGGACCGTGACCCACGCGTCGAGTCGCTGCGCGCCAAGATGCCGGAGGTCTACAGGGAGCTCGCGCCGCACCGGTGGATGGTCGCGGCGCTGGAGAGGCTACCGATACTCGCGGCGCGCGATATACCGTCGAAGCGCGGGAAGGGTGCGATGGCCGCGACCAGTGACAAGCTGATAATATATATGGGTGTGAGCGAGGTGGCCGACTATGGGCCACGTGAACTCGCATATGTGCTGGCCCACGAGACCATGCACGCCCTGATGGCCGATACATTGAGGTGGCGCGATTTCGATGGGCGTGTCATGGTGTGGGCCAACGATATACTCAACGACACGCTGCTCCGCGACGCCGGCATAGTATCCAGTATAGAGAGAACCTACATTGAGGACATACTGCCAAGCCGCAAGGCTGATGAGGTGACGGCCGAGGAGCTCTACGAGGCGCTCGTGGCGCGCCGGCGCGCCAGGGGCAAGGAGGTGGTTCCGGGGCGGCGCAACATCGACGAGGATATAAAGTACGACGTGGTCGGGGTCGTGCAGGTCGGGGATCCGGACCTCTACGACGAGGACCTGGAGGTCGTGGCGCGGGCGCGGCGCCGCTGGCTGCGCGCCGTCCTGAGGGCGCCGGACCTGCCGCCGGCCGTGAGGCGTGATATCGAGGCGGGCTGGGCCGACCTGCTGAGGGCGCGGCGCTAGAAGTAATATCAGCGCAAATATGAGCACACCCCGCGGGCGCCTTAAAAGGCCTCCACGTATGAGGGGGCAATGAATGCCTACAAACACACGGTTGAGATTGTGAGGCGCCTCCTAGTCGCGGGAATTATCTCCCGCGATGAGGCGGCGGAGATCCTCCGTCCGGAGCAGACTCCGGAGCAGGAGGAGGCGGACGCCTGAATTTTTTGAGTCCCCATTTCGCGATTGAACCCAGCCCGGGGGCCGCCGCGGGCGCGCTGGTAATATCAGCGCTAGTATGAGCGCTAGCGCGCGTTCCGCTACGTTCCGCGGGGTTTCTAATAAGCGGTCGCGCGCTATACACCTCGCGATGAACGCGAGGACCCTGATAGCGATGCTGGCAGTCGTGGTGGTGATCGCGGCGGTCGGCGGCGCGCTCGAGTACTGGCGCGCGGCCGCCGGGTGCTCATGGAAGAAAAAAGAAAGGGGATCCATGGAACGAGGGGTGGGAGGCCTATTCCATGGGCCCAGACCGCGCAACACAGCGCGCTATGCGAAGGCATAATATTGCCGGCCACACGCGCGCAACTATGGAACGAGGGGTGGGAGGCCTATTCCATGGGCCCGGATCGCGCAACACAGCGCGCTGATGCGAAGACATAATACCGTCGGCCCCACGCGCGCAACTCATGCGTCCTCCGAGGCCGGACGCCACGAAGAGGAACGTAACGCTCAGGATCGGGACCTACAGGAGGCTCAGAACGTACCTGGATGAGATGAGGGATGAGACGGGGCTGAGGGGGCGGAGCCTGACGTTCGACGACGCCGTGGGGGCTCTGCTCGCGGAGCACGAGATCATGATGGCGGCTGGGAGGGAGGCGCTGGAGGAGTGCCTCAGGGAGAGATTCCTGGGGAGGGACGGCCGCGGCCCCTAGGGCCTGAGGGGTCGGGCGACCGCGTAGTAGCGCCCGGTAGTGTAGTCCTCCGGTAGCAGCCCGGCCTCCTTCGCGCGCGCTATCGCCTCCTCCACGAAGGCGCGCTCCATGCGCGCGAGCGCGCGGTACCAGAGCTCGTTGAGTTCCACAACTAAGTCCCGCTCCTCGTGACGACTCAAGCCGCCGCCCTTCAGGAGGTCCTCCAACTGCATGGCGCGCGCCCCCTCCTCGAGGGTCAGGTAGTGGTGCATCACGAACCACTGGTCTTGGCGCACGTCGTCGTACGCGGTGTGGAGGTGCAGGAAGTGCGACACGACGGCGGCCGCGCGCGCCTCCCCCGGGGCCGGGGCCGCGGCGCCCCGCCAGGCGCGGGCCGCGGGGCCGCGGGTCGGCCGGATCGCGCCGCCGCACACCGGACAGCGGACGACGCGCCTCCACTCGCGCTCCGCCTCCGAGCGCCGCGGGAGCGCCCTCACTGTCTCCAGCTTCTCGGCGAGCTCGGCCTCCTCGATGAGCAGTGCCGGCGGCCCCGAGCTGTAGTGCGGGTTCTTGACGCGCACCGCATACCTCAGCAGGCCGGAGCTCACGGCCTGCTCTATCTGGTACGGGGTCAGGCCGTACCGCTTCGCGGCCGTGCTCCTGTAGATCAGGGCGGCGCGCCGCCCGTTGGCGGTCGCCCCGCGGTGCACCAAGAGCACCAAGAGCCTCCGCGCGAGGTCCCCGCTCACGGGCGCGCACTCCCAGTTCCCGGAGCCCGCGCGGTCCACGCAGAAGGTCATGGCCTCGGTGTCGAGGCGAACCCTGATCGTGTTGATCCCGCGCCACCACTTGCGTATCTCCCCCTTAGACGCGCTGGGCCCGAGGAAAAGTTTGGCGCCGGCGCCCAGCGGCGTGAGTGACTTCGCGTTCACCGTGGCCTCATACACGGTCGAGGCGCACCACCGGTGGCAATACCGGTGCACCTATTATTTAAGCGTGACACCCCCGGCGCCGCGCGGGTGGGCGTTCCCGCGCTCGTGCCCGGTGTTCATGAAAACACGCCCATTTGCACGCGTGTTCCCGGCCCCGCGCGATTTTCGGTGACAGTTTGACCCGTGGAGACGGCCCTTCGACCCGCGCCGGCAATCCTTATACCCGACCCGCGGGTCACGCACAGCACGCTCGACAACCTGTTCAGGCCCATAACCATCGGCGGCGTCGAGGTCAGGAACAGGATCGCGATGTCCGCGCTGACGATGGGAGCCGCCGGCGCCGACGGCTCGGTGACGGACGAGCTGATCCGGTTCTACGTGGAGAGGGCCAGGGGAGGGGCCGGCCTGATAACCGTGGGAGGGGCGTACCCCGAGCCCAGGGGAAAGGAGGGCCCCGGGATGCTCGGGATCCACGACGATTCCCTCATCGGGGGCTACAGGAGGTTGACGGATCGCGTCAGGGAGCTCGGGTCCGCGGCCTTCCTCCAGATCCTGCACGCCGGCAGGTACGCGATGTCGGGCGTCACGGGGCTCCGGCCCGTCGCCCCGTCGGGCATACCGTCAAGGCTCACGGGGGAGACCCCCGAGGAGCTCACCGCCGATGGGATCCTGGAGGTGGAGAGGAGCTACGGGGAGGCCGCCCGCAGGGCCCACATGTCCGGATTCGACGGCGTCGAGGTCCTCGCCGGCACTGGCTACCTGGTGAGCGAGTTCCTCTCGCCGGCCACGAACAGGAGGACCGACGGGTACGGCGGCGGGCTGGAGAACAGGATGAGGTTCCTGGTGGAGGTCATCGAGGAGATCGGGAGGAGGGTCCCGGGGAGCTTCCCCATCGGGGTCAGGATCAGCGCCGAGGAGTACGTCGAAGGGGGGAACACGATAGTCGAGGCCAGGGCCATCGCGAGGAGGCTCGAGGACCTGGGCGTGAGCTACATCAGCGTCAGCGCCGGGTGGCACGAGTCGAGGAGGCCGATAATAACGAGGGAGGTCCGCCAGGGCGAGTTCGTGCCGCTGGCCCGCGGGATAAAGGGGGCCGTCGGGATCCCGGTGATGGCCGGCGTCAGGATCAAGGACCCCGTGCTCGCCGACCGGATAGTGGGGAGCGGGGACGCCGACATGGTCTCCATGGGCAGGGCCCTGATAGCTGACCCCGGGCTCCCGGCGAAGGCCATCGAGGGGAGGATCCGCGAGATAAGGCCCTGCATAGCGTGCTCGCACTGCCTCTCCTCAGTGTTCCGCGGGTCCGTCGTAGAGTGCGCGGTGAACCCGACGCTCTGGCCGGGGGCGGGATCCGATGAACGCGCCGGGAGCCCGAGGAGGGTGCTCGTGGTCGGCGCGGGCCCCGCGGGGCTGGAGGCCGCCGTCACCGCGGCGTCGATGGGCCACAGGGTGGTCATCGCCGACGCGCGCCCCGACATAGGGGGAGCGCTCGCGATCGCGTCGAAGCCGCCCTACAAGGGGGAGCTGCTGGACCTCGTCGAGTACTACCGCGCGATGATCGGGAGATACGGGATCGAGCTGGACCTGGGCAGGGAGGTCGACGAGGGGTACGTCGATGGAATGGGACCGGACGCGGTCGTGGTGGCCACCGGGGCGTCGCCCGCCATACCCGGGATACCGGGGGTGGACCTCCCGCACGTGAGGACCGCCGTGGACGTCCTGGGGAACGAGATGAAGCTGAGTGGGGAGGTGGCTGTCATCGGGGGCGGATCGACCGGCCTCGAGGCGGCCGACTACATCGCGGACCGGGGAGGGAGGGTGAGCGTCGTCGAGATGCTCGACAGGGTGGGCTCGGACCTCGACCTCACGGTGAGGTGGGTCCTGCTGGGGAGGCTGAGGGAGAGGGGGGTGAGGATGATCACCGGGGCCAGGGTCAGGGGGATAACCCCGGGCTCGGTTGTCGCGGACGCGGGGGGACGGGAGGTCGAGATCGGGGCCGACCACGTGGTCCTGGCGGTGGGCATGAGGCCGAACGGCGGCCTGGCGGAGAGGCTGAGGGGGAGGGGATACGATGTGCGCGCTGCCGGGGACTGCGTCAGGCCGGCCGGGATACTGGAGGCGGTGAGGGACGGCCACAGGGCGGCCGCCGGCATCGGCTAGGGGATCGCCGGATCCCGGCACGACATGGCATACGCGCTCCATCCCGCGCGCGTCCCCCGATGGGCCGCGCCGTCGAATCCGCACGGTTCCCGGCCTTCGGCTCCCTCGGGCGACGCGGTATATGGGTTGGGGAGCCGGCCCGGCTCATCTCGGAATCGGGCCAGTGCACTTCTATCCAGTGGGGGCCCACCGGTGGAATCCACCATAGAATATAGGGTCCGGCGCGTCCCGCGATCGCTTCATCCTTGATGCGCGTTCAGCTTCAGCGCGTCATGGGCCCGGGGGGATTCGATCCCGGGGGCCTCCTCCTGGCCTCGAATACGCATTTGTCGGATCCGTCGTTGATGCACTCCACCTCCTCCACCTCCCACTCGGATCCATCGACCACCGACAGGATCCCCGCGAGCAGCCCGCGGAACCAGTGGGACGTCCTCCCCTTCCTCATCCCCCTCAGGACGTCGCACTCGAACAGGTCGCGGGCCTCGATCCTGTAGCGAGATCCGTCGGGGCTCCTCAGCGCCTCGATGGAGGACGCGTATCCATGGGCACGTATCATGGAAAGGTCGGCCTGAAACGGGATATCCGGACCCAGTACCTCCCTGACCTCGCGGGCGGCGTCCCTCCCGAAGTAGTACCCGGCGTAATAGGATACGGTCTTCCCTATATCCTCCCCCATGAACTCCCCCATGCCCAGGAGGAACCCCCGGAAGGCGCGGGACGTCATCAGCGCCGCCCTGGTGCCGCTGGACTCGATCACCTGCCCCGGCCGCTGGACCGCGAGCCCCCTCACTGGCCCCTCGCGCACCTCGACGGATCCGACGTCGTCGATCGACCGCAGCCTGGACTCCAGATCCTTCGGGTCCGCGTCCCCGAGGTCCACCATCGCCTCCCAGTATATGGCGTCGCCGCGCTTGACGCGTATGGACCCTATCACCTCGAGCTCCCCCTCGAGCGCCTCCACGAGGAACGCGAGGGCGCGCTGCGAGCCCACGACAGCGCTCACCGCCCCGAGCCTCCTCCCGGGCTCGATCCAGGCGAACGGCAGCCGTATCTCCAGGGGCTCGGGTCCCGATCCGGACGAGGATGCAGTACTCAACTCCCTAATTGGTTGATGATAATCTCGCAATTTAAATCTGCCGCCTAATCGATGGCATCCCTCCTCCCCCAGTGTGTCAGATGAAATCCTCGCTGATCCGCGTTCACATCACATAACATAACATAACAGATCTTCCACAAAGGCGCGTCGGCGATACGAGGGACAGGTGGGTCGACGTCCCGATCGATTAGTTCGTGCGCGAGGCGGGCGCCGACGGCGGGGGCCAAGGCCTCCTGGCCACGACCGCGTAGAGGCGCCCCAGGTCCCGCACCTCTATACGCCCGAATTCCCCGAGATGCCCCAGCACCTCCTCCGGCGGCAGGCGGAGCCAGGGCGGTGGACCCCCCAGCGAGAGCCCGGGCCTGAACTCCACGATCATCAGGGTCCCCCCGGGCCTCAGGATCCTCAGAATCTCCCGGATGACGGCGCCCTTGTCGCGTACGTCGTGAAACACCCTGCTCAGGAGCACCAGGTCCACGGAACTGTGCGGTATGCTCGTGGACCTCATGTCCTCCCTCAGGAACACCGCGCGGGGACTCCCGGTCCTCTTCCTCGCGATTGCCAGCGGGAATCCGTTCGCGTCGACGCAGTAAACCGTCGATGCGATGCCGGCGAGCGCGCCGCAGTATCTCCCGGATCCGCACCCCAGGTCGGCCGCAGTGCCCCCGGGGGACAGGTGTTCGCTCACCAGATCCACCACCGGGTCTCCGGCTTTGCCGCCCATGCGCGCATGGAACTCCTGGAAGAATATTAGTCTGTCCTCGGAGATGATTTTCCGCCCTTTTCAGGCCCCATCCATCATCCTATCGGGGTTCTGGGGGCTATCCATCCCTCGCGGAAGGGGTCTTCCGCCCCCAGAACCCCCAGTGTGATATACCGACTGTGCGCGCGTGGTCAGGGCGACGGCGCGAGGTCGTCTTCAAGAGCCATGAGTGGTTCAGCTGCTGTGTTGCATAACCTCTGGAATATCGCTTTAGGACGGCTATTCACGGGTAGCTTATTGCAAATACTCGTTCTTCGATCCAACTGGCGATTATTAGATGTTAAATCAGCTAAATTGCGCAACACAGCAGGTTCAGCGAAGAACTTAAGGCCGCATTCAGCATTTCTGTGTACATACATTTCTGTTAGCGATTCATCTACACCTGAAGGTCGAAGCTTTCTTGCCCATGCGCCATAACTAATTTAAGGGAACCGGCCATCTTGTTACCGAGATGATAGAATGGATAAGCGTGGAGAACTTTCGCGGGATCTCGAGGACGCCGAAGCCGCTACCTCTCTCGAAGTTCACGGTTTTGATAGGGCTCAACGGCTCCGGGAAGAGCGCCCTGCTGGAGGCGCTCTACATGCTACCTCCAATGGGGTTACTGCCACTGATAAATCATGATAGGGCCGCTGCAATTATCAGCGCCCATTTAACATTTAGCGGCATTTTCTATCGTTATGGAGATCATGCGATGCTGAGTATGGGGATGGGCGACTCCAAGATAGAGATCGAACTACTAGAGCGGCCCATGACGATTTTCCAGCCGGAACCGGAATTTTACCGGCTATACGAAGGCCATTTCGCTAGAATGAAACCCGGATGGCAGGAGGTGGCCAGAATGCTTGACATCGATCCGGGGAAGCTGCCCTCCTACTCCATTCTGGTGACGGGCGGTGACGATTGGCGGAGGAAGATAGCCCAGGGGCTCGCCACCCCCGATTCCTGGAACGCGATCGTGAGGAGCGGAATACACACGAGGCTGGTCAGAGACTTCGTACGGAGCGGGGCACTCCCTGAAGAGTTCACGGAGGTGCTGCTCGCTCAGGACGGCCTGCGCCTCAGGAGCGAGAGGGGCAATAGTGCATTCTACGTTAGGCTGGAGGACGCCGCGGCCGGGCTCAGGTCCTTTCTGACCGCAGCGCTGTGGATTGGGGCGGTCAACCCGAGGCTCGTGCTCTGGGACGACTTCGAGGCGAACGCGCATCCATCGCTTATCGCACAAGCGCTCAGGTGGCTTTCCTCGCTCGACTCCCAAGTGGTGATGGCCACCCACTCCATAGATGTGCTCTACGAGTTGGTGATGGGCAATTACGAATTCAGCGTCCTGAGGTTGCGCAGATCGCCGGACGATGAGCTCACGGCCGAGCGCCTGGACGCGGATGAGGTGGAGAAGTACTTCGAGGGTGGGATGGACCCGCGCAAGGTATTCGGCTAGGGTGAGCCTAGGTGAACGTTATATCTATGCTGGACGCGCAGAGGGGTCCCGAGGTCCTCCTGTGGTCGGGCGAGGGCCATAAGGACCTGAGGTTGGCTAGGGAAATAGCGCATGCGTTGAACGGGGACTCCTGCGATGTCGCCTCCCCGAATATCCCCCCGAGTATTCCGCTGAGCATAAAGAGGACGAAGCTGGACGCACTCGGCAACATAAAGGATATGCTGAGTAAATCCGCCGCCGCCCGTGTGCGCGCAGTGGTACTCCTGGTGGATAGGGATGCGTTCACGAGGGACCCCGGGAGCGACTTGATGGAGGCGCTCGGAGAGTACGGGATGAGCGCCGATGGTGAAGTCGAGGAGATCATCGCCTGGAGGGCGTATCGCCTGCATGTGAGGAGCGGATCCCACTATTTCACGCTCTACGTGGCGATCTCAGGCGAGAGGAAGGAGATCGAGGAGGACGAGGATAGGCTGAAGGAGATCGTCGGCGCGAGGGACCGCGGGGAGGCACTCAAGAAGGCCAAGGCCAACGCCAAGCATCTCGGGGAGGCGTTCCCGGGGATATACAAAGCGCTGGAAGATGCGAAGGATAATTGCAGGTCGGTTGACGGCTCGTCTAGGTGACGCCGGTCATCCCGTTTATATCCCAGCTCCGCTTCCATTCCTCGAGCGACGATCTCGATATGGTGAACGCCAGCAGCGGAGAGCACGCATATGTCTTCTGGTCGATGTTGCCCGCTCCGTATAGCACCGAAAAGCCGAGGTGAAGTACTACGCTTATCGCGTCGCCCCCGATGCGTTTCAGCGCGTCCTTCGGCTCGATGGGCGCGTAGAACGGGAGGACCTCGCTTTCGCTCCCGGGCCTGAGCAGCAGATCACGGACGCGCCCGGCGGGGTACGCCGTGACGTCCATCAACTCGCCCAGTATTATGAGGGTCTTTCCATCGATCCAGGCGTCCAGATGCCCGGATATGGGGTACCACAACTCGACGTTCCGGGAGCAGTTTCCCACGTCGGCGTTACCGAACTTCAGGCTAACCAGTAGCCCCGCGCTATACGGGCTCAGGGACGCCGTAATGTAGAAGTGCTGCGGACAGCCGGTAGGCTGCAACGGACAATACGCAGATGACGTAGATATGGACGGCCCGGAGATCGCCATACGAATACATCTAATTGAACATAATATATCCTTTTGTCCCGCCTCGAGGCCAGCAGTTATCCGTTTATCACTTTTCCAACGCGGTTTGAGGCGCTCCCGCGGACCCCTCGCGGTATCGGCGGAGGCGCTATATCCCACGGCTTCCCCCGGCCGCAGGATGGACGACCTGAAGCCGCTGGGGAGG
>Ga0080003_1001673_pt1 | contig 11301 bp, 11 predicted proteins | sample JossMetagenome_FD_69206 | JGI IMG/M metagenome (GOLD analysis project Ga0080003, IMG submission 69206) | Hot spring microbial communities from Joseph's Coat, Yellowstone National Park, USA - JC2_E (SPADES assembly) (version 2) | ecosystem: Environmental > Aquatic > Thermal springs > Hot (42-90C)... | reverse complement strand
AAGCATACAAGGAATACGTGAAAAAGCATAAACTCATGAGCCCCCTCACACCGACCACATTCTTCCGGAACTTACTAAAATACAGAAAGCTCAAAACAGAACATAAGAATGTGAAAGGCGAAAGAAAGTGGGTATACACAGGGATTCGCTTGAAAACCGACGAAGAAAAAAAGAAACAAAAGAAGAAGTCTTGCTCTCTTTCACAAAACACGAGGAATAAACAAGCGCTTTCAGACCCTCCCTTACTTTACACTAAACACAATCACACTCTTGAACTCTCTGATCCATCATGAGCTTACTTTATGCTATTTTCACTGTGAAACATCTTAATCAGGATACACGAAATCGCTTTGTTCAAGCCTTTTCTCACGATTTAACTTTTTCAAAGCGCCGTCGAGTCGCCCTGTGACCCCCACAGCAAATTCAATTCACTATTAAAGTCCTTATAATTCCCCACCACCTCCCTTTCAAGCTTTTCAACCCTTCAAGCAAAGGCACAACCTTCAAACTTTCTAAAACCATTTCACGCACGAACTCCGAAAGACTTCGACCACTACTCTTAGCTATTCGCTTATACTCCGCATACTCCTCATCCTTTACATACACATGAATTCGTTTCATACCCTTTTATAAAAAACTTCCTTATAAACTCAAACCCACATGTATGCACTTTTGCCCCCGCTAAAACCCTAGGGTATAGGGTCAGTTTGACGGCACTTACTACCCACACTCGACCGATTTTGATAAACACTTCATTGTCGGTACAGTATCTTTTCCAAGTGTCGCTTTCACTTCATCAAGCGATGGTGTACATCCTGTACCTACATGAAGTGTAAAAAGGGACAGGATCCACCCCCCATCTTCTTTTACTATAAAAATCACACCACTAACTACTGCCACCACTCGTTTTTTGTATACAAAAAGTTAACGCTCATATACTGTCCCTTTTTTTGTTTCATCAAGGTACAGGATGTACACCTACCGTTTGCTTCATCGTTTGAGCCTCCCGCGAGCATCCTGGACAGCCCTTTGAACCCGAGCCTCCGCTTACACAGGGTCAGCTACCATTGAGAAGAGAGAGAACGGATAGCATGACTCTGTTTCAGCAGAAATTCATTTTATTGAGACAAATATAAGCGTTAAAGAGTCAAGGCCAACGTTATAGCGCTTGTATGTGACAATTTATGGTCAAAACCGTGCGCGTCGAAAAGGCTTAATACGACGAACCTAACATTTACAAACTCGGCGATAAAACAATCGCTTCTTTTAAAGTCGCAATTACGCCTCTCAAGCGCTCTTTAAAGTATTTCGATCAAGCCGGGATACTACTCTATTCGGTTGAATGGTCTATCGTTTCTTCTTTTGAAATTCCTCAGGCACTGTGGAAAAAAAGTTTGAAATATCAGGCGTGCTATTTGATATCGGGGGCAGTTCACCCTCTTTTGTTCTTACTGCAAAGGGGGATGGGTTTGTAAGGGCAGGTTTTACGTAAAATTTCCTTTTTCATAAACGAAATCCGAGATCTGTGCTTTTTGAATTAGTCCGTCTTCTTCCACGAGCTTTCGTGTGACGTTTGTATAATGTTCTTTTGCGTTTTCGACCGCGATGCTTCGTAACGCGTTAAGTTCGCCTATCCACCATTCTCTTTTAAACTTGTCCATCCCGTCTTTTTCGTATTTTTACCACTCTAGGAATTTTTCAAAACTGTCGAAACCCGTTTCTTTTTTCACTTTTTGAGGTGCAATCCATTTATCCATGTTGTTCCTTTCCACGTCGTAGTCCGTGTGAGCGTGTCGATAGTGTGCTATTGTTAACATTCTTAAGATTTTTTCTTTGTTCTCTTTCCCTGTATCCCAAAACACCTCAAACTCTTGTGAATTCCTGAGCGGTCTTATTCTCGTTTTGCACCTGGGACAGTAGAATTCCAGCTCCTTCCTTGTTTTAGACCTTTTTGCATATATTTTTCTTTTGTCTTTTTCTTTTTTTAGAATGCTTAGGAAAGCTCTTTATCGTTTTCTGGTTATTTTCGATGTCTGAAATAATTAATTCGAAAGCAATAGAACTCCTATAATACGGGTTCTTCACTTCTTTATAGCGCATAAGCCCTTTTTCGATCGCGGTCTCAATTTGTTGCTCGTCAGCTTGTATTTTTTCATCGTCTCGTTTTTTGAAAATCCAAATCTTTTGAGAAAGTTTTTTCAGTTCTTCTAAATGTTTTTCTAAATCGCTTTTGAGAATAATAACCCGTTTCCGATATCTTGAAACTGAAGCATTCCCGTGAAAATTGCGTAGTCGATTTGCTCGAATGTCAGCCCGTAAGTTTCCACTGCACTGTTTCTACCTATCCTATTTTTCAAGATTTTTAAACGATTGCGTTGGTAAACGTTCACTAAATCAAAAAACAGGGCAAATTTTACGCTTTTATCGTTTTCTTTGATATTATGATGACGTTCTCTAGACTTAGTTTTATGAAACAACTACTGTCCTACTTGTAGAGAAGGTTCCCGAAGGAGTTATTGCAGTAGCGAAAACCGTGACGACCTGGCCTTTTGTTAAAGACACAGGCATTGTATAATTGAGCAATACAGATTGCCCTGAATTGAGAAGAACTGGATGATAGTAGAGAACTGGGTTGTTAGACCACAATGAGAAGTATGCATTACCGCCCCAGTTTAAATAATCGTATTCAATCGCATAAACGCCGGGCTGAACTTGTGGAGAAGAATACTCCGTAGCAACCTCGTATTGCCAATGATTTATTAGGTTTCCTGGGTTTGAAGTCCCGCCGAGCCATGCGGTTTCAGGAGAGAACGTTGCGGAATAAGGAACAATGCCTAAAATTCCTCCGTCATCGATATCCACGTAGAACGTAGTTGGTTGAGTAACAACTGCATAGCCTATCTCTTTGATTGCGTAAACATTATTAGCGTTAGAAACGGGCGGGTTAGGAAAAGCTGAACCCCCTGTATAGCCATTTTGAAAGTTGTCAATTACGTAAGTCTGATATGTGCCGTCCACGTTCTGCGTTGTTCCTTCATAAGCTGTAATAAAAGGTTCTGTGCTTGCAGTCCACGTTTGCCCGTTTGAGGAGAACGAAGTCCCTGAAGAAAGCGACGCAGAATATACGAGATTTTGAGGAAGCATATAACCATAGATACTGTCGTAATAAATTTGATATTCCAAGCCTGGAGCGCCTGGTGCAAAGAATATCTGCGAACTTCCATTATTGACACCTACAGAAATGTAGCCTGAGATCCCGGTAACTGAAACGTTTACGATGAGAGTAGCCCCACCTGAGGGATCATTAACCTGAACCGAATTAATCCAAATAGCCTCGCTGAGAGACTCGAAGGCAGTTGGGGAAGTAAGGGAGTAGCCATAGCTTGTTGCGAACCTCACATAATAGCTTCCCGATGGTAAAGTATTCGTTGTAGAGACATTCACTAGCATTATTTGGTTTGGTGCAATAGTAACGCTTCCTGGTGTACCACCGTATTTTCCGGTTTCTATATTAGCAACATAAATCAGTTGATTATTAGTTGCATTTATTATATATGCTTTAGTGATAGTTATTGGATTTGAACCTGCATTTTGAATTGTAAAATTAAATGAATTGTATATTATTTCTGTATTAGTTATGGTCGTTGGCGTATATCTTTCTGCTATAAATTGAGCATTAGGAGGTGCGGAACTTGTTGGTGTAATTGTTGACATGTAGCTTGAAACGAAACCGTACAGTGCAATACCTGCAATTACAGTTATTACTATGAGTATCAGTGTAGCTATAATCGGTGATATTGCCTTGTTCTTTTTTCCGAATTTTGTCATTATAATAGCTTTTTAATCTTACTTTATATATTTTGCGTTAACATCTTTTTATAAAATTGTCAAAATCTTTTGTAAATTGCTAGTTTTTGTAAAAATTTTCAAATACCTGTTTGATTACCCATTTAAAATGGCCAGCTCGGCAACAAAGCCCTAAGAAGTTCCTTTTTCTAAAAAGGTTTTAATGTCTTTTAAAGCAAAATAAATACTGAAAAACGAAAAGCTCTATAAAAATGGATTAAAAAATTGTTATTCCACTAGGGGTCCTATTACCGTCCTCCCGGTCATCCTGTTTATGCTGTCCACCTTATCATTTACGTATTTTTGTATTTCGTCAATTTCCTGGTCAGTGAGATGACTGAAACGGCCCTGCATTTTCAGGTAATTTCTTACGTGCTTCCTTCTTGGCACAGTTACGGTTACCCTGAATTCACCGTGATCCATTTCCCAGTTTATCCACATTGCAGTTTCTGTAGCAAGCCTTGCCAGCGCAATGCCGTACCTTGGATCAAACTTCCAGCCAGTGGTGCATGGCTGAAGCACGTGAACAAACGAAGGCCCTTCGGTTTCAAGGCCCTTCTTAAATTTATTCATCATGTCTGTGAAGTTGTTAGGGTTGGTTGTGGCTACATATGGAGTTCCGTGGGCTGAAACAATTTCAGCTATTGGCTTCTTTGTCTGCCTTTTTCCCTTCCAGACGCTGCCAACCGGCGTTGTAGTGGTCCATGCAAACTCTGGCGTGCTGCCGCTCCTCTGTATTCCAGTGTTCATGTAAGCTTCATTATCGTAAAGCACATACATCACATGATGACCCCTTTCAAGCATTCCACTAAGTGCCTGGAGGCCTATGTCATAGGTTCCCCCATCTCCGGCAAGGGCTATAACGTTGATCTTTTTTGCTGGATCAATCATGCCCTTCTTCTTCTGGGCTATGATGGCTGACTCGATACCGCTGGCGGTAGCTGCAGCGTTTTCAAAGGCCACATGTATCCATGGAACGTTCCATGAAGAGTATGGATAAGTCGTTGTTGACACCTCCACACAGCCAGTTGCGTTTACAACTATGGTGTTTGGTCCAGCCACCTTCAGCAGTAGCTTAGCTATGGTTCCCGCGGTACAGCCGGCACATAGGCCATGGCCTGGCGAAAAGTATTCCTCATGAGGAACGTCAAATATGGTCCTGAAAAATTGCTTTGTGCTCATTCCCTTACACCCCAGTATATGCTCTTGCCTGTGCTTCTGCGTGAAGTTGCGTCACTAACTATCTTTGATATGTCTGCTTCGGTAACTGTCCTCTGCCCTATCCCTATGATGTAACTGTAAAGGGGAACGCTCATTTTGTAGGAGTTGAGCATTGAGCTCAGCTCAATGGCAAGAGGTCCTGAAATTTGGACGCCGTTTGAGAATGACCTGTCCAACACAACTATTGCCTTTGATTTTTCAGCCAGCGACTTAAGTTCCTTATAAGGCAGTGGCCTGAAAAGCCTTAACCTTGCAGCTCCAACAGAAATGCCTGATTCTCTCATTTCATCCACGGCCTGCTTCACTGTTCCAAAGACGCCACCATAGGTTAATAGAGTGACATCTGCGTCATCTACACTGTATTCTTCAATCAATCCATATCCCCTGCCAAATGAACCCTTAAATGTTAAATCAGCTTCACTTGCAGCTTCATAAGCCTTTTCCATGGCCTGAACCTGCTGATACTTCACTTCATAGTACCAGTCAGGGTTTGCTACAGCCCCCATGGTCAATGGCCTGTCTACATCAAGCACAAATTCCCTTTCCTTTCTTGGAATGTATTTACTGAAAAGCCCGCTCCTTTCGCTGACAAAAACTGGCTCATATGTGTGGCTCATCATGAATCCATCATATGCAACCATCACCGGCAGGAGAACGCTCTCAGCTATCCTGTAAGCCTGAACTATGCTATCGTAAGCTTCCTGGGCTGACGATGCGATTAGCGTAATCCACGATGTGTCCCTGGTGTTCATCACATCGCTGTAATCTCCCCATATGCTAAGAGGAGCTGAGAGGGCTCTTGCGGCAACTGACATGACTATTGGCAGCCTCATTCCAGAAGCTATATGAAGCAGCTCATGCATGAGCTCGAGCCCCTGGCTGGAGGTTGCCGTAAAGGCCCTGGCCCCTGCAGCGCTTGCACCGATTGATGCGCTCATTGCTGAGTGTTCACTTTCAACATGAACCATTTCTGCATTGAGCTCACCGTTTGCAATGAATTCAGAAAGCTTTTCAACAACGGTTGTCTGAGGAGTTATAGGGTATGCAGCTATTTCGTCAACGTCTGAATCCTTCGCCGCATATGCTATCGCATAATTTGAACTCAGCGGTAGCCTCTTCCACAATGATCTCTCTACTGTTTCCATATCACTTCACCTCCTCTATGAAGTCAATTGCCTTTGGCTCACATTCTTCAACGCATATACCGCATCCCTTGCAGTAATCGTAATTTATCTCCAAAGTGTTCTTCCAGACCCTTCCTGAAGGGCTAGTGTGCTGTTTATCAACTATTGATATGGCAGGTTCTGGACAGAAGACCCAGCACCTGAGGCACCTAGTGCACTTGTCCTGGTTTATTACCGGCTTGAATGTCCTCCAATCTCCGGTGAACCTTTCCCTGCTGTTACCTGGTTCAGTGATCACCGCACCGAGCGGGATCGATTTCCATCCAGCTAATTCACTCATATCAATTTAGCACCTCCACTTCATTGTAAGCCCTGCTAGCAGCCCTAACGTTGGACTCCGCTATCTTTGGTTTGAAATTTTCCCTTATCGCTTCACTTACAGAATCGAGCTTAGCCAGCGGATTTACCCTTATGAGCGCGCCCACCATGGCAGTGTTAACTATGGCAGCCCCCAGCTCATCCATTGCTATGTGTGTAGCGTCAACCTTCGCTATCATTATATCCTTCCTTTCCATTGAACTAATCAGTTCATCTTTGCTCTTTGATGAATTTATCAGAAGTGTGCCACCAACCTTAAGGCCATCAATGTATATCTTTTCGTCTATTGATGTATCAAGTACTACAACCATGTCCGGATTCGTTATGGGAGAACGAGTGAGTATCTCTTGGTCAGAAACCCTAGTATAAGCCTTAACCGGTGCTCCCCTCCTTTCTGCCCCAAATTCAGGGAATGCCTGAGCGTACTTTTCGTCAAATATTGCGGCTTCAGCCACAATTATTGCGGCTGTAACTGCACCCTGACCGCCCCTTCCATGCCACCTCAACTCAAAACTTTTATGCAATTCAGGTCTGACAATGCTCTGTAAAGGGATTTTAAAAGGATATCTATTTATTCACTCAAATTGTTGCAAAATTTTCAAAAATTAAGCCTATATTTTTGCAAGAATTATATCAAATTAGCACAGCAGCGATCAGGAGCAGGTTATAAATTGTAAAGAGCGTACCTTCCCTCGAATCTATATCCAGCGCACCTCTTTTGAACATGCGTTGGATTTTGATAGCATATGGCAGAGTCAAAAGAGTGAGAAAAGCAAATGCAGGGATGATCCTGAAAATCACATACACAACCTCCAGGGCATACGGTGCAAAGAGGCATGAACTGAAAATCAAGTTTCCATATTTCTGAGTCCTGTAAGCGAAAGACTTAACGCCGGCCCTTGAATCGCTTGCTATGTCACGGTGGTTGTTTGCGTATATCAGCGACATCATTATCATTCCTGGCAAAATCGAAACAAGAAGTATGTTAAATGTGAGTGCACCCTTAGCCGATGCTGCAAAACCCCCAAGAACAAGCAGGGGTCCCCAGATCAGTGAAACTTCAAATTCTCCCAGCCCTATTGCTTTCATGTTTGCAAGAGGGCCGTTGTAAGAAGCAAGAAGTATCGCACCGGCCAGCTCCAGCAAAAAGACCGCTGGTCCTGTAATGTAAGAAACATATGCTCCAAGCAGAAGGCCAGAAGCCACAATAACCCATGATAGCTTCATTGCATAGCTCCTGCTTATGAGGCCCTTTAGTACAGGATGTTCGCGGTAAATGGCGGTCGGGCTGTCAGGTGCATCGATGCCCCTTGATACATCGTTAACGTCGTTAAGTATGTTTGCACCAGAGTGCAATAGCAGTGCAGCTATAACAGCAAGCGTAAGCGCATAAAGGTCAGTTCTCATACCCATAAAGTTAGCATATGCTCCACCCAAAAGCACAAGTGAAACTGTCATGGGGAGTGACCACACTCTCACCATGCCAGCAACCGACCTTATATTCAATAGTTACCTATTACCTTCAGCGGTTCTATGTATATGATAACCCTCTTTTCATCAGGAGAGCTTTTCTGATACTGCCCGTTTCCTGTGTACTTCAGAGACATCTTATTTATGTGCTCATCAGCTCCTTTTTCAGTTTGCTCAGCGACCCTGCCCTTGACAAGCACGTACCTGTACGGATTTGATGGATTTGAAATCTCCACTGAAACGGGGGCTCCGGCCCTGGCTAGCCTCTGCTTTTTCCTTCCAACTGCAGTATTTATAATTATCCTTTCTCCATCTGTATCAACCCAGACAGGAGTTACGTGAGGAAAACCGTCTGAGTCAATCATCGCAACGTGCCCAAAGCTCCTTTCCTTTATTAGTGAGATGACATTCTGATCAAGTTTCATAACATATTTTTTTATTATGGTAAAAATAAACTTTTTTCAACTTTTTTAAGCATATGCAAAAAATTTTTGAAAATTTTGCCTTATGGTGGCTTAAGCCACATTTTATGAAAGAGGATTAAGCATAAAAGAAAGAAAGAAAATTTATGGAACCTTTTGCACAAACAATTTTGCCCTATTATGGGTTTCCTAAAGAAACACGCATGAAGTGTGACCACGCCTCTACCTGTCAAGCAATGCAGATAAATGTGTTAATGAACTTACAGCGTCAACGAAAAGGTAGTTCACAACCCCATCTTGCTCAAAAGCGCTGATCCCCTTGACCTTGCCCTCTGAACTATTTCTTGCTCTTTTGCTTCAACATGGAACCCGTTCTGAACCACGATTTTCCCGTTAACCATCACTGCCCTTACGTTTCCTGGGTGCGCAGAATAAACTATGGCAGATATTGCGTTTTCCATATATAGTGGGTTCATGTTTGGCGCTGAGGCATCTATGAGCACCATGTCTGCAAGATAACCCTTCCTGAGCTGGCCTGCTTTCATCTTCAGGGCCCTGTTCCCAGCAACTGTGGCCATCCAGAACGCTTGAGATGAGCTTATCAATGAGGCATCGCTGTGCATGACGCGCTGCATAAGCGAAGCGTTCTTCATTTCCTGAAACAAGTCAAGCCTGTTGTTTTCCTTTACACCGTCAGTCCCAAGCCCAACGTTCATGCCGAGCCTCAGCATCTGCGTTATTGGCGCTGGGCCAGAAGCGAGCTTCATGTTGCTTGTAGGATTGTGAGCAACGCTTACTCCGGCATCTGCCATCGTCCTGAGCTCTTCGGGCATTGGCCAAACGCAGTGAGCTAAGATCAGGTTTTGATCAAGCATCCCAAATTCCCTGAATATGCTCAATGGCCTCTTGCCGTACATTTTGACAACTCTTTCCACGAAGTCTAACGTCTCAAATTCGTGAGTGTGTATGCCTGTGCCATACTCTCTGGCAAGTTTTGACATCTGCTCGAGACAGGCCTCAGTGCAGTAAGAAATGTGCTCAAAACCTGGCCAAACCCTGCCAAGTCCAGAAAAATTTGAATGTTTTGAAACATTGTTTGCTGTGTCATCAGGACTTTCAAAGTAATCATAAACGTCGGCTGTGTAAGGAGCTATGGTTGTCCTTATGCCAAGCTGGTTTGCAGCTGCTATGCCCACTTCAGGAAACCTGTACATATCAAGAACATGAGTTATGCCTGATTTCAGCATTTCAAGGTATGCCAGCTCATAATCAACCTCAGCATCTTCCCTGCTGAGTGACCTGTGGGCAGGGTCAACGTACCTTTCAAGCCATTTGGAAAGGGGAAGGTCCTCCGCTAGACCCCTTATTGCAGTTGGCCCAGAATGAGCGTGCAGGTTAACGAATCCAGGTATAACTATCATGTCCCTTCCATCAATCACCGTGTCAGCCCTTGAGGCCCTGCTTTCAAAGTTCAAATCCCCAACTTCAGCAATTACGGAGCCGTCTACAAGAATTGACCCTCGTTTCTGAATTAAAACATCGTCAATATAGCTTACCAGGATAGCGTCCTTTATCAAAATCATCATGCTTATCAAAATTATATTGCCCCTTTTATTAACATTTAAGAACAAAAAAATAGCGGAAAAATTTTATTTATGAGCAGGTATAATGCATGGTTGCTTTCCAAGCTGCATGCGGTAAATGGGTTCCTTTTAGCCAAGTACTTCCACAGAACACCATTTTATGCAACATATAACGTGACGTTCAGGTGCAATTCAAGGTGCGTTTACTGCGATTATTGGAAACAGGATTGGCCGGAACTTAAAACCGAGGATGCCCTGAGGGTCGTTGACAGGATAGCTGAATCTGGAGTTTCGATGCTGGCCATAAGTGGTGGTGAACCTCTGTTAAGGAAGGACATAGCTGAAATACTTAAGGAAGCGCGCAATGTTGGCACGCTGAACACGCTCAACACAAGTGGCCTGATAAGAAATGAGCCACTTGCCAAGGAAATATCCAGGCTCATAGACGCTTTGACCATATCCATAGATGGTCCACCTGAAATACATGACCAACAGAGGGGAATAAGGGGGGCATATGAAAGGTCATTAGGCACATTAAAGATGTACAAGTCACTGGGAATATACACCGGGGTTAACCTTGTGCTTACGGAACTGAACAAGGATCACCTATGGGAGGTGTTTGAAATGATAGATGACTATATTGATTTTATGACTGTTCAACCGGTAAATCCTCCTAGCGGCAGAATAACTGAAGATAACCTCAAAGCCCTTGAAAGGATCAGATCTACTGGGAAACTCCTTCTGCCAGAAACCTACATCAAGAGAATGAAGGATTATTATGAAGGGAAGTTCAGTAAGATCTGCGAGGCCCTGGGTCTCTACTTTGCTGTTGACCCCATGGGAAACCTTATGCCCTGCGCACCAAGGCACGACATTAAGTTAGGAAACCTTCTAGAAAGCAGCTACATGGAGCTGGTCAGAAATGCAAGCCCAGCATCCATTAAAAAGATAAATGATTGCACAGGTTGCTATTTGGTTTGCACTGTGGGGATTTCCGACCAGATAAATTACCCTATCATAAAGAGTGCATATGAAAACATAAGGGCATACTTGTGATAGCAGAAAAACTAAATCAATGCTTTTATTTATAGCAAATTAAAAAATTAAATTATAAATGAGCAGGATTGAAAATGAAAGTAGCCCATATTTAAGGTTGCATGCTTCAAACCCCGTTGATTGGTATCCATGGGGAACGAAGGCAATTGAGGCAGCGAGAGCACTCGATAGGCCACTCTTTATATCGATTGGCTACTTTTC
>Ga0080003_1001670_pt1 | contig 11311 bp, 23 predicted proteins | sample JossMetagenome_FD_69206 | JGI IMG/M metagenome (GOLD analysis project Ga0080003, IMG submission 69206) | Hot spring microbial communities from Joseph's Coat, Yellowstone National Park, USA - JC2_E (SPADES assembly) (version 2) | ecosystem: Environmental > Aquatic > Thermal springs > Hot (42-90C)... | reverse complement strand
CGAGAGAGAAATACGTATAAGTGTACGTATACGTATAACATTCGTATTCGTATGTGAATACGTATAGGAGTACGTATACGTATTCGTATATCTTATTCGTACTACGTAGTACGTATTTGACGCTCGTTCTTCCTTCTCTTTTATTATATAGATATACTTCACCCCCCGTATTCACACGGGGTCTTCTTACAAATTATTTCACACTTCGTATTCTTTTTTCGAATTTCGTAGTCCGTATTGGTACTTCGTAGTTCTTATTGACATTTCGTAGTCCGTATTGACACTCATTGTTTCTTTCGTCGTCCTTCATACGTCACAGTTCACACTGACGCTCATTTGTTCTTACTGACACTCATTAGTTCGTACTGACACTCATTAGTTCGTATTGACACTCATTTGTTCTCATGCTTCGAATTTCATACTGACACTCATTGTTTTTTTCGTTGTTTTTCGTGTTTTAACACTAAGAAGTCTGTTTGGAGTAAAAAAACAGAAGTCTTTATGTTACAGGAGGTATTTATAAGGTAATGTGAATTTATAAGTCCCGTTAAAAAATACTAGCTTTTGTTCTATCACAATTGTTCCTTCTTTAACTTGCCTTGACACATTAAAGTTTACCGTTATTGCGTAGTCATCTTTTCCTGCTATTTTTTCAATATGTATTCCCGTTACTGTTATTTTGTATTCTTTATACTGTTCTTGAATTACTTCTTTCGCTTTCTCTATTAATGATTTTACATCTTTCATGATGTCGTCTATATTCATGTTAACACCTTCCAATTATTCGCTATTATTTTCTCCAGTGCTTGTTCTGCAGTGTTTATGATTGCGTTAGTGTATAGACTAAATGCGAGTTTTATTATCGTTTCTGATAACTCGTTTTCATCGTTCCCGAACAGCTTTATCACTTTTACCACGTTTAATGTGCTTTGTTTCAGTCCCTTTAATTCTATTATCCGACTGTTCTCACGTACTGTTATTTCGTCTTCTCCCGATATCGGTTCACTTTTAGTCTGTCCGTATTTCTTCACGTAAACTCTATGTACTTTGTTGTCTTTCAACTCTATTTTTTGTAGCTGTATCTCTGCTTTCACCGATAGTTTTTTTATGAATGGTTGTGTGTTTCCTATTATATATGCCATCGTTGATAATATATCATATCCGATGAAATCTATGTCTTTTACGATGTATAGTTTGTCTGTTGGTATGTTTACCTTTGTATAGAAAATATATTTGTTGTTTACGAAAGTTATTTGTTTTTCGAATATATCTCCATTGCGGTTTATTACCAGGTATCCTTTTATATATCCACTGGTATCAATTTCTGCATCGATATTGAATAGGTATACCCACTGTTTTGGTATAATATCGTTTCCTTTTCTGTCTACTTCTGTTGTTATCGTGTCTAACATTTGTTATTCCCCCATTATCTTATACTCTTTCCCGTCTTTGATGATTATGTATTTCTTTCTTAGAAACTGGGACGGTGTTAGTAATAACACTGCCCCACTTTCCGTAGTTATCCTGAAGCGTGGTGCTGACGGTTTTATCATCTTTATTGTCACGATTTCTATCTCTGTTATTTTTTCCCTTCCGTGTTGTGTTACTAAGTAGCTCTCGTCTGCATTTTTCAGCTTCTCGTACAGCTCTTTTGCTACTTCCATTAAGTCGTTGTATGTCATTTACTCACCCCACACATAAAACGAGCTTTCCAGCATATCCGACGGTGTTATGTATATGTCGTACCCGTCTTCTGTTCTCAATATTATCCTTTTGCCTTCCAGTCCTATCTTCACTATTTTTCTGTCCCTATAGTATAACTCCTGTTTTTTTGCAAGATACTCGTATATCTCTTCTGCCGACGTTACCGGGCTTGCGTTCCTGTATTTCGGCTTTATCACGAAGCTCCTTTTCATGAACGTCTTCGGTGCGTCTATTACTTCAATCTTTGGGTATATCTTTGTCACTACTAACCCGTTTATCAACTCTATCGAGTATACTTCCCTTACTCCGAATTTCGTTTTCACGGAGACCAAAAAACCTTCCTGCATTAACTTCTTTAACGTCTCGATTTCTTCTTTTTCATTCATTTTTTAAAACCCCCCGTTATAACAGGGGGTTATTAAAAAATAAAAAATTTACTTTTGTAAAACCCCTTTCAAAATGTACGTCCCTGACTTGTAAATTATCAGCTCCTCGATATGGACTTTGGTTTGCAGTACGTCTTCAACTTCTTGCCGTATCTGCTGTTTCAAGTTTTTGACTTCCTCAATTTCTTCAAGCTTTTTTGATTTCGTTACGTTTATCTTGTTTGTCTCTAATGCCGTGAAGATGTCTTCTATTAGCGATACGTCCGTCCTCCCTTCAACTTGGACTTTTATTTTCATACTCCCACCTCGTTATTATTTTCCCTTCGCTTTTCACTTTCCCTTCTTTGAAGCTCGTGATTCGCGGTGCTACGTTTCTGTATTTTTCTATTATTTCTCTTATGACGGTTGACAGCTCTTCGTTTTTTGTTAAATCTCTTTTCAGGATTCGGCTTTCCGTAAACACTATCTCACTTTTCCCGATTAGTTTTGCCAGTCCGATTAAGAACTTGATGTTTTTGTCTTCTTGTGGAGAGTCCACTATCTCAACTACTATTCGCTTTATCATCCCCCTCACCTTAACTTAGCGTATTGGCACGATTTATTAATTTCGCAGAACTTGCATTCATCAAATACTGCTATTAGTGTCTTTGTGAAGTACGCTACTATCTGTCTGTATATCCATTCGTCGTTTACTGGATACTGTCCGAAAAATATCTGCCCAGTTTCCGTGTTTTTAACCTGTCCTTCCGTAATTTCGAACTCCGAGATTTCGTTGTTTCCCAGATATACCAACAACCCTTTCTTGCTCCCTACCATGTTCATGTAAATTAGCACTTGGTAAATGTGTGACAAATACGGGAACTGTGGTGGTTTATACACGCTTTTGAACTCTATCACAGTCCCGTCTTTGAGTATTGCGTCCAACCTACCTACGAGTGTGTACTCGCCGAACTGCTTCTTTATCTCTTTCTCAAACTCTATTTCCAGTCCTCCGTACTCTTTCAGCAACTTCTCTATTCCTTCATGTATTGCCGTACCCCGTATTAACGGCACTAACGGCACTTCTTCTTGCGGTCTTAATACGCAGTGTAACAAGTCCGTTACATACACTGTCTTTTCGTCTTTTTGCGGGTGCTGTTCGTGCATTTTTTTGTAAGCGTTGATTATCGCTTCTTTAATCACCTACAAATCACCTCTACCATCTTTTTACCTATGACCCTCGATGCGGTTTCTTTGTTTTGACATAATTCCGTTTTGTTATGTATCCCGTTCCTCAATAATTCAACGGCTCTTTTCCTCCCTATGCCCGGCAACTGCACAAGAGCTAATGCATTGCTCGGCACACCGTACCTTGACTCTAAGAATAACAGCCTTAATTTGTCGGCTAGCTCTTTCTTCATTAATGCTTTCGTAATCCTGTACACGCCGTACAGTTGCCAGCTGATTGTTTGGATTAGTTTGTTGAAGTCGTTTATTGACATGTTTTTTGTCGCCTTTACGATTATCTTCTCGTCCACTCCTTTTATCCAGTTCTCGAATATTATTTTCGCGTTTTCACCTTTTGACGCGTTTAATACGTTTTCGTTGTTCATTACTGCGTCTATTATTTCTTCCTCTGATACGTTCTCTTTTTCTAGCACACTCCTATAAGCGATTGCGTCTTTGACATCAAAGTAACTTTCGGCTACGGCTCTCCCGTATACTGTGACGTAATAACCGGTGTTGTCAAACCCTAAAATGCCGTTTTCTCTCAGGAACTCTAACGTCTCTTTAACTTCACTTTCGCTTACGTTTTTGAACGAGAGTGAGTACCTCGTTACTTTAAACAATTCTTCAGGTTTCGCGTAGAGGTATTTGGATATGAACGCGAGTAAGAAGTCTTCCAATGTATGATGACCTTCCAAAGCCCCGTACTCGTTTGTGAAGTATTTCTTCATTAACCTCTCTGCTTCCTTCATATTTGTTGCCTCTATTACGCACAACCCTTCTTCATCGTACCCGGGTCTCCCCGCACGTCCGCAAATTTGGTCAAACTCGATGGATGTAACGGCTTTCCAACCTACAAAGCGTCCGTACTCTACTATCGGGAGTTTTAGGTCGTCAAAAATAACCGCATAAAACGGGAAGTTAACTCCTTGTGATAATGCCGTTGTGGTGATAATGATGTTGTATTTACCTTCACGCGTCTCTTCCATCAGACGTAACTTTGTGTCAGCGTCCAACCCCGCGTGGAAGAACGCTACTTTTCCGGGGTATTTCTTATCGTAAATCAGGAACAGCTCTTCGGCTTTTTTCCTGGTTGAAGTGAATACCATGACTACTTTGTTCTTTCTCACCAGTTTGTGTACTAAGTCCTCCTTAAGTTCTATTTTTTCGCCGTCATCGAAAATTAGCGTATTTCCTATCTTGACCGCCTTGTATAACGGTATAGGTCTCTGGTCTGTTCTTATTATCTCGGCATCTGTTATTTCGGCTAGTTTCTCTAGGTCTGGTACCGTTGCACTCATCATTAACAGCCTTTTTCCTTCTGATACACTCCACGCTATCAAGTTTTCTATTGCCTTACCTCTTTCCTTATCGGAAATGTTGTGGACTTCGTCTATCACTATCAGTTCGCTATGTTTAGCCCATGGGTAATGCCTCCTTAATACGGCATCAGCTTTCTCATAAGTAGTGAAAATCACTCTCTCCGAAATGTTTTCGGGGTCTGATTCATAAACTTCTGACGTCAGTGCTATTGAATCGGCATAGCCGTTCAGCATTTGTGCGATTTTGTTATGGTAGTCATCATTGAGCTGTAACGCTAATGCTCTGAGTGGTACTGTGTATAAAATGCGATATTTTGTGTTCATTGCTATGTACATCGCTATAAAAGACTTCCCTACTCCAGTAGGGGCTGAAATCAATAAGTTCTTGTTAGACATGACAAATTCGTTAATCACTTTTTTTTGAAACTCATTGAGTTCCATTCTTACGTTCACCTCCTGTGAATTCTAGTTCCGAAATTTTCCGTATGACACTGATTTTTGATATCTTAATATAAATCGGGTTGCCGTTCGGGTCTGTTCCTAACAAGTTGTTGTAGTCATCGATTTCGGTTATTTGCATGCGGTATTTCCTTCCCTGTGCTAAGACTTCCACATAGTCACCTACTGAAAAGGAGATTTTTCCCAGTCGTAACTCACGTTTTGGCATCATTTAAAATTGTGCTAGCATAATTTTTAAAGTTTTTATCCCCTTTTTCCTTTCTTCTTTTTATGAAGGTTGTTGTAAATATCCCTAACGTTTACTATGAAGAGAAAAGGTGTAATGAATTTATGGAATGTCTTGAAATTTACATGCGTTTTTTGATTGAATACCAGAAACAGTTAGGGTTATGTTATGGCAATAATTTTTCGGAAAGGTTTCCTGTGCCTGGTAATTACAGAAACGAATGCACGGGAGGTTATGTAGAAATAGTTACATAAAAAAAATCATTCAAGTAAGTTCTTCTTTTTCTTTGTTGATTTAATGTTTTCTTCATATTTCTCGATATACTTGAACAGCTCTTCATGTTTTTCTAGTAATTTTGTTATTTCTTTGATGTCACTTAAAGCATTAACGGGAAAGCTCAGGCTGTTTGAGGGTTTCTGACCGTGGATTGATATCAATACCGTAACGTTATTTTTATCGTCTTTATATGCTAAGAATCCCAGTGATAATGCTTCGCCCTCGTAAAGTTCAAACCTGTCAAACCTTTTACTGGATTTGGTAAAATCGGCTATCCACATGTCAATTTCTTGCTTTAGGGCTTCTATTCTGTCATTCTTGGTTTCAGATTTCTGGGAGGGCATTTACTCTCACCTCTTTGTCTTCTCTAGTGCTTCAAATTTTTGTTTTAATATCGGTATTTGTGATGGGTGGACTAATACTACCATAGGCTGTGGGTAGTCTGATTCTTGTAAAGCTACACCTACAATCACAGCACCGCTCTTCAGTTTTGGAATTACAGACCTCATCAAACTGTTATAAACCCCTTGAGATGATGAGTATATGTAGACCTCTTTTTTATATTTATTGACCTCTTTCACCATATCAATTGGGATTGATTGGTTGTCTGCTATCGTTTTTATCAATTTTTCTTCTAGTTCTTTATTGTCAATTATGTATCCATCAATATAGCTTATTTGTGTTACTTGGTTTGTCTTCTTTAGTACCACGTCTCTAATTTCCACTCTTTTAATTATTAGTAACCTCCATAGGTATTCCTTAATGTTTAATCTTTGGAATGGTAGCACCAACTCATCAGACTTTGCCTCTTCTTGAACTTCTATCTTTTGTGTTTGGGCTTCTTGTAATGCTTCTTCTGGTTCTGGTTCCTCTTCTGTTAGCTCTTCTTTTAGGGTCTTCTTTTCGGCTACCATTTCCTTACCACCTCCTTTATCTCTTCAGGGTATGAGTCCCAGTACTGACAAAACATTAAAAAAATTCTTTCGGATTGGCTTAATGCCCCCAGGGGTAGACCCTGAGGGTTTATTAATTTATTGCATTCATCATAGCTTGGCATGTCTGGTCTGAATAAAATTGTGCTATCATTTATATTTAAACTTTTTGTCCTAAGAAGGAGCTGGTTAAAAAAATGGGTTCATATAACCTGATAGCCGTATTTTTCCAATATTTGTTCTAGATTCGTGAACGTCTTTTTTATTTTTTCGATGGTTTCGTCCATCTTATTCTCAAGTACGTTCATTGTATATTCTATCAGTTCTAAGTTTCTTAAAGCGTCATCTGAATTGTATTGAAATGGCAAATCTTGCCATAGATTTTCTTCTATTTCTATTTCTTTATTCTTGATTTTTAGGCGTATTTTTGCTATATAAGATACATGTATTTCATTTTTTCCTGTGTTTATTGTTACACTTTTTGACTTTTGGATATCCACAATTTCCATTTGATTCACCTGATAATAATGTGCATGTTTATTTACATAAGTCTTTCTTTGTCAAGAAAAGAAGTTTGATAAATTCTCTTCATAAAGAAGAAGGGTTTAATAAAAAAAAGGGGGCTTAACTTTCTAAGTCTTTTTCACAAATTACCTGTTTTGTTGGTCTTTCTCTATATACAGACAAATACTTCAGCTCTCTGTTTTCAAAGTAAAGATATAGCACATATTTATTTAGGATTAGGTAGTAGTAAAATGCTTTGTTCTCTATATATTCATCGTTTAAATATCTTGAACTTATTCCATTATCTTCCAGTATTTCTGAAGTTCTATGGACTTCAGATACTGACTTTGGTACAATGTTAGCAATTTTTTTGCATAACTCGGTGTCACTCATATTCTTCTCTTTATGTATCTTCATTTATTTATATAAATCTTTCTTGTTAGTTCTCTTCATTGAGAAAAAGGGGGCAATAATATTATTGTTCTCGATGTAGAGAAATACATTTATATACATGTTTGGCGTATATTTGTGATGGGGATAAATATGAAAGGGGATTTGGAAAGGGTCATTGAAAAACTTGTAGAGAAATACAAATTCGATGGCATAAAAGAGCCGTTATTGGATGAGAGAAACATAGTATACATGATGTGGAGGATTAAGGGGTTAATATGGAATTCTATGGAGAAAGACGTAAAGGAAGAAAATGATTGTGACCTACCGCTTTACGTTGATAGGCTATTTGATGAAATATCATCATTATCGGATGCATGGCTAAGCTATTTGACATCATTCAATATCAGTTGTCTACAGTATATTAATGATAAAAAAGTTCTAGAAATGCTTATAGATATGTTAATTCTTAGAAACGTCTATTACGAATTAAGGAAATCTTTCTAATTTTTTTACCTTCTATTTTTTTATGTCTAATTTTTCTCATCTTTTGTATATTATCTGTATGTTGAGAATTTGTAAGTAAACAAGATGAAATATGATTACAAAAGTGAAAAAAATGGGGAATAAAAAAAAGGTTAGGATAACTTATAGCATAGGATATAGAAGATAGCTTCTTCATATTTCGAAAATTGATTGATTGTCAATGATAAGATATCAAATCCTTCTAGTACTAATTTCTTTCTTTTTCCGTCAATGTCTGTACATATTAATCCATTTTCTGTTGTTGTGAAACTAATGTAGTCAATGTATTCCGTTTTTTGTGGATTATTTATAAATAGTTCACCAGCCCAATTATCTATATATGTTAGGATGTTTCCTTTTTTGTCTAACCATATTTTTAAATAATTTCTGTTATTGAACACATAGTACATATCACCGTTATATTTTCTCTTTAAAAATATTATATGGATTTTATCCCCATTTACAATTATGATTGGTTCTAAATTCTCTTCTTTGAAATCATCTCTATGTATCATTAAAAAAACCTTCTTTTTTACTTCAATTTGGGTTTCGGTTTTTTGTTCATTTTCTACTTGAGTCTCACTCATACTATTCACTAATCTACATTATTTCCTATTGATGTATATAAATCTTTGTCTCTTCATGAAGAACGTGAGGTTATTTTGTGATTTGCAGATAAATACAGAAAAATGAGGGGATAATAATTGTGAAATTATGTAGAAAGAAATAGTATCCAAAAAGCGAAAAAAATGAAAAATAAAAAAAAGGTTAATGGTGGAATGGGTTAGGTTTGTATTCTGATTCCCAATTTTTACCGTTATACTTGAAGTACATATAGTCATAATGATAGTTTTCATTGTTATCATTATCATCCCTTATTGTTACCTTAATTTCGGCATGGTTTGATAGTGGTTGAATCTCATATACATATTCAACGTATATTGGATTAGGATAGCGGTCTACTTTAGATGCTATCTTTTTCACATTTGCGTCAATACTTTCCGAAATCCATTCCATGAAACTGCTACTAAAACCTACATGGTCTCCTAATTTTATTACTAGCCTTTTTCCGTTCTCTAAGACTTCAACCATACCATTCACTATCATACTATTCCTATAATATGTATATAAATCTTTTTCTTTATGAAGAGAATTAGGAGTAAATAAAAAAACTGAACAGAAATAGTATCCAAAAAGTGAAAAAAATAAAGAATAAAAAAAAGTTAATCGGGGTGTAGGATTGAAGCTATCAGTAGCTTTAAGACTTCTTTTTCTTTTAACAGTTCTAGGACATCGATATATTCCCTTTTTAACAGATGGTATTTTAGTAGTAGCAATTTAAACTGGTTTTCATCAAATCCTTTTGAAACGTATAAGTTTAAATAGTATAAAAAGACATCTTTCCCTCTACTTTTCGCAATTTCTCCTCCTAATTGAATTATTTTTTCTAAGTTTGTCATTAAGTTCATACGGTTCACTATTTAAACTTACGGTTTCAATGTATATAAATCTTATTCTTAATAGATAGAATGCAGTGACTTTAAAGTAATTACGAAAATGATAAAAAAAAGAGAATCATGTTTCACGGTTTAAAACAAAAATTTCGTATTGGCTTGTGTATGATTTCCAATTTTTTAATAATAACGGTTTTGAATCGTATAGGAATTCTATCTCATATATGTATTCCCAATTATCCTCTTTTTTTCGTTCTTTAATAACGAAACAATTTGATTTAACGAAATCTAGAATATCGTAAAACTCTTCTTTTGATAAAAAAATATTATCGTAAAAATATTTTGGTGATGTTATCAAGTCAAGTATGATATGTCTCTTTGTCATATTACTCACTATCATGTTATTCCTCTTCTATTTATATAAATCTTTATCTTTCTTTAGAGAATATGATTTGTTCATTTTTGGGAATCAAGACTGGAAAAGAAAATCAAAAGAAAAATTATCTAAAATATGAGAAAAATAGGATATAAAAAAAAGGGAATGAATTATTTGAGTAAAAAGATATAATAATAGTCTGTTTCAAATAGCCCTTCAATTTTTCCAAATTTTATTAATTCAGTTTTTTTCCTTAATCTCATTTCAACTATAGTCATTACGTCATCAAATCGTATCATTTCACCCCTATCTTTTCCATATTCTTGTTTTAGATGTACTAGTAACAAATTTCCGTTTACTCTAGCATCGACGAATGATTTTTCAGTTGTTTTCATGTAAATTATTTTTCCTTCATTCATCATTGTATTAAATTCTGAAACGTTTATGTCTCCTTTCATATTATCCACTACTATACTATTTCCTTATAATGTATATAAATCTTCTTCTCTAAAGTGAGAAATAGAAAAGTGAGAGAATTGTAAAAAAATCACGGAAATGAAAAAAATGGAGAATAAAAAAAAGGGGTTAAAATAAAATTACTAATGTGCTATCAGTAAAGTAAATTGCCTGTACTTTGCTCTTTGGAATTTCTAGTTTTTTCACAATTTCTTTTGGGTATGTTTCTTCATATCTTAAACTTAATTTTGTGTTTTTCTTGTTTAGAATTAAGTATTTGTCTTTTCCTACTTTTAATGATACTTCAACAAATTTCACTATAACGATGTAAAATATTTCACCTTTTACTATGATGTGTTTTTCGTCTTCTTGAAAGTTTATTTTATTTTCATTTAAAAAATTTTTAATCTCATTTTTTATTTCATTTGTTCTTTCTTCTAATCCGCTTTCCATACTGTTCACTTCTATATTATTCCTCTTTCATTTATATAAATCTTTGTCTTTATTGAGAGAACGTGATATATGATAAAGTAATGAGCTGAAATAGTATTACAAAAGTGAAAAAAATGAAGGATAAAAAAAAGAATGATTAACTTAGGTATAACCATTTATACTCATGGATTTTAATATTTTCACGTTTCCATTTTCTGATTTTACAACATCTAGTAATAAGGATTCATATAGCGGATTTATTACGAAACAAATCCCGTTTTGTTTTCTGATAAAATTTTCCATTCTTTTCTGGTCTTTAAATTTTCTTATTTTTGCTTTGCTATCTATGACAAGGTATACCATATCCATCACCATATATAATATAGGTTTAATGTATATAAATACTTTTCTCTTTCTAAAGAACATGGAATGTCTTCATTTTGCTGTACCAAATATCAATATTGAAATAATATCTGTAACATTTGAAAAATTGTTTGAAATCAGATTTCATGCCTTAATTTAAGGTAACAAAAAAGTATTCAAACAAAAAATCTCATGTTACTGAAAGAAACATTATTGGAAAAATTTTAGTTACAATTTTTTCACGGCTGCATATGAAAAAAATTGGAAAAATTTCAGCTCAAAGATTTTTCGTTTTGAAGC
>Ga0080003_1001668_pt1 | contig 11328 bp, 11 predicted proteins | sample JossMetagenome_FD_69206 | JGI IMG/M metagenome (GOLD analysis project Ga0080003, IMG submission 69206) | Hot spring microbial communities from Joseph's Coat, Yellowstone National Park, USA - JC2_E (SPADES assembly) (version 2) | ecosystem: Environmental > Aquatic > Thermal springs > Hot (42-90C)... | reverse complement strand
AAGAGCGGAACGTACACATTTCATACCTTTGCTACAATAAGCGTTGTTGGAAAAGATGAGAAGGAAAGGCTAACTTTGTACTCCTTGCCAATGCTAGATACTAAAGAAGATATAGTAAAGAAATTGCTAGAAAACTCTCCAAGGCCATCAGTGTTATTGATGGACAGAGGTTTTTTCAAAACGGAAATGATAAAATTGCTTCAAAGCATGGGCATAAACTTAATAATGCCAGCAGTTAGGAATGAAAGGATAAAGAGTATGCTTGACGAACATGCAAAAGGTAACATTCCATCTGTAACAGAATATGAGATGGGATCAAAGGTTTATTTGGTAATAGCAAAAAAGAAGGGATCAAAGGAAGAAGATAAGCCCGATGATAAGTTCATAGCTTTTGTAACAAACATAAAGTTTGATGATCCTGAAAGGATTGTCGACGTAATACCCGAAGAGTACAGGTACAGGTAGGGGATAGAAACGTCTTACAGGGTTGAGGATAGGTTTGAAGCAAAGACGACGAGCAGGAACTTCACATTAAGGGTGATATACTTCATGCTCTCTATAATTCTCTACAACTTATGGATACTCACAAGGGTTGAAGTTCAAGGAACAGCCCTAACAGTGTACTTTTTCAAGCATATTGTTAAAACGGAAATAACTTTAAGCGGACTGGGGCCTCCTGAATAAGAAATTAAATAAGCTAATATGAGGTCCTTAGTTTGAACTATATACTGAGGGCTAAAATTTGACCCAAAACAAAGCTATATGGCAGTAAACCAAAAGTTAATCAAAAACCAAAAATCATTATATCTCTAATTGTTATGAAATACCATTACCTGCGGGAGTACTGAACGACGCTAAATGTATTTAAGGAAGTGTTGTCCTAATAAAATCGTAGATGAACATATATGAACTAAAGTTAAAGTTGTATCACGATTCGTGTTGGAGCACTATTACATACGATTACAATTTGAACGTTCAGGTAAACTCTGTCATGTATTATCCGTTCGAAAGTAAGCTTGTAGCGACTGCTACAATTAATGCCGAAAACGAGAAAATTCTTAATGAATTTGTTAATCATTTTAACAAAAGTTATCCTTCTAAAAGAAAAGTTAAATACATTGTTAAATTTAAAAAGAATGGCGTTTATCTAATATATTTTGAATCAGAATATGACCTTAGTATTTCAAGCATAATTTATGAAACAAAAATTCCTTATTGGAAGGAAAAAATAATCAATGGAAATGAGAACTGGAGAGTTTTAGTTTTTGGGAAAAATCAGCTTAATGTACTTCTCGAAAGATTAAAACAAATAGCTAAAATAAAGAATTTCGAAATTAATACGATTGATCCTTTTAAGTTAAGTCCTGAATCTGTTTCTATTGAAATTTTGCCCAAAAAAGAAAAAGAAATAATTCTAAAAGCCTATGAGTTAGGTTATTATGATTGGCCACGCGGGGTCGACTTGGACGAATTATCTAAAATATTTAACATAAGCAAAGTTGCATTGCTAAAAAATCTTAGAAAAGGAGAAAAACAAATAATCAAAAAAATAATTGATGGAAACTAATTAAGGTTTATTTTGCGAGCAGCGATGCTAAAGCTACCATTATTATGCCTATTATGAACAGTATAAACATTAACGCAATCAGATACCAAGCAGACCTAGGTGCGCCCTTGAGCTCCTTCCATACGAAAACTCCCCATATAGCCGATATCATAGTGGCGTTTTGTCCAAGAATATAAGATATAGTAACTCCTGCTACAGGTGATGAAATGAAGTTCATGACAGTAGCGGTGCTCCAAACAAACCCTCCTAATAAAGCCCATAAATGCCACGATGTCTTACCCTTAGTCCAGTTAGAGAGGCTTGTTGGCTGATCACCTGGAGTTAATGGCTTTTTCATAAAAATCGGAATGAATATGAAACTGCTTATCATAGCCCCAAGCGTTAGGAATGTAGCTGCTGAATAGCTGTCGATTGCACCTACTCCAGATATTGAAAGGGCAAAAAGTGGATCAAAAATTCCTATTAAAATGCCAAGTATTACGCTTAATATCAACCCTCTCCTGATATATTGAGTTTGACGTTTTTCTGCGCTTGCTTTTCCTTTTATGTTATAAGCTAGCGCGTCCGTTATTATTGCTATCATCACTAAAGCAAGACCGCCAAATTCAAGCCACGCAACTCCGTAAGGCCTTACAATATAAGATAGTATTGCGCCAATCACCAGAGAAAGGCCTATACCAACTGGAAATGCAAGGCTGAACCCGGCCATAGCTATCGCAGCAACTAGAAGTATGTTACCAGCGTTCCAAACTATGCCAGCCAGAAAAGCCCAGAATATATGTATAGGGGTTGCAGAAGCTAAAACTTGAAATGAATTAAGTCCTGTTATTGGATTGGGTATTAGACCGAGCGTTACTTGATAAAGCAATGCAAACACAAAAAGTCCGATGGCGTACGTTAAATAGTAAGATTCAAACCTCCATCCATTAGTACCTTTCATAGTATTTGCCCATGAGCCCCAGCCTATCATATTAATTACTAAAAGTCCAAGCGCAATTGTCACACTTGTAGGCAGCCAGCCACCCATCATGGTTTTGTATTCACCCTTTGAGTTCCTTTAACGCCGGTATGACCTTCTGTCCCCACACTTTAATGAATTTTTCTTCGTCAGGACTAGAACTCAAGTATTGTACATGGGTAAAACCTGCGTCTAAATACTCTTTAGTCTTTTTTATTGCCTCTTCGGGATTTGTGACTATCATCCAAGCCTGAGCGATGTATTCTTTTGCTATCATCCTTCCAACGCTTTCAATTACTCTAGGATCATAAACTCCATAATTGAAGAAGAACGGCACTAAAGCTCCGGCCCAGAATCTTGCTCCTTCAACAGCTCTATCAAAGTCTTCATCGTACGAAATTATTATCTCTATAATTTTTTCTAACGTTGAAGGATCTTTGCCGGCATCCTTTGCGCCTTTTTCGAATGAAGGGAAAAGTTTAGTCTTATAATAGTCAAAAGGCGCAGGAAGCGTTAATAGCCCATCTGTATATTTGCCTGCCAAGTATGCGGTCTTTGGACCGTTTGCCGCGATATAAACTTTAATTTTTGTTTTTGGTTTAGTGTACAAGTTTGCTGTGCTTAGACTAAAATATTTTCCTTTGTATGTTACGAAGTCTTTTTCCCACAGCATCTTTATTATTTTTACCGCTTCTTCTAACCTTTCTTGTCTAACGTTTATTGGAGGCCATGGAAAGCCAAGAGGCGATTCGTTCATTGACTCACCAGTAGCTAGAGTTAGAAATGCCCTGCCAGGAAACATTTCATCAAAAGTTGCCCAAGCTTGTGCTATAAGCCCTGGATGGTATCTATAACCTGGAGGAGTTACACCTGTTCCTATTTTGATCTTTTTAGTCGATGCAAGCGCTGCGCCTATCCACGCCCATGCTTGACCCCCGTTTGCGTTTGTATGAGCCCACGGGTGAAAATGATCGCTTGACCAAACGTCGTCGAAGCCGTATTGCTCAGCGAGCTTTACATGCTCTAGCAAAGTTGAAGGACTGTATTGTTCATGTGCAGCAAAATAACCAACAGGTAATGTGTTGTCCATTTTAATTTTTGATATGTTCAAAAAATAATATTTACTTTTAGGTTAATATGTTAACCGTTTACAATAAATATTTTGCATAAATGTTACATTATATATGCAAAACGATAAATATAAAGAATTAAGTATGCAAGCTTCTAAAGAAGCATATAGCTCGCTATTGAAAACGATGCAAAAAAGTGGCTTAGAGAATCTTGTCTTGTTTAGGGAAGAAAACATAAGATACGTTAGCGCACTTCAGTTGATAATATCGTTAAGAGCTACCAGCGATTCTTATGCGGCCATTGTAGATAATAGCGGAGTTAGAGTAATTACAAGCGAAGATGAATACAGAAGGCTTAAAGACTACGGATCTTGGGTAGAAATAGAAAAATATGGTTCCGAAGGCCTGATCGGCAAGATAAATCAAGAATTAAACGAAGTAAAAGAAATAGGTTATGAAGACAATTCAATACTTTATTATCTTTACCAAAAATTAAGCACAACCTACAAAATGAGGCCAGCTTCTACAATAATCTCTCAAACGAGGGTTTATAAAAATTCATATGAGAAAGAACTCATAAAAAAAGCTGCAGAAATCCTGACGCATGCAATCAACGAAGTACCAAATATTTATAAAGAAGGTATGACGGAAGCAGAACTTCAGGGTGAACTTGAAAAAATAATGCGTAAAGAAGGCGCAGAAGGATTTGGCACGTGGGGTCTTTTAACTTCATCTGACGGTTTAAAGTATGTTCATTATTTCCCAAAACATACAAAAAAGATACAGGGCATGTTAAATGTTAACATCTCAGTAAATTTCTATGGTTATTATGCTGATATAGCTAGAATTTTCAACATAGAAAAAATAAGCAAAGACATTGAAGAAAAATATGAGACGTTTAAAGGAATAAATAATAAATTAATAGGAATGCTAAAACCTAACCAAAATATAGGCTCTATTGTTGAAAAAATTTCAGATGAATATAGAAAACTAAATTCACAATTAACGCACGCGCTTGGAAGAGGGGTAGGTGTTGAGCTCGTAGAAATGCCATTTATCGTGCCTAACATAAACCAAAACATCGAACTTAATCAAGCGATTTCTACTAACCCATGGATTAGTTTCGGCGATTATAGCTTTAAACTAGTTGATACTTTAATGGTAGAAAAAGAAGGAGCTAAACTCTATACTAATGCAAGCTACGATCTGATCAGGCTATAATAAAATTAAGCATTATTGAATTATTTTTTAATTATCTGTCAATAGTTTGGGTTTCACTCTACGTAGGCGCACGCAGGTACGCATCAGCATACCTATTGTATGTGTAGAGCTTGGGCTTCACAGCATCATATAGACCCCTCACGAGTTCATCGGGAGTCTTCTGTTCCGCCATGTCAGGAAGTACCCACCCATCAGCATAGGAAGATATTCGAATCCCACCAATCGCGCTGATGGGGAACTCCTTCCATACTCAGATACAGGTTGATTGATGCATTGAGTTGTCTATCTATTGTTAACCCACAGTTCTTGCAACTAAACACTTTACTCCCCTTCAGGTCTTTGTTGATACACCCACATCGGGAGCATTTCTTTGATGCGTACTCTGGTGGTAACTCAATGCTGTTGTTCACGCGGCTCTTTATACTTTTCCAATCAGTTCGTGAAATTTGTCTATTCCATACTCTAGATGATATTTTCAAGATATATAATCTTTCAGGCACAGAATACTATATGAGAAACACCTAATATAAAGTTCCTTATTTTGAAACTGTTTGTGACGGCTTTTTCTGCTTTTAAGAGCTTTTCAAAAAACATTTATTCGTTATTATTTTATGGCGTTTAAACCAGTTATAGCAACTAATTATTATAATATAGCTATAGCTCTAACCGGAGATCCGTCTGAATCCTTTATATTTAAAGGTAATATAATAAAGTTTGCCCTTACTTCTTTTTTATTTTCAAGAACCTTATCTAGGTTTGCGACTTCTTCTAAAATAAGTATGTTTTTGCTCAGAAGCACCTCATGAACTTCTTTTGCAGTATCCGCAATCGGGTTAGCAACTGCAGTCTTTCCACCCCATGCCCCTATGCTCAGCCCATCTATTCCTACGAGCTTTATGTTTTTATCAGATAAATATTTGGCCCCGCTAACTCCCAAATATGGCCATTCATATAGATATTTTTGATTAAAACCTCTATAGTTGCTCCAGCCTGTATAAAGCATGACTATGTCGTCAGCATTTATCGAGAAAGCGCTCAGATCATCTTTTTCGATAGCTTCCCCTTCTTTTTTATAGCTTAGGTTCAAGACAACGCCGCTTCCAACAAATTTATTAAGGTCAACCTTATCCAAAGTCAAACCATTTTCTAACATATGGGCTGGAGCATCTATATGAGTTCCATGATGGGTATTAATTATTAGCTGTTTTACATTATACCCATCTATGTTTATCTGCTTTAATTGTGAAACAGAAAGTATTGGATGAGTTGGCCATCCTGGCATATCATGATATAGCGTGTGTGTAAGATCTATTATTTTATTTCCTTTTATTTCTATCATTTTATTCTACCCAGTATTTTGTACAATTTTTCTTCTTCTTTTTCCATAGGATGTTCTGTTGCTAATTCATAAAGCTTGTTAAAATGTATAAAGCTAGCCTGTCTTTCCAGCGTCCATTCTTTTGCAAAAGCCCCGTTTAGTATGTCCATCGCTTCGTTTCTTATAATTTCTTTAATTTTTTCATCTGCATACTTTGGTCCTCTAGTGAGCTGTCCATATTGACTCGTTCTTGAATGGTTTTTAAGCTGTTTAAATAGTCCTTGTTCTTTCATGGAGCGCGCTATTTCTTCGAGCTCGCCCGATGCGTATAATTCAAGTATTACTGCTTCTGGAGATGCGCCAAGTTCTGTAGCGACCTCATAATAAGCCCTGAAGATATAAAGCATTGCGCCCGCCCATGAATGTTCAGTAAGCAGGTCAACCAAAGTTTCTTCCCTAAAACTTGACCAGATTGCAACACCGTTAGGCTTGAAAACACCTATAGCATCTGTTAAAGCCAATAGCTGATCTTCCGCATCATTTGTGTAATCTTTTCCCACAGCAATTAATACTGGGAAACCCTGACCTTTTAGGAAAAGATCTCTTATTCCAAAGCCTATCATTCTTGGAGCTATCATCAGCACGTTAGTTTTTTCTGGTACATTGACTAAGCCGTAAAAATAATTGTAGCCTGAAGCGAAAACTACCGTACTGTTTTCCTTCATGTTTTTATTTATATCTTTTTCAAAAACATCCGGCTGTAGCTCATCTGGTATCAAGATAAAAAGAACGTCTGCTTTCTTTGCTGCTTCAGCTATAGAATACACTTTAAAACCATCCTTTTCAGCCAATTCTGCATAGCTATCCCTCACATTACCTACTATAACGTTTAAGCCACTGTCGTGCATGTTAAGAGCCTGTGAACGGCCTTGGTTTCCGTAACCGATAACTGCAATCGTTTTATCTTTTATGGTTTTCCACACCTTTTGTTTTTGCTCATTAGTTAAACTTGTTACTAAATGATTCATGCAATTTTTATTGGCAATCTAAAAATAAAAATAATATGGTTAACATGTTAACCCTGTTTTATCTGCAATTATTTCACCCCTCCAATGTTCTCCAGTAATGATGGGTCCATTATAACTTCCCTTTTGGGGAATCTTTGGGCTGTGGGATAAAATTGTTACCTGCCTTAGTCAGTTAATCCATATTTGCAATTTGCATATTTAACATTGTATGTTCCATTTCATTTTATAAAATGTCTTTCATGTAAGATATGAATTCTCATAATGAAACGTTATAATGATAAGGACATCCGCGACACATTGAAGGTGATAGATGAACACATAAGAGAGGAGCTGAAAATCAGGTTTGTGGTACAATCTATTCAACCTTAACAGGTAGCCACGCAGGAATTCTGTCCCACAGCCTTAAGGAGAATATAGTTTATTAATTAAATTGATTAACTTTTCAGTTTTGGGCATTCTATTTCTTCAAAGTATTCATCTTTTTTACCGCTGGATATATCATCATATATAGGGATTTTTTTAACTTTAAGACATAAGGATTTTGAATTACCATTACTACAATATATAATAACTTTGATTATCTCGTCAAACTTTAACCATAAATTATCATTCACTGGTTTGATATTTGGATTTAAATTGCACCTCACTATTGCATATTGATCTTCTGAAAGTTGATCCAATTCTTCTTTTCCTATTATTATTAAATCAGCAAATTCGTAATCGCCTACTGCTATACTTATGGGTTTGAACAATCTTTCAAATTTATCTTCATTTGAGTAATCAATCTGGTCTAACTTCGTGGTAAGTGTATCTAAGTTCCTTGTCCAATGTAATATCACTGGTTCTAATAAATTAGACGGTTTAACATCTTTAAGCTCGGGAGATTCATAAGCCATTATTTCAGCTTTTGCAATGCATTCTTCAGCAGTGGCTTTACCGTTATTGATGACTTTTACCCTGACATTTTTATATCTGTACATGATTATTCTTCCTTCACCTTCACTATATGATCCAATATCTACAGAGTCTAGCTTTGAATAATCAAACTCTACCTCTAGTTTAGGTTTTTTTAAAAGTAGTTGTAAATAATAGGCAAATGTAAGAGATGAAAAAAATAGCGAGACAATAGAAAATATTGTGCTTAGATCAAAAATGGTTCCCAATTTTCAATCAATATAAAATAATTAAGGCAAAAAATAAATTTTGTTATTTCGCTTTTATTTTAAAGCTCTCGGCTTGACCCCCTTCTCTTTCAGGATTTTATAGAACTCAGGAAGCGCAAAAACAAAACCAACGTGCATGCAGTCGTTTCTTTGATCAAGCTCGCAGAACAAATCAAACTGTCCGTTCTCTTTGATCACGACCCTTACAGGCACTACCCTGTCGTTCTTTTCGTCCTTGATGAATATTGTGTTCTCATTGTTGCTGACAAAAGACAAGTACGGACCGTATTGTCGCATCACTTCGTCTCTTTCAATGTAATCGATTACCACTTTCGAAATGAAAGCTGAAATCGGAGGCGGGAATTCTGGATATTTTGATTTGAGATACTCTTCAATCCTCTTTTTATTCTCATTTGAAATAATAATTGATGTATAATTTCTTGCCATCGTAATCTATTAAATATTGTACTTTATAAACTTTATTATAAAAAAATATACAAAAAGTCAAAAAATGTTGTATCGAAAACATTATATAAAGTGAATAATATATGGTTTATATGCAACATAATATTTATGGTGTGTCATTAGAAAGTGATGGCTACCTTGACGGGGGTTTAAAAACCCCTTTTGCATTATCAAGCATGTCGTACGAAGATCATTCCCCATCAGCTCCAGTGCTTAATTACCGAGAATACGAGCTAATACACGGAAGGAGACCTTATTACGACACGCGGATTATAACGAGCGGGAACGACGGAGAATTCTGGAGGGAGCTTAATTCTTTCTTCTCAGACCTTTCAGAAATTGAAAAGGAAGTAATTGTGAGGGACGCGAAGAAAGTTTACGGGGCGCTTCCTTTGAAGTTAGCAGTTTCTCTTTACGCTCATGGATATCCTGTCGAGAAGGTCTTGCAATATTTAAGACAAAAAGGAATTGAAATGACAGCTCACAGGTTATATTCTTTATGCTATCAAAACGATTTGAAAAAAGTTAGGCGCTCAAAGATCGTTCCCTTCGAAAAAGTTTTGCCAGATGACTTTCTCGAAAGCTCAAAAGATATACTGAACGCGTTGAAAAAAGAGTATTATCAAGAATATGCGAAAGCGCTTCAAGATCATTCTTTTATGGGTAAGAAAAGCCTTACGATCGCGCGCCTTGTAATGAAGCAAGTTTTGGAGAGGTGGAAGATGGTATGAATGAAAACTTAGAGTCTTTTGTATATAAAGAGCTACCGGTAGAAATCGTAGAAGCGGATGAAGAAGCGCAAATCAGAGTTTATTACGATGTTTCAGACTTGGTTGAAAGTATTCGTGCGGTCGGACAGTTAATGCCTGCTTACGCTTACAAGGACGGGAATAAATACAAGGTCTTCGTGGGGATCAGAAGGCTTCGTGCAGTGAAAGAGCTTTATGAAAAAGAAAGAAAGCCGAAAACATTCAAAGCTTTTGTTTTCGAGAAAAAGCCTGAGAACTTTTATGAGATGATTCGCGAAGAAAACGTGAAACGTTCAGACCTAACTGGGCTTGATAAATTTCACATAATACTGAAGATTAAGTTTGCTGATAAATTATTGTCTGCGCATGACGTTCAGCTTATCAAACCTGTTATTATTAGTCTTAGTGAAAGTGTTGAAAATGATCTCAAAGAACTTGCTGAAGAAGAACAAAGGGCAAAAGCACAAGGATTTAATAACCATCTTTCGCTTGAGGAACTTATATTTCTTTTCAGAGACCTGCAATCTTTAGAAGAACGGAAACTTTTCGCAATTTTCTTCCTCGTCTACCGCATTAATGTGAAGCGTGTAACGATAGAAAGCTTTAAAGAGTTTGCGATACAAAACGTGTCTATACTCAAGCCTCGAGACCTTGAGATCGCGAGACTTAGCAAGGAGGACGTTGACAAAATTATCGCAATATACAAAGCACCTCCTTATCAAGCAGAAATCATCAAAGAAGAGTTTGAAGAAAAGGAAGAAGCGCCTGAAGAAAAGCTTGAAAAAACAGAAGAAACTTTCTTTTCTGAAAGCGCAGAAGAACAACCGCTTGAAATAGAAAAACCAGAAGAACAGCCAGAAGAAGTTGAAAAGCTTGAAAGAGAAGAAGCGCCTTCCGAAGCAAAAGAAGAAGTTCCTTCTGAAATTAGCGAAGAAGAAACAATTATACTCATGCAACACGACGTGGAATACGAAATCATAAATGGGAAAAAATACATGTTTGTGAAAAAAGTGAGTGACATCCAACCAATTGTCGTAGAAGATGAAGAAGAATTGCAATTAGAAGGAAAAAAGGTAAGAATAAAGTTTGCGTGAGAAAAAATGAAAGCGCAAAGTCTTTCTAAAACCGAAATAGATGTAATAAAAATAGTGTTAGCCATTTTGGAAGGGTATGACACTTTAAAATACATTTCGCAATATACTAATTTGTCTAAACGGCGCGTTCAATACTTACTTAGTTTGATTGAAAAAGCAGGGTTGATATACAAAAAAGAGGATACAAAGCAATGGAGGGTACGCGTGAACTACTTGCGGGTTTGGAAAAATGCAGAATATATTTATTATATCAAAAAAGAAAAAGTTATGGACGAGTTTGAGCCTATAAAATAATTATAGAGAATAGAAAAGAAACTAGCGCGCAGACCATAACGTTCTTTTGCTCTGAAACATTTAACATTTTTTCTAAATTTGCCAAGTGAACACCTGATTATTCCCAATTACACTCACATTGAAAAGCGTTGGAATCGAACCCGTATAAGGCACGGTAAAACTTAATTCAACGTTCTCATCAGGGCTTATTTGCGAAACTGAAGCGCCTGTGCTCACGTCTTGCATCGTGAAGCTCGTAATAGTCCAGCTTCCTGCGGTAGGCATGTTCACTACAATAGTGTTAGGCGTGAAAGGATACTGCCCGTAATTGTATAGATAGAGAGTTATTTGAGTGCCTTGTGAGTTCTGCGAAACGGTATAATACACGAGCTGAATCATTGTTGAAGCGCTTGCTTGCGCTT
>Ga0080003_1001667_pt1 | contig 11336 bp, 11 predicted proteins | sample JossMetagenome_FD_69206 | JGI IMG/M metagenome (GOLD analysis project Ga0080003, IMG submission 69206) | Hot spring microbial communities from Joseph's Coat, Yellowstone National Park, USA - JC2_E (SPADES assembly) (version 2) | ecosystem: Environmental > Aquatic > Thermal springs > Hot (42-90C)... | reverse complement strand
GATGAAGAAACTTGTAAAAGCATATTTATACTTAATAAAAATTCAAAAAAGCTTAAATTTGTTTAGATTTACATAATATAGATGATATAATGAGAGTAATTGTTCCTGTTTTGCCACAGAAGGAAGGCCTGATAATATCTCAGCATTTTGGCAGGGCCCCAGAATTTGCAATTTTTGAAATGCCTGAAATGGAAAATCCAATAGAGGTATTCAAGAATACAGTTCCGCCAACCATGAAAGAGCATAGTGGCAGGGGTCGTCTGGTTCTGGAAATGCTCTTAAGCAAGAATTTTGATGCTATTATAACAAAAGAAATAGGTGCTGGAGCTTTTTATGAGTTCAAGAGCAAGGGTATAAAGATATACAAGTCAAATGATAAGTATCCAAAAGATGCATTAAAGAAGCTGCTAAGTGGGGAATTGACTGAAATAACAGCTCCTACTGAATGAATTAACTTGGTGTTCATAAATTAATTTCAAGTATCCTTAGTACACTGCAGTACAGCGGCATTGAGCCCAGAGATCTTTCCTAAAAATGGGCCAGTTATCACAATAAATCTTCCTATTAAAGTGTTTGCCATTCCATTACCAAATACTATTCATGGCATTGCACATAAGTCAGCAAAGCTTGCAACTGCTAAGCAGTAGTTATATAATGCACAGCAGAAAGCCAAGAGTTTATTCATGGGAGGAGGTCAGTTCTAACATCTTATCCTATATAAATTGTAAATTATTAATACAAAGCTTAATTTTCATTTATATATTTATATTATTCATATTATAATTTATAAAATTAATTTATAAAATATAATTATTTATATTATAATGTTGTATTAATAATATAAAAATATTTATAAAATAGATTAATTGATTAATTAATATTTATGATAGATTAATTGGTGAGATTTTGAAATATAATCCTAATAATAAGAAGAATAAGAAAGCACAAAGCGCAATGGATTATCTTTTAACATATGGGTGGGCGGTTCTTGCGATTGCAGTTATTTTATTTATATTAATAAAGCTTGGAATATTTAATTCTAACCTTACAGGTTCTTCATGTATAGGCTCCGTTGGCTTTTTATGCTCTAATCCGATAATGAATTCTTCAGGATATATTGCAGCGACAATAGGAAGTTCTACATATCCAATAAATATCATTGCAGTCGGATGTTCAAACAGCACTTCAGTTCCTTCATCATTCTCACAACTTAAAACTCCCCTTAATCTTGCACCACAACAAACAGCAACACAGCTTTTCAAATGTCCTATTCCTGCAAATTCGCCGCTCGGAACATCATTTTCAGGAACACTTTGGATTGAATATACCTCATCTTATATTCCATCGCAGACGCAGATATCTGAAGTTGGCGCGGTGATAACAAAAGTAAGTGGAAATATTCCAAAATCTCTTTTATCTGGATCTCCGCTTCTTCCTACAACTTTTACTTTATCTATGAATGTTGCACCTGCTAACAGTGGAACTACAACACCAACTACGGGTTCATATACTGAAAATACTGCTTCAACAATAAATATAATTGCATCTAATTCTCCAGGTTATACTTTCTACAACTGGTTTGGCAATGGCGCTGGAAATTATACTGGAACCAGTAGCACTGCATCTGTAACAATGAACAGCAATATAACAGAGGTTGCAACATTTGTGCAAGCAAATGAAATATTATTTGTTGAAACCGGTCTTCCATCCGGAACCTCATGGAGTGCAACCTTCAATGGCAATACCTTATCATCAACAAGCGATTATATTGAGTTTACAGGTTCATATATACCAACCGTTTCTGGAAATTATCCATTCACTATAAATGCAATTTATGATTATTCTATATCACCACAAAGCGGCAATGTTGTATTTTCAACTGCAACTCCTTATAATGTTATTGATGTAACATTTACCAAATTGCCTATTTATACATTGACTATGGTTGCAGATTCTCTACCCGCAACAGGTGCATCGAGTGCACCTACTGAGGGAACTGTAACACCCACAACAAACAGTTATCCTGCGGGAACAACAGTGCAGATAACAGCAACACCATTAGCAAACTATATATTTGATGGATGGTCTGGAAGCGGCAGTGGAAACTATACTGGTAGTAATACAATTGCAAATGTGGTCATGAATGGAAATATAACAGAAACAGCGTATTTCTCTCCTTTTGCAATTGAATTTACTGAAAATGTTATACCTGTAGGGGCAAAATGGAATCTTACTTTTAATGGTGTTTTATTATCATCAACAACTAATACAATTACTGCCTATGCAAACAATGGAAATTATTTTTATGATCCAAATCCAACAAACACTATAGGAACTGTAGTATCATATGTTCCTTACAATTATATTCTGCCAAATACAATACTTCCATACAGTGCAGAAGTAAGTGTAAATAACGCCAATGTTGTTGTCTATATACCTTATATACCTTTCTATCCTGTAGAATTTAACTCTAATTTAGGAGCAGGTAATGATTCTGTAGGTTTAAATGTTTCATGGCCTGGCGGTTATGATTTTCAAATTGCACTTGGATCAGCAATTGGAATACCAATAGCAGCACCTTATGGCAGTACTATAAAATATAATATAGGACCAATATACGGAGGAAACTATGTTTATTATCCATCGCCGAGCAGTGGAACATTAACTGTAAGCGGTCCGACTCAATCATCTGTAACATATACATCATATCTGTTAAATCTACCAGGAGGCGGGATAAGCACAGCAAATCAAATCTTATATGGTCTGGTGAATGTAGGTGCTAATGAACCGTTAGTAGTAGCTAATACACTTTCATCATCTTCTAATATGTGCTATTATTATACTCCTGGATTTAGTATATACAAAAACAGTCTTCCTTTAGTAGGGATAGCTCCATCTTATGATGAATTTTCTACAACCCTAAGCTGCGCAAGTAGTACAACAGCAACATACCAACTTACTAATATGTCTGGTAGTGATATACTAACACCATGGGATACATATAATTATATAGCTTCACCAAATACAATTTCAGTATCAGTCACTAATGGTAATTCTGTTAGTTCAAGTGTGGTTTTTAATCCAAATACTGCTTATTATATAGCATTAAATATAAACCAACCTAATGGAATAATTTTAGGTCCACAGGGAGGAGAAATTTTAGACTTTGGAATGCCCGGATCACCAGCAGTTATTTTAGGAGAACCACAGTCATTTGTATCATCTGTTCCATTACCACCACTTACACTATATGTGCCTCCAGCAACCTATAGTTATACCGCAATGCCATTAATAATCAAAAATACAACAAATAATGCATTATATGGGTGCCTGCCTTATGACAAGTATGGAAGCGTAACTGTATCAGGAAATACTCCTATGACAATAAATTATGAATGCTGGATGGAAAGTGGTTCATCGAGTAGCAGCAGTAGTAGCACATCAAGTAGTGGCGGTGCTGTTGCTGGTGTTGGTTAAAGAGTGCGGCTTATGGAGTATAAGCTTAGATGTATAAAATGTGGGAATGAATATAGAAGTGATTACAGAAGACAGACATGCGAATCATGCAATGGCGTGCTCTATATTGAATATGAAGAGAAGCCAAAGCTTTCATACAGGGGAAACTTCTGGGACCTTGAAAATATGCTTCCAAAAGCTAAATACAAACACTACATGCTCGGGGCAACTCCATTGATACCCGCATTGAATGATTCATCTCTCTTACTAAAGCTCGAAACCTCAAACCCAACACACTCCTTCAAAGACAGGGGCTCTGTTGTGGAGCTCGCCAAAGCCCTCGAATACAACTATAATGAGGTTGTATGTGCATCAACCGGCAACATGGCTTACTCAATAGCATATTATGCAAAGCTATCAGGAATAAGGGCTAAGATATTTATAAGCAAGAATGCTAGCAAGGATAAAGTGCGTGATATAAGGGAAACACATGATGCAGATATAGTCCATGTTGATGGCGACTTTACAAAAGCGCAGGGGCTAGCAGAGCACTATGCTCAAAAGCACGATGCATTCCTAACAGGAGATTACGGCTATAGAAGAGAGGGGCAGCGCACCATTGGATTCGAGCTCGCATTTCAGGCAAAGGATATTGATTATATATTCACACCTGTTGGAAATGCAACGTTGATAAGCGGGTTGATAAAAGCATGGATTGAGATGAAAGATTTAGGAGTAGTAAAAAATATACCGAAAATAATAGGGGTTGAGGCAAGCAGATGCGCACCTCTCTATAAAGCGTTTAAGCAGAATAAGAAAGTCGAGTATATCGAGCCGAAAACAAAAGCGGATGCGATTGCGGTTGGTTTTCCAACATTTGGCGATGAGGTTGTGGAAAGCTTGAGGAAGATAAAAGGAGATGTTGTTACTGTAAGCGATAATGAGATGATGAGAGAGCAAGAAAGATTCTACAAAGAGTATGGACAGATTGCAGAGCTTGCAGGTGTTGCCTCCTTAGCTGCATATAGGAAACTCAAGCCGAAAGGCAAGTCAGTTGCAATAATAAGCGGTGGTAATGTTTAAGTATAGATGAGTATTAGAAAAGTAGGAAAGAAAAGAAAAATAAAAAATATTAAAAATTATTTTTAATTTCTCTATTTTCTGGTAAACGTGGTTCTATATCTTTAGATCTTCCAGAAGTTGGGGTCTCTTCTTTTGGAATTTCTTTTCGAGTTATAATTGTAGATTTTGAATTTATAAAATTATCAAAATTCTTTATAGATACTTTTAGTTCCTTTATAGATTTTGAATCTAAATTTTCCTTATATTTCTCAAAGTTTTTTTCATTAAATGTACCATTTTCATTTATTAGAAATTTCTTTACTTTTTCTAACCTATACTTTAATAAGTTTAGTGTATTAATATCATTATTTTCATCATATAGAAGTAGACGAATTGTTTTCTCAAAAAGATTTGGATCATTTTTAAAAATATTGCTTAAATTTGTAACTTCTTCCTCAATTTTTTTCTTCTCATATTTTTTATCTCCTTTAGTTTGTTCTGGCGCCGGAACACTCTTCAGAGTTTTAGAAAATTTATCTTTAATTTCATCTATAATTACCTCTTTTTGTCCTTCATTCTCTTGTGCTTTAAAATTCATCATAGTTTTCAACCTTTTGATACTTATATAATTGCGCAAGCAATTTATTGATGCAAATAAATCAATAAAACATTATTGACTAAGTTTATATTTAATTCTATATAATATATATGCTTTTTGGATTGACTTTTAACGTATAAAATTACGTTTATTGTGCACTAAGATTTCACAAAAAATAAAACGGAAAATTTTAATATTTGTTTATTTAGTTTATATAGTTTATTATACTGTTAAATTAGTTTATATTGTACAAATTCATTGAAATTCATTGAGTTTTATAAAATTTATATTAGGGGAATAATAAATAGTAATGATTAAAATGTGGATCTACGAAAAAATTCAAATAAGAAACTGCAATAATGTTTATGAGCCTAGAGAAGATTCTCAAATGCTTGCAAAAGCTGTTGAAAAGCATGCTTTTGGCGATACCGCTGACCTTGGAACCGGCACGGGATTCCAGGGGATTATAGCTGCAACGATGGGATGTAAAGTAGACTTTATAGATATTGATCCAAATGCATTGAAATGCGCAGAGTATAATGCTAAGATAAATAATGTTAATGGAAACTTTATAAAAAGTGATTTAATTCCTAAAGGAAAAAGATATAATACTATAATTTTTAATCCTCCGTATCTTCCAAGCACAACCCTCAAGAGTATATATAAAAGGGATTTCGCACTTGACGGGGGTGTTGATGGAAGAGAGATTATAGATAAATTTTTACAAACATACAAAGATCATGTTTTGGATAAATTTGTAATACTGATTGTTGAAAGCTCGTATAATAAATATGAAGCGGATGTGGAGAAATACAATGCTGAAATTGTTGAAAAAGAGCATTACTTCTTTGAAGATTTAGTAGTGCTTAAGATAGCCTCAAAATTATAATTATAACCTACTTTTAATATAAAAAATAAATAAAAAAGAGAAAGAATCACTTAAAGATTATAAGCAATAGCGATATAAATAATTAATAAGTAGATGAATAAGTATGAATAAGTAAAATATTTAACCCCACTATTTATGTGGGGCTTGCTAGTTTTCAAAGCAAAATTACCAGTTCTTCCTGTCGACCATTACAAAATCATTTACAGCTTGAACCGCAGTATAGGGGATTCTAAGCTGACCTCCTTCTATATTGAGCTTGCTGATTAATCCACTATCTAAGTTTGGTTCAACTATAATGTTTGTTATCTTGCCCGTTACTTCGCTAATCTCTAGGTTGAGGAGCCTGCCCACATCAAAACCATCTATAGTTATGACCTTCTTTCCAACTAACTGCCTTGCTATTATATATTTTACCATTAGAACACCTTTTTTCAAACCAGTCGTCTTACTAAATATTTAATAATAGTAATTTATATACTTTGTGCTTAATTTTTTGTAGTAAAATTTTAGTGGAATTTTAGCTATTTTTTATTTTTTATAAATTTTTTATCTTATTTTTTGTATTTTGTAATCAAAATTTTATTGTTCTTCATTATATTATATATTATTGTTGCATTTATTATTCATTTTTTATTTTATTTTTATACCTACTTTATTTATTAATGAGTATCCAGATATATTTATTAATACTTATTAATTTATTTATTATTAATTTAATATCAAATAATAATTAATTATTTTATTTTTTATTTATTTATTTAAAAAATTTAAAATTATAAAAATTATAGAAAGATTTATATAAGTTTCAAAATATAAATAATAAAAAGAACAGCTGATCTAATCTAACATTTGTGAGGCTGAATTCTTACAATCAATTAAATATTTTACTTGTATAATACTAAAGCTAGATATAGGTGTTAAAATGGCAAAGTCATATGTAGATTTTGAGGTTTCGAGCGAAGTTATGGCAAAGACTGCAGAGGCATTACAGATAGCCAAGCAGAGTGGTGGTGTTATAAGAAAGGGTGCTAACGAGGTTACAAAAAGCATTGAGAGGAATCTGGCAACCTTTGTTGTTATAGCTATGGATGTTGAGCCTGAGGAGGTTGTTGTACATATACCAAAGCTCTGCGCACAGAAGAAGATCGCATATACATATTTAGCAACAAAAGCGGACCTTGGAAAGGCGATAGGAATAAATGTTCCATGCGCCGCAGTAGCTGTTGAGAGCCAGGGCAATGCTTCAGCCGCAATCAAGGAGGTTATTGCAAAGACAACAGGCACAACAGCAAAAGAAACAAAGGAAGCACCAAAGCAGGAGGAGAAAAAGGAGGAAAAGCAGCATGCAAAGAAAGCTTAATAAATTATAGATTATAAGATAAATTATAAGATAAATTAAAAAATTAAAAGAAAAAATGTGATATAATATGCCACAAAACGCTCAAGAGGGTGAACCTCTTTTTGCAGGCTACCTTGCAGAGATAGTTGAAATCAACGAAAAAACAAAAACAGGCATATATGGAGAGATTTATGTTGTTTCATGCAAAATACTTGAAGGAAAAGACAAGGGAAGAATAATAAGAAGGAACATGCTAGGACCTGCAAGAGTTGGCGATATAATAAGGCTTCCAGATACAAGCAAGGAAGCAAAGAATATAACAGTTAAATAATTTATTTTCTTTTGTTTTTATTTCGTTTTTAATTTTATATTTATCGGAAAATTATTATATATAATATTATAAATATTTTAAAAATAATTATAAATATTAAAAATAAGGTATATAGAATATAAAATAAAGAATAGAATATTGTGATTTTTATGAAGTGTGTTTACTGTGGTGCTGAAATAAAAAGAGGTACAGGTATAATGTACGTTCGCAAAAGCGGAGATACTTTCTATTTCTGCTCAAATAGATGTTTTAAGAATAGTGTAGTACTACGCAGAAAAATAAACAAAAAAATAATAAAGAAGAATGAAGCTAAAAAATAATTTTTATTTTTATTTTAAACTTCTGCTTTTTAAATTATAGATTATTTAATATTTACTTATTTTATTTTAATCTTATTCAAAATATTTCATTATCATATCTTTTACTTCTGTTATCTTGGGATCTTTTACTTTTATTTTTGGATAAAACCCTAGTATTCCATATCTTGTATGATCTCCGCTTTTTGTATTCTGTGGTTTTGCAAAAAGTGAAGTCTTTGAATATGTAAATATATCTATTGTATAATGTGGTTTTGCTTCTATGAAGATATCTGGAGCTATAAACAGCTTTGTTCCTTTGTAATATTTATCAGCATCAATAACATTTACAAACATACTGTCGCCTTCAGCACTCTTTACACTCTTTAATTCCTCGATAAGCTTCTTCTTCAATGCACTTTTCTCTTCATTGCTTACTATACCTTTATCGAAACGTCCGTCGTTTATCCATATTGTGCCAACACATAAATTTGAGATCTCTGCAAAAGCTTTTGTTTTACTCATATCAAAATCAAAAAGATGTAAATGAACATTATCTTTTGACAAATCTGCAGGAAAATATCTGCTCAGAAAATTTCTTGTTAGCAATTTAACAGAATAGGGCATCTTATCAAACAGTTTCCTGAATGTACCTTTGTATTTCATTAATGATTCTCTTATTTTATATCTTGTTGCAGAACCTTTTTTCTTTTCCTGCTCGAGCTTCAACGTGAGATAGTTGTTATTGACAAGCCATGTATTAATTAGAAACTTATTGTAGACGGATTGAGCACCGTGATCGGATACAATAAATACTGCTGCATTTTCCTTCTTAGCCCTTTCTAATATAAAGCCGATAAATGAGGATATGCTTGAATAAACAGGCAGCAGATATTTTTCTTTATCCTCTCTATTAAGGGTATAATGTTGTATTCTATCGGTTTCGGTAAAACAAACATAAACAAAATCATAGTTGTTTGTTTCAATAAGCTCTTTTGAAAGATTAGAGCGCGCTTTTATTGTTTTTACAAACTCAGCCACTATATAATCTAAAGTGATCTTACCCTCAGCAAGATCCTTTTCAAGATCTATTTCACCGTAAAATTTATACTTTTCCATCATCAACTTCATTTTTTCATTACTTGGTTTTGATGGAAGTGGAAAGCCGGTAATAAGATCAATGTTATTGTTAAGCGGAAGTTTTGTTATCATTGCAGGTGTTATGACAAGGCATTTATGCCCCTTAGCGGCAAGCTCCTCCCAGAAGGGTTTGTATTTATGCGAATCAAAAAAAGCAAGATCCTTAACATAGCTTCTGCTGATTGTAAAGAAATCTGGTACACCATGCTCGCCCGGGTCTAATCCAGTATAAAGACTCGGCCATGCGGGACCCGTCATCGGAGGCATTGTAGACTCTAAATCTATTATTGAATCATTACCTAGAAGCGCATCGAATGCCTCCATACCTGGCTTGCCACTCAATTCTTTAAGCAATGAAGAGGGTGTAGAATCAATTCCTATGAGATATACCTTCTTAGCATTTTTAGTATTTTTAATATTTTTAGTCTTGTTAGTATTCTTAGTGCTTCTGTTTTTAGGATTACTACCTTTATCTTTAATATTTTTTATTTTATTATCTTTAGCCATACCATCATCTAATTATCTAATTTTATTATCCTGTTATCTAATTTTTATTTTATTTTTGCTTTTCTTTTAATTTAGTCATAAATATAATAAATTAATATAATAAATAATATAAATAAATAATATATAAACCTCATCTTTATAAATTATAAGATTAGTTTATAATAAGGTTGGTCTATAATGTCTATAATTATTAATATAATTATATTTTTATTTTAAATATTGTAAGTATTATGTAAATTATTATTAGTTGGAGTATAATAAACTATTATATATAAATTTTATTTATTGATATAAATAATAAAACAAATAATAAAAGAGAACTTGAAAGTAATAAAAATAATAAAATAAAAAAAATAAAAAAAATAAAAAATATAATAGAAACATAAGTGGTTTTTTGACAGATAAAAAAATAAATGTTTTAATCCTTGGCTTAGAGGGTGATTTTAGAGAAGATATTGGAGAAGGCGTGCAGAGATATGTTTATGAATTATACAAAAATTTACAAAAAAATCCAGAAATCAATGTAATCAAGAGAGAATATAAGAGCATTGGAAGTGGTTATATAATAAAGAAATCTTTAACAACACTCTCTTTTGGCCTTGGTTTTATCTTTGATCGATTTAAAAATATTGATATAATACACAACCCAACCCAAAGACCTTCGTTTCGGCCAAGATTTACAAGAAAAAGCCCGCTTGTTATAACCGTGCATGATTTTAATGCAAAGCTTGATTTTAAAAAGTTTGGAATAAATGAAAAACATAGTTTAAAAGAGGCGCTCCGTGGATATTTTGTAATGTTAATAACAAAACTCAATATGAAATTTGCGGATTATATAATTGCAATTTCAACACAGACAAAAGAGGAATGTATCTCATTAGGTTTTCCCGAAGATAAAATATATGTTGTAAACAGCGGGATGGCACCAAAATTCGGAATGATAAAAATTGATGAAAGAAATAAATACACTAAAAAAGATAAAAAAATTTTTAGAGTTGGATATATTGGGAGCTTTATAAAAAGAAAAAATGTTAGATTTGCTGTAGAAGCATGTATGAAAACAAAAGGAAATGATATAGTTTTTGAATTTTACGGAAAAGAAAACAAAGAATATAGGGAATTAAAAGAGCTTGCTGCATCTGATAAACGTATAAAGTTTATGGGTTTTGCACCTGAAGAAAAATTAATAGATATCTATAAATCATTTGATTTATTCCTTTTCCCAAGTGTTTATGAAGGGCTTGGTCTCGAACCACTTGAAGCCCAGAGCCTGGGTTTGCCCGTAGTAATCTATAAAAAAGCAATGATACCGCAGGAGTCACGTAAGTATTGTTTTGAGGCGGAAAGCCCTGAGCATATGGCTCAGATAATAGAAAGTATAAAAGAAAATGGCTATGATGCAAAGAAGAGAAGAGAGGCAATGGAGTATGCAAGAAGCTTTACCTGGGATAAAGAGGTTGAAAAGATAGTTGACGTCTATAAAGATATATTAAAGAGGAATAAAGAGAGATACAAAAAAGTATAAAAATATATAAACAGATAAAAATAAAGATAAAATAAAAATAAGTAAAAAAGAAAAAGAAAAATAAGAAAAAAATAAGAAGATGTCTTAATATTTATACATCTTCAAATTCTTCATCACTGCTGTCATTTGGCGCTTCTGCTGCTGCTTCTGAACCACCCTCTCCCTTTTCAATTACCTTTATTTTTCCGAACTT
>Ga0080003_1001665_pt1 | contig 11340 bp, 13 predicted proteins | sample JossMetagenome_FD_69206 | JGI IMG/M metagenome (GOLD analysis project Ga0080003, IMG submission 69206) | Hot spring microbial communities from Joseph's Coat, Yellowstone National Park, USA - JC2_E (SPADES assembly) (version 2) | ecosystem: Environmental > Aquatic > Thermal springs > Hot (42-90C)... | reverse complement strand
CTATATTGACTTTTCTCATACAATTTGGGCATGTTGCATAGTATTGTTTCTTACCTTTGTAGTCCCATACATACCCACACCTAGGGCATTTAAGTTTTACCACTACTTATTACTAGATAACTAATAAGGAAATAGCCCTTATAAGCTTTTCTTATCCCCGCCTTAAAAGGCGAGGCTTTCATTTGTAAACACTTCCTGATCATAACACTTTTTAGTTAAAACGAAAACTCTTTAAATTTTAGATTTAAACAAATAATTTATATGAAAGAATTTGCTCTATGAGATGAAAAGCATTATGGAACCAAATAAAAACATTGAAGAAAAGAACATTAATAATACAATATTAAAAATTTATGGCGTTTCCCCACTAGACCTCTATATATTGTTCCACCTCAAAAAAGCTAATATAGATTATGGAAAATCTATAGCATCAATATTAGAAATGCCTATTGACATAATAATTGACGAACTCGATAAGCTAGAGATGATGGGACTAATTCAAAGACATCAAGGTAGTTCTATAAAAAGAAGTGAAGCCAAGTTCAAACTGGCAGAGCAAGTAAGAAAACATCATACATATTATAAATTAACTAAAGAAACATGCCTAGCCATTAGATATTTAACAAGAAACTATAACGCTATGAACAATTATTTTAAAAATATTACCGGATATAACAACATCCTAAAACTTCTTATATTCTTAAGGAAAGCAGAGAATGAACACGCTGGAACTATTTCAAAAGTGTTGGGAGAAGACATGGAAAATACCATTATTATTCTTGAAAAACTGGAAAAACTAGGTTTAGTTAACATTGTCAAAGAAAAAATAATAAAGGCTAAACATAGAAAAGCTAAGCCTAAAGAAGAAACTAGGACCCATCATATTTATTATAAAATAACAAGAATGGCAGAGCTAATATTAAGGTATTCCGAATTAAATTCTTTTCCTAAACAAGATTAGATATTTAATAATTTGACAAAAAAGAAACGGCAAACCTTGCCTTTTAAGGCATGGTAAAAGATTTAAACTTTACTTTTTCAAAAAACTGCTAACGAATATGTATCACTGAAGTACTAGGTACGCATCTAACTAAACTAACATTGCTGATAAAATGAACGGAAAACCTTGCCCTTCAGGACGGGGTAAAAACTCAAATACTTTTTCTGAGAATAGTAAAATAAGACTTCAAGTCGATTAACTTTTAAAACATGAGGAGCGGGAGCCGATTTCTCCCGCAATATCTTCTCGGGGGATGACCAACATAGTAGCACTCATAAAGGGGTGTAACCTTCTAGATCTCAAAAAAAAATTCAGGACGGGAAAAATTAGATTTGTAAATTAAAAGAGTAAGACATTTATTATATAAAATTAAGATTTACATAGGGGAGATCATGAAAAAAATAAGGCTAGAATTATTAATTACTACAATTGTCCTAGCTTTAATTATTATCCTAGAAGAATTTAATGCTTTTTCAGCAATCAATAACTATTTTTTGTTACACATTAATTTAAAAAATAATTTAATAATAAGTATAATAACTGATACTGCAAGCCTTGAGGCTTTTATTGTTTATATGGCCATATTATATTTTGGACAAGCCATAAAAAGAAAAAGAGTTTCTAAGAACGTCGTAAGTTTTATTATAGCAATATTAGTGTCTATGATAGCTACTCTATTCATAAAAGCTTTTACTATGGTACCAAGACCTTATCAAATACAACCTCATTGGTCTATAATAACTTCAATAATAAATGCTGATTATTTTTCTTTTCCATCGGGACACACTGTTAGAGTATGGGTATTGGCTTATTATATAACATACGTCTTCGAATCAACAAAAAACACCAAAATAAAATACTTATCGTGGATCTATGCTCTAATTATTATGTATACCAGGCTCGCTCTGCAAGTACACTACTTTAGCGATTTATTAGCAGGTATTATAGTTGCTTTTTGGTCTTCATTACTCGTAATAAATTTAGAAAATGTATGGATAAAGATATATAATAAAATTTTTTATAAAATAAAAATATTAAGTATAAGATAAAAATAATTTTATTCTTCAGGCAATCCTTTATCTATTATTTCTTTTAAGTCAAGAGTTAAATATGCGGTTTTAACTCCAATGAAATAAACTACTACACTCATTAAGGCAAATACTAAATAGTCATATGGATAGGGTATAATCGGAGATGGTCCTAATGAACCGTAATATGATATTATGCCAGATAAAATATTAAATATTATTAACCACCACGTCGCTCTGACACTCCTATGATGGCTTTCTTTATATAAGTATGCCATAACTCCTATTTGAAGCAAAGATAAAAGAGTCCAATAAACTGGGAACTGACTTAAAATTCCCCATGAATATACATTGCCTGCAACAATTATAGCAAGCAATACCCATAATATTATTGATAAGATAATTACTTTTGATAACGATAAGTTTAATTTTTTCCTATAAGGACCATATAGTACTAATGGTAATCCTGCAATTACAGCTATAATTACTGTATTTATTAAAGAATAACCAGACCAATATACCAACATAGATGCAGCAATAAATCCTAATGGATACGTTATAAACCATATAGGGGCTTTATAAGGCCTTTTTAAATGTGGGGCAATATTTCTTAAAGCATGATTTGTTATTCCAACAGTTAAGTAATTATAAACAGTTAATAAAGAACTTAGACTAACGACATAATACCAACTAGGTATCGGCAATACAAAGGCAACAGCCAAGACAAATGTTATTAAAATTGCAATCCATGGTGTTTGGAATTTTTTGTGAATTCCTGCCAAAAATTGTGGTATATAGCCTACTCTTGCCATTCCATATATATTCCTAGCTGAAGATCCAGTATACACTGCTAAAGTGCCAGCTGGTGATATAGCTGCATCTATAAGCAATATAAAAGCCCATATCAATAATAGTGGTACTCCTGTTGCTACTAATTCGCTATAAAAAGGATGTGATTGTCATGCATCATATAAACCTGTCCAATTACCCGGAGTTATACCAGTCAACAAAACAATCAAAATTATTATCAATATGGTGTGTTTTGGTTGTATAATTGGTTCCAGGCGGATAATAATAATGAAAATAATAATATGAATATATATTTCTTAATGAATGGAAACATTTTCAATTATTCACTTGCTTCAGAATCATATAGTTGGAATGGAGGAAGTGCAATTGCAATACCACCAAATCCACCAGCATCTACATATACAATAACAGGAGAGCCAATATTCGCACAATCATACATAAATGCTTATAATACGGCGTTTAATCAACCATCTAGTATAAATTATCAAAGGGCTTTATATAAATATTCTTACTTTTATCCCACTTCCCAATATATAGATAACAATTTTATACCTGGAACATTTGGATATGATGAAAAATATAATAGTTTTTATATAAATTACTTACAAGATGATGCAAGTGTGTATAATGATGGAATTCCTTATTTGTTCATTTCAGCAGGTTCTGGAGGTGGATCTGGATTTATGTACTTAAACTGGATAATAGTAACTTATGGAGTTCCTTATGTTGTGAGTGTATCTTAAAAATCTATTGTTAAAAACCCTAGCTCGAAGGATTATATACTTGTGGTGGAGCCACAAAATTCGAGAAATATGCACTAACTGGAATATTAGTATTTATTCCATAGGGAATTATTGTTTCATTAGGTTGCACTAATACAGCACCTCCAAAGAATCCTCTAATATAGTCTTGATATAGGTGTGTTTCATAAACCAATGTTCCTGTTACATTTGCCCAATCATATACTGGAGAGTTTCCTGGAATTCCTGCTGGTATTGTTCCTGGTGTATTCATTGCCACTACGAAGTTAGATACCCATTTATCATATGTATAGAATCCCGCAATGTCTGCTGGATTTATTTTATTTGCTTCTATCACATAATATGGTTGTCCATTTATTGTTGCCTGTTCAATTGGTACCTGATCTTTAATTACATATACATCCTGTAAAGGTACATATTGTTGATTATTTACTGGATCAGTTTGTCCAACAAATTGATTATTCAATTGAACTATTTGATTATGATTATTAATTATTGTACTTGCATATTGTCCATTCCATATTACGTCATGTACTGTAGTTCCATTATTTAATATTAAATCACCTGTAGGATCTGTCTGTCCATTATAATTTATCGTATTCTGTGGTACAAAACCTTCATATCCATTTTGAGATCCTAAATATTGTATATGTTCATTATGTGAAGGTAATGCATGTATTCCAAATAATGCAAATCCTATAGCAGCAGCGGTAGCAATAACACCAACTGCTGTTAATGCATATTTTGCAGCTATACCTCTACGACCACCAAGTTTTCCTTCTAAATATAATCCTACTGAAAGAGAAGATCTTGTATAAGGAGATAATGATAATGCATAACTTGCTATTACTGGCCCATATTCTTTTAATTTATCATCTAAATATTCTTTAGATTCCTTAACTTTATCTTTAATTTTTCCGAAATTACTTTTTATACCGTTAGATCCAACAAGCCCTTTTATATACGAGCTTGCATAAGTAACTATAGCTATAGCCTCTACTGATACTGTTGTAACAGCACCCAAGAAATATGCCCAAGATAATAGGTAATTACTAAATATTCCATGACTGTAATGATTATATCTAGCTAATGATCCAGAAAATGGAAATAATCCTCCTAGCTCAGCAAATCCAAAAATCATAAAAATAAAGAAAACCCCTGCTATAATCCAAGTAAAAATAGATGCTGGACCAGCGTAGTACAAAGCGCCAACGGTTGAAAATAACCATGCAGATCCTATCATACCAGTTATTGAAAGCATGAAAATGTCAGTTAATGTTAGGAATTTTCTTAATTTAACTTGAGACCCTTCACTACTCTCCCGCATTTATCTTTTTCACCGAAAGATATTTTTATAATACCTATATTTAAGTTTTTAATATCAATTTTAAATATAAATATTATAAATATATAGTTGAACCTAAATTGATTCCTTAGAATCCTTATTATTAGAAATAAGAGAAGTAATCTTTAAATTTATTAACTCTTAGAATAAAATATTAATATAGATATAAAAGATTACATATTGAATATATTGAAAATAAGCAAATATTATACCCTTTACATCTAATTTATATGGAGTGTAGGTGGTGGGTATGGTATTCCCATTCAAAAGCATAGAAAACTTTAAGATAGATATAAAGGATGAGCATGAATTATTTAGAAAATCAGTGAGAGAATTTCTAGAGAAAAACGTAGAGCCTAAATGGAAAGAAATCGAAGATACGAACCAAATACCTAAGGAAATATTTAAACTCATGGGAGAACAAGGATTCTTTGGTATAGGAATTCCTGAAGAATACGGAGGCCAAGGTGGAGGTCAATTAATGACCACTATTTTGATGGAAGAGATAGCAAGGATAGTACCAAGCCTTGCAGTTGCTGTTGGAGTAAATCACCTATTTGGAGTTCCTATATTAAAATTTGGTAGCGAGGAACTTAAGAAAAAATATATTACTCCAATAGCAAAGGGAGAAGCCCAAGGAGCCCACGCAAATACCGAACCCAGTGGGGGAAGCGATGTAGCAGGGATACAATCTAAAGCAGAAAAAGAAAACGACCATTATGTAATTAACGGAAGAAAAGTCTTTATAAGCGGAGCAGAAAAGGCAAACTACTTTATAGTTTCAGCAAGAACTAATCCTCCACAACAAAACAAAAGATGGTGGGGAATTACAGTTTTTGTAGTAGAGAAAGACTGGCCAGGAGTGAAATTGGGTCAGCATTTTAAAGTTTTAGGAATGAGAGGAGAACAGCCATATGAGGTTATTTTTGATAACGTAAAAGTGCCAATAGAAAACATCGTAGGCAAAATGGACGAAGGATTTAAGGTTATAGTATCAACGTATGATTATACTAGAATAGGCATAGCAGCTCAAGCAGTTGGTATAGCACAAGCTGCCTTTGAAAAAGCATTAAACTATTCGTTGCAAAGAGAACTTTTTGGACAACAATTAATTAATTTTGAAATGATAGATGAAAAAATTGCCGAAATGTATATGAAATTGGAAGCTTCAAGATTATTAACTTACTGGGCTGCGAGCCTTGCAGATTCTAATAGTAGCGAATTCATAATTGCCGCAAGCCTTGCAAAATCTTTTGCATCGGAAGCAGCTGAATGGATTTCAAGGCAAGCAGTACAAATACATGGAGGATATGGAGTAGATCAAGAAATGGGACTTGAAAGGTATTTAAGAGATTCTGTAATAACAACCATATATGAAGGAACTAATGAAATACAAAGATTAACAATAGCCAGAGAGCTAGTGAGACAAGCGTTTGGACTTAAAATCTAAATATTAATAAATTTGCAAATTATTATACTTACTTTTTAATTAAAAAATTTATTGAACTAATTTTTATCGTTTCTTCCTTTTTTATTGTCAAACTTTTTAGTTTGATTATATATAAATACACGCTTTAGTACTTTTTGAGGTATATTGAAAACATCTGTTGCTATCTTAATTATATATTTATCTCTTGGCATTTGCTTTTTATCTATATTTAATTCAATAGCCAATGCTTGCTTTAAAGCTTCTTTCGTTATTCTATTTCTCACTATTCCGTCATCAATCGCCTTTGATATTTTAAACGCAGCATAAAACCTCATATATTTGTTAACTTCATTTTTCTGTTCTGGAAACGCCTTTCTAAGAGATTCAGAGAGCTTTACAACAGTTTTCTGATCTATAAAACCAAAATATTCCTTAGTCAAACCAAGCCTCATTATCTTTGCTATAGAATTCCCGTTTATATCACCAACTATAGCTAATATCTTATCTTTTACCCCATCCAAATTATCTGATAATAAAATTTCATTTACTTGATCCATTTTAATTTCTTGCCCAAATATTGAATCAAAAAGATCTGGATATTGAACTTCAAATCCCATACCATACTTACCTAATACATATAAACTTGCCATTTCTTTATCAAATATATCTTTTGGGTCTGATGCCCCCTTTATTGGCGATATTTTTTCTTTATTATATTCGTTCTTTAATCTCTCTATTATATACTGTCTAGTAACTTTTTGAGAATTATTTTCCCACATAGTTATTATATCATTCCAAAGATCCATTAATATGGATTTTCTTTTTTTTAAATCTTTACCTTCGTTATCCATTGATTACACCTTTTTTATATCATTACCTCTAACAAGAGGCTTATTTTATTCCCTACCACTTCTCTTCAACATAATATATGTTAAACAGAGCATATAAAAAATATTCACTAAAAAATACTTTTATTATAAATATAAAATTAATATATTTTAAAATTTTAATAAAATTTTTTGAAAATTTTTAAATCCTTATTAATAAGAAAAAGCTGATTGCTATAATGAAATAAAGATATAATTATAATAAGCTGGCTTTCAATTGTAAAAATTGGCAGAAAAATATTAGAAGATATTTCATAGGTGATCAGCTTGAGTTTAATAGATGAAGCTATTGATTTGCTAATAAATGAGAAAAGCCTAAGAAAGACATGGATATTGTTAATAGCCATATTTGGAATTGCAGGCATAGCAATAGTAATTTCTTATAATGCAATAATGCAATCATTTATAGGTCAATATTTACAAAGTCAAGAATCTAGTATTAGACAAATAGCCCAAAGTTTTGGAATTGGTAATAATGAGTATCTGTTATATTTTATAATATTTGGAAACAATGCCAAAACTGCTTTAATAACATGGATATCATCGATAACAATTGTTATACCTATATTAATAGTATTGTTTAATGGCGGATTAGTTGGATTTGTTCTACCTAGTGCAAATTCTAACCCTCCATTAGTTTTATTTTATTTATTAGTACCTCACGGTGTTATAGAAATACCATCCGTCACATTAGTAGCATCTACTTTTGTTTTATTAATTTCGAAAGGTCCTGTAAAGATGTATAGATACTCAATAGGAATTTTAATCATTTCTATTATAATGCTAGCAGTAGCTGCTTTTATAGAGACATTTATAACCAGAACCATAGCAGAGCTTGTTGCATCTATAATTTAAAGCTGATTCAAAATGAAATTAATAGCTTATTTCATTATTTTATTATTAACTTTTTTAGTTCCATTTACATTATTTGCAAATGCAAGCATTTCAGTATTACTTTCGAAACAGGGCACAATAAAAGAAATAAACAATAATAGCAGAACTGAGTTTAACTATGGACTATACTCAATATATTGCAATGGAATATATGAAGGTAATATTATTATAAATGGGACATATCTTACAAATATATATTTAAATAATTCAAATATACTCATAATCTTTGAAAAAGGGTTAATTACATCGATTAAAAACTTAACTTTTTATAATAATGGATCTGATGCATACCTTCTCTTATTTACAAATGATTCATCTTTAAGAATTTCTAATATAACCATTAAAAAATACGGCATTCTAAATATACCTGGCATAAATCAAACATATTATATAAACAATTCTATTATTGAAATAAACATGAATACCCCATTAAATAATTTACTTTCATTTTCTCAAACATCGTGGACAATATATCAATTTTCAGACAATGCTACCCTTTATTTAATCTTTGGAATAATCCCAGCTAATAATTATTTAGATAATACTAGTGAAGGTTATAATATAAGTAATGTAATAATATTAAATAATTCAAATATATTAAAATTAACACAAAATAATAACAAACATTATAATATAATATATTATAGTTTGTTAGCACTATCACTTTTGACGCTAGGTGCCGCGCTGGTGACTACAAATGCAAAAAAGAAATAGCATTGAAGAAGCCATTGAAAGTTGGAAAGCAGGTAATCCTATACTGCTTTATGATTCTTCAAATAGAGAAAGCGAAATAGATATGGTATATCATGCTTCAAATGTTAATCCAGACGCTATTTATAAGTTAAGAAATGAAGCCGGTGGACTTATTTGCTTTGCCACATCGTGGGAAATAGCAAGAGGATTAGGATTGGTGTGGGGAGATGAATTAATAGCTAAAATACCAAGTTTAAAGCCTTTAACAGAAAAGCTCTTATTCTATAAAGACAGGCCAGCATTTACAATATGGGTAAATCACATTAATGTTAGAACTGGAATAAGCGATAACGATAGAGCATTGACTATGAATGAACTCTATAAAATAGTTAAGTTATATATTGAGAGAAGAAAAGAAGATGCAGTAAAGAAATTTATAGAAGAATTTCAAGCACCAGGTCATGTTCCATTATTAGCAGCTAGAGACTTAAAAGAAAGAAAGGGGCATACAGAGTTAAGCATAGCGTTATCTTTATTGGCAAAAATGGAACCAGCAACTACGTTTGCAGAAATGCTAGATTTTGGCATTTCGTTAAGTTTAGAAAAAGCTGAAAAATATGCTAGAAAAATGGGTTACGTGTTGATAAGCGGTAAAGAGGTGTTAGAAGCCTGTGAAGGAGAAAAAATGTGTAGGAGTTATTGATACAACATTTGCAAGGGTAGACATGGGATCTATTGCATTTAAGGTTCTAAAAGATATGCTCACTGATTATGTTATAATTAGACACACGGTTCCAGGAATAAAAGATCTACCTGGGGAGGCAAAAAGATTAATAGACTATGGTTGTGATGGCATTATAACACTAGGTTGGGTTGGATCCAAACAGGTTGATAAATACAGTTATATAGCTCTATCAGTTGGATTAGTTATGCTATCCATATTATCTGGAAAAATAATTATAGATGTTACAGTTCATGAAGACGAAAGCGACGACCCGAACGAATTGAAAAAAATTGCAATAGAAAGGGCCAAGGCACATGCAGAAAATCTAGCAATATTAATTAAAGAAGGAGGAGAAGGCCTAGTAAAGAAGGCTGGCCAAGGTATCAGGCAAGGATATGAAAATGCAGGACCATTATAAAACTATTAATTTTTATATCCTTTAGGACATAAATTTGATTTATAAATATTAATAATAACTAAAGTCTAGACTCTATTAAAACATTTAAACCAGCAAAACTGTATTAACGCTTGAAGAGAGTGTAAGAAATGAAAGTTATAATAATAAGATCAGAAATGGGCAAAATAGTTTCAAGTGAACTTGTGGAAGGAGAACTAGATCAAATTATTAAAAAGAAAAGCGAGGATGCAATGAAAGAATGGAATCCAGAAATAAGCGACTTTATTGTATTAAGAGATGTAAGAGAATTAGAACTTCAATTACCATTAAATCCAGAGCTTGTCGATATATTAAGAAATGTTGGTACTTTGAGCAGGACATCAGAGAAAGCTATAGCTAGGTTCCCAATTTATACAATAAGTTTTGAAAACATGATGATTGGAGAAGATAACTACGTTGAACACAAAATATATTTAATCTCTCCATATATAAATGATGATATAAAAACAGAGTTAGAAAAAGAAGCCGTTGAAATCACAAGCGAAAAGACTTCACCAGAAGGTATCGAGGAAGAAGATGAAGAAGGAGAAGAATAAACATTAAGATGGTGCCTATATTTTGGAGCTATTTAATATTAACGATTTGGTAAACTCTATTATAATGCTTTTTGTAGTTTTGGATCCTTTTACTGTAATACCGTTTTATATTCCTACAGCAAATTTATTACCAAAAGATAAGAGGCCTAAATTTCTAAGAACTTTAATACTAGCTGCAGTTTTCATGCTATTAGCATTCACAATAATAGGTGAATATGTATTTAAAATACTAGGAGTAACCTTTAATGATTTTAGAATAGCAGCAGGATTAATTTTATTAGTATATGCAATTTCTAGCCTTTTTGACATAGAAATAGGTGCTCCAAAAAATACTCCTGAGAATATTGAAAAAGAAGCCATAGTTCCATTGGCTACTCCATTATTGGCTGGACCAGGAAGTATCTCAACAGTACTATATATAAGATATTCATACGGATATCCAATAGCATTAATAAGCATATTTGTAAATATCATTCTTGCTTATTTAATTTTATATGGCGGTCAATACATAATGAAGCTTCTAGGAGAACATGGAGCTCTATTGGTGGATAAATTTATGAGCTTGATATTAGCAGGCTTTGCAATTAGTATTATAAGGGCTTCTATTATGAGTCTAATATAACAGCAAGTTGTATTTAAATCTCTGACCTCCTCCCCGCCCTGAAGGGCGAGTTTCCTGAGGTCTCAAGGGTTACACCCCTTTTATGGGTGCTACTCTGTTATGTTCTACGATAAAAGATAGGGGTTTCTTTATTGATGCTAAGACTTTACCTGTT
>Ga0080003_1001664_pt1 | contig 11340 bp, 10 predicted proteins | sample JossMetagenome_FD_69206 | JGI IMG/M metagenome (GOLD analysis project Ga0080003, IMG submission 69206) | Hot spring microbial communities from Joseph's Coat, Yellowstone National Park, USA - JC2_E (SPADES assembly) (version 2) | ecosystem: Environmental > Aquatic > Thermal springs > Hot (42-90C)... | reverse complement strand
GTCCTTGGCTACTACGGTTTTCCTTTCCAAAACCCAACGGGCAGTCCTACAGCCCTCCTAGGTACCTCCAATGGTCCGGTCTACTTCGTAGGCTTGGAATTTGTCTATAGCTTCTAAGTAGGCGGTAAAGAACAAAAAAGCTTAGCGAAGGAAAAAAATAATGAAGATCAGCAGAAGTGTGGTTGGATTATGGCTATTAAGCTTTTTTATGGAGAGTTTTCTGGTTATTTATGCAGGGGAAGTGGAAGGAGAAGGAGAAAGTAGTGGAGAGCCTGCATCTTTGCAGAATTTGGAGTTTAATGATTCGAAGGCTATTAGCTCTTCTAAAGAGGTCGAAAAGCTAAAGAAAATTCTTGAAGAAGAAGGCATGGCGGCTGTCCAGGCGAACAATCCAGGTATTAAATTAAGTGGGTATGTGGAGGCTAGCTATACGTATAATTTTATAGCTGCTCCATCGTTCAATAAAATTCCCCTAGTGTTTGCTAACCCAGCAATTTCAGGTCTCCATGGACCGGCTGCCGCTCAACCTTTTGTTCCCGCCTATCCAGCTTTACCTCTAAGATTTACCACGGACGGGATTCCTGGTGGAGCCTTTAATTTTAACCAACTAAAGGTGGCCTTGGAAAAACCTCTTACTGATGAAAATAAGTGGCAAGCTGGATTTAGAGTGGATATGATCTTTGGGCAAGACGCCGCACTGGGTGAACCGGACGCGGTCATGGGTATTGGAAACACGTTCAATACCGGATCAGGATTTAATTCCAGTGGGATTTTCTTAGAGCAAGCCTATGTGCAGTTTAAAGCACCTATTGGTGATAAAAGCCTAGAAATCCATATTGGTCAGTTTGCTTCCCCTATAGGTCTGGAGGTGATGGAAAGACCAGCAAACTTTAATTTTTCCTATGGTATTCTCTTCAATAACTTCGAACCATTCACGATGGTTGGCGGAGAGGTGTTCTATAAATTTAATGATAATTGGACAACTCGCTGGGGACTCACCAATGGGGGCTGGAATGTGTCGCGAGCAGGCTATCCTTATTTTGGCTATACAAACAACATGATTAATAGTGGGGAAGGCATTGTGCTCTTTAATATGTGGGATTATACCTCCAAAGACAAACTCTTTTTAAATACATTTGGCTATGCGTTTGCACCCAATAGTGTTAATCCACCAGGCTTTGGATCAAGTCCTAATGGGAGTTATGTGGGGGCCTATGACATTGGGGGAGACATCGTTCCAAGCGCTTATAATAACAACGGACTTTTCATGGAATTTAACGATTTTGGAACTTGGATCCCGAAGTTTGTTAAAGACCAAAAGCTCGAGTTTGCTTATGAGTTAGTCGGCGGCTTTTCGAACCGGATTGGTCCCTCCGGGATTGCGCAGCTAGGTGCCCCTACCCAAACCGCTCTCTCCATCTTTCCCGTGAATTACCCTCTTTACGGTTTTGAAGGTTCCACCAGTTTCTTTGGCATAGCCATTTATCAGATTTATAAATTCAATAAGGTCTTTAGCATGGCCTGGAGAGAACAATATGACCATGCCAACCGAAACCAGATTTTTTCAGATATGCTTTTCCCCATGAATATCTACAGTGTTACGGTGGACTGGAGATTTGACCTAGCGGATAATTTTATGATTCGAATAGAAAACCGGGCTGATTACGGAAAGGGGTTTATGAATTGGTATTATCCAGCGGTAGGAATAGCTCCCGCTACCGTTGGATTAAATGGAAACGGACTTGCGCAGCCTTCCAGTGGGCCTTTTTGGTTCGTCGCTGTGGATGTCGTATATAGTTACTAGCCCCTTCTCATGCAGATGCACTAGGTCCTTGCTTGGATAAAAAAAGTTTTTTAAAAAAAGTTGAACGAAACAAAAATAGAAGGCGTTTAAAATAATAAAGAAAAGAATTTTTTGTTTCCTCCTCCTCTAGATATTGAACTTATAAAAGAAGGGTAGCCTGGTATGCTGCCCTTCTTTTTTTTAAATTGAATAAACGAAGAGAAAAAAATTTTTTTGAACAAATCTCAAAATATCGGGGTATCAATATATGAATAACCTCTGAACGATCGTTTTCCTCCTCTGACGATTCCCGGCCAAGCGGCGCTAAACACTAGCGCCGCTCTTCTTTTTTCTTCTTACAACATTTTCTTTTGCTAAAGCAACAAGTTTTTTGTAATGGAGTTGCTTTTTTTTCTTCGGTTGTTATAATAGAATTTTTTAACGAAAAAGGAGAAATTTGGGAAAGAAGCAATGGCGCTTTTAGTTCAAAAATATGGCGGGACCTCTGTTGGCAGCGTGGAGCGGATAAAGAACGTAGCCGAGCGAATTGCTCAGTATTATAGGCAAGGACATGATTTGATTGTAGTTGTCTCTGCAATGTCAGGAGTAACCGATCAGTTATTACAGTTAGCTGCTCAACTGCATCCGGAACCTTCGGAAAGAGAAATTGATGTGTTGCTCTCGACAGGAGAACAAACAACCATTGCTCTGCTTTCGATTGCTCTTCATGCTTTGAAAATACCGGCTGTGTCGCTGACGGGAGCGCAGGCTGGAATTGTTACAGATGGGAAGCATACCAGAGCAAAGATCCTGAACATCAGCCCTAAACGAATCAAAGAACTACTCCAACAGAGAAATGTCGTCGTTGTTGCGGGTTTTCAAGGACAGAACGTTGAGGGGCATATTACTACGCTGGGGAGAGGGGGATCTGATCTCACCGCCATAGCCCTTTCGGCTGTCTTTCATGCCGAATGCTGTCAGATTTATACGGATGTAGAAGGGGTGTATACGGCTGATCCAAGGATTGTGCCAACGGCTAGGAAAATAGATGAAATCAGTTATGATGAGCTTCTTGAGATGGCAGCATCGGGTTCTAAAGTGATGCAAGCCAGATCGGTAGAGTTCGCCAAAAAATTCAAAGTACCTTTTGAGGTGCGCTCAAGTTTTACTAACGAACCAGGAACAATAGTGAAAGAAGAGGTTAGTGCCATGGAAAAAGTTGTCGTTCGGGCTGTGAGCTTGGAGCCTAGTCAAGCAAAAGTAACCATTCTTGGGGTTCCTGATAAACCCGGTATTGCTGCTAAGGTATTTTGCCGGCTTGCAGAGGCGGAGATTAATGTCGATATGATCGTTCAAAACATTTCCGATCATGGGCTAACAGATATCACCTTTACCGTTCACAAGAATTTTCTTAAGAAAGCGTTAGTAGCACTGCAGTCAGTCGTTTCAGAAATCTCTGCAAGGGAGGTTCGGGCGACCGAAGGCATAGCGAAACTCTCAGTCGTTGGTATTGGGATGCGTTCGCATAGTGGAGTGGCTGCTAAGCTTTTTTCTTCTCTTGCCGAAGCGGGGATTAATGTAGAGATGATTTCAACAAGCGAAATCAAAATTTCAATCATTATCGATGAAAAGGAAGGGAAAAGGGCAGCTCAAATTGTGCATGACGCTTTCCAACTGAATCATTCCCTCTAAAAGTAGGCTTAGGAAGAAGGAATCATTTCAAGCAGCATTTGGGCCTGATTAGCAAAGGGGCTTATAGCATTATGAGAAAGGAATTTCTCGAGTAGTTCTTTTGCCGGGCCATACTCTTTTTTCTGGATCCGTATCTGCGCCAACCTTAAGATGGCAAGAGCTCTATAGGCTTCGGTGTCTTTTTTTTCTAAAATCCTTTGGTAAAGAAGAAGTGCTTGCTCGGTTTTCCCTTGGCTTTCCAAGCATTCGCCTGCTCCGAGCATAGCACCCGCTTCCAGGGGATGGCCTGGAAAATGCTCAAGAAAGAATTGAAAGGTAGATAAGGCCTCAGAAATCGCTCCTTTTTCATAGAGGCTAGCTGCAATTTGTAAAATCCATACCGCTGCTTGCTTGTTGGACAGATGGGCTTTGGCTATCTTTAGTTTCTCTTCGTTAGTTTTGGCAGCCTGGTAGCTAAGAATAACCTTCTCCCAGTTGGCTTTGGAATGTTCCATAGCAAGCTTGTAGCCAAGAAGTCCTAAGGATAGAAGAAGGAATAAGGAAACCGTTCCAATAAGGAACAAGGTGCCGGAGGGAGGTCTACGGTTTGGGAAAGGATTCATGGTTGGTTCTAATCCACTAAGATATGTTTAATAGAAGCGAAGAAAAACCAAAAAATAATTTTTATTTTTTCTCGAAAAAAAATAACTTCTTAAGCAAGCGCTCCATAACAACCGCCGCTTTAGCTCAGAGGTAGAGCAACGCTTTCGTAAAGCGTGGGTCGTGGGTTCGAATCCCACAAGCGGCTCTTCTTTAAATTGGAGTTCATTCCATCTCTTGCTTTTTATTTGATCATCAAACAAACCAAAAGGCACTCAGAAAAAAACGGAATGGTAAAAAGAATTGGCTCTATAGTATTTTGGGTTTTAATTAGAAAAAAGTAGGAAAAATTCAATAAAGGAGCTAAGGTAGAATGTGCGGTCGGTTTTCCCTCAGAGCTTCTCCAAGAGTGATCCAGTCTGTTTTTAAGGTAGAAACGCTTCCCGATTTTTCACCTCGCTACAATATCGCTCCTTCTAGTCCTATTTTAGTAATAAGACAGGGAATAGAGAAAAGAGAAGCCCTTTTTATGCGCTGGGGACTCATCCCTCATTGGGCTAATGAAGCAAAGACCGATTGGCGTACGATTAATGCAAGAGCTGAAACGGTACAGTCCAAACCCACTTTCAGAGAGAGTTTCCGCAAAAGAAGATGCTTGATCCCTGCAGATGGTTTTTATGAATGGCAAACAGAAAATAAGAATAGAAAAATCCCCTGGTACATTACCCTGCCTTCTGTTGAAGTCTTTGGGTTTGCCGGGCTTTGGGACCGGTGGGAAAAAGATGGCAAGCGAATCGAATCTGCTACAATTATTGTTACCGAGGCTTGCCCGGAGTTGAAGAAAATTCATGGGCGGATGCCTGTTATTATTGATCCTCTCCATTATGACCTGTGGTTGGGAATAGAAGAGGAGAGAAAACGACAAGATTATCTTGACCTGCTTAAGCCCTGGAAGGGCAAAATCGCTTTCTGGAGAGTAAGCGTAGCGGTAAATCGAGCTGATGCAGAAGGAGAAGAATTAATCAAAGAAATCCCCGCTCCTCAATAAACAAAGAGCTGCCCATTCCCATACCAGGAAGCAAAAAAAATTGTTCATCTATAAGGCGTTGATGGAAAGCCTTGCCTTCTGTTCCTTACCAATCAAAAAGCCTCGCCTCATAGGCTTAGGTCTCTGGAAGGTGCCTTCATCGATAATCTTTTATTTGTGTATTTTTAGCTAATAGGAAAACCGCATCCTCGCTTTTGGCAAATTTATTGGTGAAGCCGCCCGCCTCCCTTTATGATTGATTTATCTAGCAAAATATAGAAGAATTAAAAATGCTTTACATTCTATATTACGATGTTGGTTATAAACTCCACTATCCACGGAAAAAATTTGGCAATCCTAGGCAAGCCTTCTGTTACAGCGTCAGCCTCTCTCCTATAGAACCCTATCCTTTCTAACCATAGATCTTAGAAATGCCACAGGTGGTAATTGTCATTGGGATGCATCGTTCAGGCAGCAGTGCGTTGATGCGAGCTTTGAGTTATTTGGGGGTGGAATTAGGCGAAGAGCTGCTTGAAGCTAGGCCGGATAATCCGAGGGGTTTTTGGGAAGACAAGGAACTTCTAGAGATAAACGAGTTATTACTTAAGGCCTGTGGGCTGCGTTGGGATAGTTGTAAGTATCCCCAGGTGGATGGATTCCAACCGGAGGTCAGACGGCTTAGGGAGAGGGCTATAGAGAGGTTCAGAGGGAAGTTGAGCTGTGGGGGTAATTTTGGGATGAAAGATCCGAGGATGATTCGGCTTTTGGAATTTTGGCATGGGGTATTTCGGGAGCTTGGGGTTAGTCCTTGTTATGTACTTTCTCTGCGGGATCCTTTATCGGTAGCTGAATCGTTGTTTAGGAGGAATGGGTTTTCGCGGGCAAAATCGTTATGTTTATGGTTATCCCATTATCTTTTGCCATGGGGGGAGTATGCCCCGTTTTTGAAAGTCGTGGTTAGTTATGACCAGTTGATGAGTCAACCGGGGGAGGAGTTAGAACGGGTAGCCCGAAGGTTGGGCTTAAGGAGGGAGCCTGGGGTTGTGGAGAGGATGCAGCAAGAATTTTTGGATCCGGCTCTAAGGCATGCGTGTTATTCGGAAGAGCGGCTGAGGGATCAGCTGGGTGGGTTTAGTTTTTTGTATACGGTATGGGAAGCTTTTGCGGGTTTGGCGTATGGGAGGCAGGAAGAGGAAGCCAAGGAAAAGATTGGGAAGCTTTCTAGGGAGAGTTTTTCCTTGAATGAACTCTTTGGTTTTGTGGATCAATACGAAAAGCTTGTAGAGAATCTCTACAATGTCCTTTACTCTTTTCCCAGTGAAAAGCAGAGTCAACGCATGGTGGATGATGCATTCCCGAAGTGTATTTTTAAGCAACTAACCAAGCTCTATACAAAGCAAGGCCTATTGATTCTAAAAAACATGGTATCTCAGTTAAAATCTAAAAACACAAAAAGAGACTAAATAGCGTCGGTTACACAGCTTCTTTTTTTCTATGGCTTCATTGTTCAATATAGCGGATCGCTGTGGCATGAAAAGCTGGAACGATTCTTGTGGGCACCGTGTCGTACATCCCTCCGGTATTATTCATCACAAAAGGATAGCCAATGGTTGTTGAATTATCTTCGACTATCAGCGCTTCGGCGCCTAATTCTCTTGCCTTCATGACTAAGACACTGATCAATTGGGTCTTTGGCGTGCCTTCTGCACTGCGGGTATCCAGCTCGGCTATCTTCAGGTATTTTCGCTTTGGAGGATGATACATTACTTCCACATAACGGGTGGGGGAATAGGTGGTTTGAGTCAATTTCTTGACTCGGATGGCTTCTTGATGCGCACAGCTTATGGCAAAGAATAAAGATAAGAAGCTAATCAGCAAATAAAAAAAAGTTTTCACACGTTTTCTTTTAGCCTATTGCGAAGTGGTGGAGACAGAAAGGGGGAAAATCTGAACGTTGCCCGCAGCAACAAGTTCCTGGACATAACGCTTAAGGTCTTCCTGTTGGATCTGTTGGATGAGCTGGGGTTTAACCTCCTCGAAAGTCGGCACTCGGAAAGGTCGAATGGCTAAGAGCTGGATGACTTCCCAGCCTAAAGAAGAAAGAATCGGTCCACCGACTTCTCCAGGCTTGAGCTTTTCGACTAAAGATAAGGCCGAGAGCACAAGCGTTAAGCTATTCTGCCAACCTAGTTCCCCACCCCTGTCGGCCGTTTGTTTTTCAAGAGATTCGCAGGCAACCAAAGAAAAGTTTTCTCCTTTCCGCAGCCTTTCCATTATTTCAAAAGCTTTCCTGCGAGTCGGCAGCACAATATGCCTGATTTTATATTCGACTTTGGGGAGTGTTTTCAGGAGTTGGAGGTAACGCTCTTTGAGTTCGCTTTCGGTAGGAGTCCTTGATTGGACCTTTTTTTGGACCACCAGTTCGGTGAGTACTTTGCGGTTTAGCTCATCCTGGGCTTTTTGGACTTCGTAGGTTTTTTCAAGTTCAAGCCTGCGGGCTTCTTGATAGAGCAATTCCTGCTGGACAATCGTTGCCAGGGCATTCTGGATCGCCTGGCTATCTGGCTTTAGGACCCCTACCTTTTTGAGTTCATTAAGAACATAAGACTTCCTTATTTCCACCCCATTGACTATCGCCAAAAGTTGGTCGTCAGTGGCAGAAGTGAGAGGTTGATTAAAGCTGCGACCTACTCCTAAGCAAAGGAAAAAAAGAAGAAAAAAAGTCCAGAAAGTTAGGCTTTTCATTAGAGTAAGCCATTATAATGATACAAGGGAGGATATTTTCAAGAGAAAACAATTTTTTTCTTTAAGGTTTTTTTTGGCTAACAGAGGCTTTTGCTGTAACCCTTGAAAGGTTTTGTTGGAGGATCGTATTTGTGGGGTTTAAAAGATAGGCTTTACTAAAAGCTAAATGAGCAGCCTCTTTTTTGCCCAGTTTTTCATAGCAAAGTCCAAGATTATGCCAGGCTTCAATAAGACCATGATCTAGAAACGCTGCTTTCTGCAAGGGATACAAAGCTTCGTTAAACCGTCCCAGATTCATGTAAGCAACTCCCAGGTGCAACCAACCCTGCGGCGTAGGCTTAAGCAGGAGCGCTTCTTTAAAAGCTTCAAGAGCTTCCTTGTGCTTAGCCAAGTGTTCTTCTTCAAGACCAAGAGCCATCCAGTTGTCTGGATCTGTGGGATCGACTGCTACCGCTTTTTTGTAAGCTAATAAGGCCTTCCTACGGTTTCTTTGGAGGGTGTAGCATTCGCCTAAAAGACGGTAGATTTGTCCGTTTTTAGGATCGAGGCTTTGAGCTTTTCGTAATAGAGGAAAAACTTCTTTGTAGTTTTTTTCTTCAATTAAATGCTTGGATCTGTTAATCAGAAGCTTTGATAAATTCTCTTTGGAGAGAGAGCGAGAAGAAAGAGCGGGCTCTTTGCTTGGGGATGCGTTGGAAGAAGTGATTGGAGATGTCTTAGGGTTTTGGCTCAGAGCTAAAGAAGAAGAGAGAAAAAAAGGAAGAAAAAAAAACAAAGAAAAAACGGTTATTGGTTTCATAGGCTAATAGGAGTATAGTATTATTTTTCTATTACCAAAAGATTTAAAAAAACTAAGCTTGAGGAGCTTCTTTTATTGTTGTATGAGCTAGTAGCTTTGTTTTATTCTTTCTTTCCCATTTTTTTATGAAATGTAGCGTGGTTTTTTTTCTTTTTGTCTTCTGCTTGCATTGCTTATGCCTCAGCGCGATTGCCCAGAAAGAGTCTTCTTCTGAAAACAGCGACTTGGCTACGGGATTTCCCCCTTTGCCTTCCAACCAAGAAAAAGAAACTTCTTCCAGGGTCGATTCTCAAGAGATTCAGTCCGCTGAAGCTGCGCCTTTTAGCCTTCCAAAAGAAGATGTAACTATCAAGCCCATAAAATCCCAACAGCAGAAAACCCGGCCGATCGTCGTGCTTTCTAATGGCTATACCTACATTGTAACAGGCAATACGGTGCTTTCTAAACGTTCGATTCAAAAAGCGCTTCGATTAGCTACTGGCCCAGAAGATGCGGTGAACAAGTTGAAACTGCTCTACCAACAAAAAGGCTATTTTCTAGTGACTGTGCGCAGTGTGGCTATGGGTAAAGAAATCGAACTGGAAGTCATTGAAGGAATGATCACCACCATCCATGCTCCTAAGCCCTTGGACCTGTTTTATTATGGCCTTAAAAACCGGCGCAGTGTCCAGACAAGCGATGTGATCCGGGATAACATCAATGCCGAGAAGTATGCGAACCGCCAACAGGAGCAGCCTAAAGTGAATTTTGAACCGGGTAAGGATTTTGCTACAAGTGAAATGTTTGTGGAAGCGCAGCCGGTTCAAACTTTTACGCCTAATGTTCTTGATGAAGCCAAGCCATGGGATACCTCCGTAATGTTTGGAAATTATGGGACGAGGTTTGTTTCTCGCTACCTGACCGATCTTTACGTTGGGTATCGGCCGGGCTATGGGCTGCAGATTACTGGGGATCTATCCTATGGGCTGACCGGCTTTGATACCTATAGTAATGGAGGACTTTATTATGCTGGCACTTTTGGCCTTTCCTGGGCTTCTCCGTTGGGGCTTTATGGAGTGACTTACCGGCAGATGCATTTTCAGGAGGGGCCCAATGCCCTGGGGCTATTCAATATCCCTGGAATGACTCCAGAACTGGCTACACTCCTTGCTTCAGGAAGTACTGGGGATTTGCGTTACTGGCAGATTTATGGGCAGCAGATCGCTTATGCTAGTGAATCGATCCGTTGGACCTTTGATGAGTATCTGTCTTTGACTAATTTCCAGGATTATTTTATTTTCCAGCACCTCTACGCACAAGACTACAATGAATTTCAGATCGGTAGTTCGTTCAGCCAGAATTTTAACGGTTTTGGTAGACCCGCTCGGTGGGATGCGGGCATTCATTATGTTCATGCCTTTTCGCATGGAGGTTTTCAGGTCTTAGACCAAACGGTTATTACCCCTGGGGCGCCTTTCCCCTATTTTAGCTATTTTAAGGCTAACTTGGATTACGTTCAAAGTTTGCCTAAGGGGATGAGTTTTATGGTTTCAGGCTATGGGCAGCTTTCCGAGAACACGCTACCCATTATGGACATGTGGATTTTGGGGGGGATGGGCAATCTTTCGGCATGGTATCCTGCGGTGCTTTTTGGAGATACGGGATTTATTGGTCGCACCGTGCTGTATTCGCCGACGTGGAAAGTCTGGGGCTTTACGATCAACGCTTCAGGCTATACGGAGATTGGGGGTAGCCGGTTTAGCTTTGTGGCGCCGGGACCGGAGGGAGCGGCCTTACCCGCTTGGCAGTATTTGGGGGATGTAGGGGTAGGATTGGATGTTGTGCACCGGTATGGGACGACTCTTAGCGCCTATGCGGCTTTCCCAATAATGTCTATTAATGTACCGGTGGATCAGCGGAATTATGCTACAGGAGGAAGAGCAGCTATTCTGTTTGTGTTAAGACAAAATTTTTGATTTTTTTTGTTGACGGTTAGAAAAGGAATAGAGAACATGAGGACAATATAAAGGAGGGAAGGAATAAGCAAATATTTTATTTTTTTTATTATTTTTTGGTTGACAGAGAGAAAAGAAAGCTAGCTAACACTCCAGCGAGTCTAAAAAATTAAAAATAATTCAAGGAGGAAAACTAAAGTGAATAGAAAGTTCTTAAGAAAACTCTACAAGGCGCTTTTAATTTTAGCGGCTGGGCTATGGTTAAGTCTGGGGCAAAAAGGTTGGGCAATCCCGGGATTTGGCCAGCTTCCTGGTCATGGAGTGGTAGCTAATGGGGTAAGTGGCGTGAGTTATAACTTGACAGCTACTAATCAGGCAACGCTGACGGTATCAGGTCCAACGGCGATTCTCTGGCAAAGTTCAGGAGGCACTTTAAATGTGACTGGTTCTGGTCCTGGGTTTAATATTGGTCAAAATGCCACTTTAACTATAACTGGTATTGGTACTGCTGTTTTTCCGGTGTTAAACGTGGATGTCACGGGGAATCCATCCTACATCATGGGGACCTTAAAAACTGGTTATGGTACCACTGTATTTGTGGCTAATGGCAGTGGGATTATTGTTGGTTCGGGTGCAACCATAACTGCGGTAGCAGGCATAGGGCTTTTGGGGTATGATCTTTCAGGCCAAGCTAGTAGTTTTACTGGGACAGTGAGTGTGTTTCCAACAACGACTGGTTCATTTGTCACGATTCAGTCTGGGGCAAGTATAAGTTCTGGAG
>Ga0080003_1001663_pt1 | contig 11344 bp, 16 predicted proteins | sample JossMetagenome_FD_69206 | JGI IMG/M metagenome (GOLD analysis project Ga0080003, IMG submission 69206) | Hot spring microbial communities from Joseph's Coat, Yellowstone National Park, USA - JC2_E (SPADES assembly) (version 2) | ecosystem: Environmental > Aquatic > Thermal springs > Hot (42-90C)... | reverse complement strand
AGAGAAATGCATATAAGTGTACGTATACGTATAACATTCGTATTCATACACGTATACGTATAGACATTCGTATACGTATTCGTACTTCATATTCTTACTGTTATTACGTATTTCACACTGACACTCGTTCTTCCTTTTATTTTATAGATATATTTCATACCCCCGAATTCCGGGGGGTCATGTTTCACGCTCGAACTCGTGCTTCCTTTTATTTTATAGATATATTTCGTACCCCTGAATTTCGGGGGGTTTTTTCGTATTTCGTACTTCACACTTCGTACTTCGGATGTCCGTACGTCATAGTACGTGCTATCACTCATTCGTTCTCTTACGTCATAGTCCACGTTTCGGGTTTCTCTCGTTTCCGGTCTACAATTGACGCAGACGCACGCGATTGCTCGTAGTCCGCAGTCCGTGCTTCGGACTTCGTGTGTTCGGGGTTCGTAGTACACACTGAATTCCATGCGACCTCTTACTTTTTAATTTTCATTTTCCTTTATTTAAACTTTTCGCCTCGTTTTTTTTATTCAATCAAAAGTTCGAATTTCGAACTTTATACTTCGATTTTCGTTTTTCCATTTATCATAAATCGTACTTCGAATTTCGTACTTCTTATTCATTTTTTTGTTTTATTTTTTCTTTTCGGAAAACGATAATTTTTTAAGTTTTGTATCCTTTATTTTCGATATGCATGGGGTTTCCGTTATCTCTAATGATGGGAATATTTTAAAAGTTCTAGTTTTTCCGTCTAGATATATTTCTGAAGCCTATCTTGATACTCTAGCAGAAGATTTTTCTAAATTAGGTTATCAAATTAAGTTAGATTATAGAGACGGTAAACGAGTTTTAATCATTTCCGATAAAGTTATTATTACAAGTGAGTGAAACATGATAGTCCATGTCTTAAACGTTATTGATAATGATGGTAAAATCCTTGTCCAAAGAGAGTTTAGTAACTCTGTTGAACGTCAAAATTATGCTGATGTATTGGTTGATATAATTTCTTATATCGAAGGTCGTAAAGTTAAGAATGTTGAGAAAGAGCTTATAAAAGAAAATAAAGCCCTTAAAAAAGTCTTATCTTGTGCTAGAGAAATTGAGGAAAAATTTGTTATAACCGAAACCTTTGTCGAAAAAAGTTAAAAATTTTTTTCTCTATTAAACACATAGACTTTAAATAATTGTACTACGCCATGGATAATACATACAAGCTTTTATACGACTTTCTTCTATTAAACCTTCTATTAAAAATAGGAATGATGATTTACGTATTAATTCCATTAATTCCTTTGTTTTTAATTCGAGCCTTTGTGAGTTCTTTGTTTTAAATTTATTCCAAGTCCGGTCTTTTACATTTACAAAATATATTTCACTATCTTCGTATGGAAGCCATGTTTTTATATAATCTTTATCCATCCATAAAAGCCATTCTTTAAATTGGGTTTCGTTTAACGGTTTCATTTTTCTTCCGTCTAGAACATTTTTACACACATATTTCGGTAGTTCATAATCAGTTATTGTTATAATCATATTTAAATCACCATTTCTTTTCTAGTCCTTAATATTTCTTCCCATTCATTTTCCGGTATTTTGAGTTTATTTAATAACTCCTTTGCTAATTCTTCTGGTTCCGGTGGTTTCATAAATGGGATTACCGATTTCTCTATTGTTGCGTATTGGTTTCCGAGTTCCGCAATTCCTACGGCATGTCTTTTTCCTATTGCTACCATTATTTCAAGCGGTATTGTTGCTTCTGTTTGTACATAAATAGACCTCTTTGTTTTTATTTCTTTTCTGAAATGAAATGACCTTATCATGAGTTACATTTTTGTTTCCGGTTTATTTTATTTTTTACTTCCGTAAGCTTTTTTAATTTTCACTTTTTTATTAAATACGGTGTTTTCATGAAGAAGTTTTATACAAAAACCAAAGATATAAAACCTCTTTCCGAAATCCCTCCTAATGCAACATTATTATGGGAGAACGATAAATTTGCTGTTTATTACATCTACGATATCTATAACGGGGAAGTCCAATGGGTACTTGTTAATAAGACTTATGAGAAGAAGTTTGTTTCTCTTTTAAGAGGTGCAGTAATGGAGAACCATGGTCAAACCTATGTTGCTCCTAAATATATTTTAGGTAATGCTTATGCTGATGTTTATTTCGGCAACCATATGTCTTACTACATTACAGACCTTAATGATGTTAATATTCATGCTCTTGGGATTCTTAAGAGTCCTTCCGGTCAAAGAATTGTTGGTGCAGTTTTTGCTCTTCCTCCTAAAGGTGTTATTGTTATTTCCGAATACGGTTTTATCGGTCTTAAGTCAATAGAAGCCGAACTCCTCGAAGTCATTCCTGAAAATTTAAATATGTATTTGATATTTTATGACCATAATGAGATAATTTCATACGAAGATGCAAGTGGTGTTAAAGTCCAAGCACCTCCTAATCCTTACACTGTCCTTTCTTTTCAATTCAAAATTGATAACATAGGTACTATAATGACTCATAGAATGATTTTAGAGATTCCTTTAGAAATCTCTCAAAACTTTGTTGATATTCTTACTTCGATTGTTCACGATATTAAAAAATTTTTCCATGGTTTGTAATATTTTAATTAATTTTTTAGGTTTTTTATTCATTAATAAATATGGAACTGACATGCTTACTGAGGACGTTCTTTCCAAAAATCAGTTGGGATGTCTTGATTTGATAATTATTGTTTTCAGTCTTGAGAAAGCCGGAATAAAATACAAGATAAATAAAGACGGCAGTTTAACTATTTTTAATGCAGATTATGCTCTCGTTCAAGATTATTATGACCGTAAAATATGGGGTCATATTGGGGATGTTTATATCGAAGGTTATCTTGATGTTGTTACTGATTATCCTAAACTGGTTTTAACATGTAATGAACGTAGTACACGTGTAATTCCTGATGTATAATTTTTAGTTAGATTTAAAAACTTTGTATCCATTATTTTTTTAATGATAAATGAACTTTCAGTTGTTTCAAATATTTCTATAACAATTAACGATTTTAATTCTTTAGCCGTTCTCGGTGATAATGGGGTCGGTAAAACATCTTTTATTGAGAAGATAGCTTTAGTTAATGAGGAAAACCTTGAGGCTATGGTCAAGGCTAGAGGTTATGTCAGACATAAAGATTTTTTTGTTGATATTGATGGAGATAAAATTCAATGTGAAGAAGCAGGAGGTGAAAGATATTTTATCGGTCAAATCATTCCTCCCGCAAGTTATACTTATATCTGTAATGGTAATGTTAGATATAAAGTCATGATTTTTTATCCTTATACATTTATCACTGCTATTCATGAATATTATTATGATGTCCTCATAAAGCCTAAAGATAGTGATATTGAATTTAGTAATTCAATAAGTGATTTTATTGATGGTACCATTATCCGTTCAAGCAGTGATTTCCTTTATAGGAAAGATGATTTTATTACTTATCTTGATAATTTAGGTAGTGGTATAAGTAGGGCTATTAAGTTGATGTGGTTCGTTTATCATAACAAGCCTGATATCCTTTTAATTGATAATGTAGAATCCTTACATCTTCACCCTTTACGTTTTGAGAAATTCCTTAAGTGGCTCTTTTCCAGGAATTTGAAAGGAGTTATATTCACTACTAATAGTGATGCTTATATCACTCTTGCTGAATTAGATAAAAATTCCAAATTTTTATTACTTAAGAAAGATAGTTATAAGTTAATGGGTAATGATGAAGTCCTGAATTATATTGATTATGAAGATTTAAGATATACCGTATTAAAATGATAAATTAATTATTTCATGGTTTACCATTTATTTTGGTGACAATCATGAAATTTACTCATGAAAACAGGTTTATTATCGGTCTTATGGGTTTATGGGGTTTCATTGATGCTATTTCTCCTCATTATCAATATATACACCTCTTTAATATTATAATGGTTATTTGGGTTCTTTATGAAGAGATTATAACAGTGTTACAGAATCGTAATACTATTCCTACTGCAATAAGTATATCTATAGGGTTTATTTTATATAGTGCTGTACGTATGACAATTACTACCAATTTTACTGATGTGAAATCGGATATTTTGTTATTATTGGGGTTATTATTCGGGCTATGGGTTAATTACCTTTCTCTTAAGTCTCACTCTTCTAAGTAAAAAATTTATACTGTGTTTTATATTTTTTACAGGAGAGATATGTCTCAGCCAAACAACAGATTGTATCCACCAAATGTCCCTCAACCTACTCCGCAAAACAATCCTACAAACATGGCTCAACCCGACCCTACTAACATACCTCAATCTTATCCTCCTAATACACCTCCACCATATCCTCCAAATATGTCACCATACTATCCTCCATATGCCTTTCAGTCATATCCTCCTAATACACCTCCACCATATCCTCCAAATATGTCACCATACTATCCTCCATATATACCTCAGCCAAGAACTATGACTAGTAGTTCATGGTTTTCTACAAGGCTTTTAAGAATTTTCCTTATATTATTTGGTATGATGGCATTAGTTATAATTCCATTATTAACTTATTTCATAGGTACATTGATTGGTATTCATATGTCTTCCAACGATGTTAACCAAGGTTATGCTTATGGTGGTCTATTATACACTATTTATAATGCTACACATAACCCGGTATACTATCAACAGTCACAAATTTCACAATCACAAGGTATTGCTGAAGGTCAGTCGGATATCAGTACTTTACAATTTATTGGTCTTGGTATGGGTTTTGTTATGGATGTTGCTATTGTTTTTCTACTTATAAAAGAATATGAGAGGATGAGGTAACAAATATTCATAAATTGTCCTTAACTCATTTTTTTTTATTTTTCTTTTATCTCATGAAAAAATTATTAATTCATTTTTTATTATTACTCATTACGTATTTAAGTTCTTTAATTAAGGTTTCTTCCAGGTTGTATTGTGAGAATTCTTTACTTCTTTCTAATGCTTTTATTGATAAATCCTCATAACAACTTTTTCTCATCACACATTCTTTTGCTTCATTTATGGCTTCTCTTACATCGTTTTCTTTGACTATGTAATTTTCCATTTTCCATGGTTTATTTTCTTCAATTATTACGTCATAGGGGTCTATAGGTATACCTACTGCAAATTCTTTATAACTATAAGCATTAATAAATACTGCAGGTGTTCCAACCGACATAGCCTCCATTAACGGCATTCCAAAACCTTCCGATTTTGATAACGATATATAAAAATAAGACCTATGTAATAAACTATAAAGGTCACTTGTATTTAGTGTGAATATGGGTATATCATAATCACCTACGTTTGATATTACTTTTGTATTTTTTCTTAACCCCATCTTTTGTAATATGTTTAGTGTGTATTCTATTCTTTTTCTGATTATTTTTCTTTTTTTTGGTTCTGCACCTACTACTATAAACATATGCTTTTTTTCTACCGGTATTCTTCTTTCATATTCTGCGATAAGGTTATATGGAGGTCTTAATATGCCGTCTACATTTGTTATATGTCCTACTAATTTTTTTACATATTCCGAAGTTACATAGACCTTTGCCTTTTTTAAAGTACATCCACTTTCTACTAAATATGGTGTGTCTAACCATAATATCATTGGCTTATCTTTAAATATACAACTAATTGCCTCTAAGAATAATTTGGCATCTGTAATGTTGAAATATGTAGGGGTTATAATGGAATGGGTTAATTTATGGTGTTTAAACCTTTGTTTTACATTTTCAAAAAAATAATAAAAACTACATTCTTTACAAGGTACATGGACGATTAACTCTCTTAATTGCATTTCATAATAAGATTTATCTTTTCAAAAATAAGTTTATATTTAGTGGGAAAATGTCGGTAGCCCTTGGAGCAATAGCAGGTATGGCAAGTGGTGGAGCAGGAGCTATAGGTGATGCTGTCGGACGTATTATTGGTGACTTAGAAAGAGCTTTAGCGAGGTTTGGTTCTTCAGTAATTTCTGCATTTAAATCCGTTCTTGATAAAATAATAAAGGTTGCCAGTAGAGTAGCTCTTATTATAGAAAAATATTTCAGGATAGCTATACACTATGTAATTTTGTTTCTCAAACTTGGATATCGTTATATGTATAAATTTTATACTGAATTTCAGAGAGACCCCTGGAGGTCTCTACAGTTTGTAGGGACAATTGCGATACTTTTAAATAATAATTTATTCCCATAAAGTGATTCAGAATGTCTGGTCAACCTTCATTAACAGATGACCAAATAAAAGATATAGTAAGTAATATAGTGGTATCTGTTGATTTGCATGAAAATGCTATAATTCTTTCTGCGTATAAACTCGTTTCATATTTCATAAAAAATATGCCAGATATTGAAAAAATCCTAAAGGTAGATATCACTGATGATAAAAAACTTGTCGTTTATGCTGTAGCGAGGTCTAAAAACCCGTTTATAGAGTCTCTTGTTATTAAAGCTATACTAAAAAACGATATATTATCAATGCTAAAGACCAAATATGATTTAATTAAGTATGGTGACGATGTTTATATAAAAGTGTATATGCAAAACAATCAATTACAAAATATGCCTACTACAACTCTTACTGAAGGGGTTGATTTCTGATGTTCAATCCTAATATCATTATTAATATCGTTTCAAGATATATATATATTCTGCTTAATATTTTATTAATATTTTAGAGTGAGTAAAATGAAAACTCTCTCCTCAACGTTAAGAGGTGGTCTTAATATATATATCAATAAGAGACTTATTGCTTCAGTACATAATAATGTTACTGCATCTTTTATTATTTCTTTGGTTAGAGCAATATTTGGCACGTCATCGATATATAGTGGATATTTTGAAATGCCATCAACTGCTGTAGTGAAATTAACATATGAAAATACACCTGTAACAACATCAATTATGTCTCATGTGGCGTTTACGGAAGAAACAGTTGCTGGACTTGAGCATACACGTATAATTTATAGTTTTAGTGATGCATCTAGGACTAAATATTCATTTGATTCATTGGAACTCTGGTCTGCTTCTACTCACTCACTCTTGGCACAAATATCTAATGCTGTACTTGATACTCCTTTGCGTAAAAATCCAGAAGATGTCATACAAATTGATTGGTGGGTAGAGATGATTAGTGGACAGCCATTTTCGAATATGTTAACATATCTTAAACAACAACAGGCTAAAAATTGTCCATCTACATGTGATTTAAATCTTGTTTTACCTAATTTAACATACGGTTATAGTGTATTTAATATATATTTTTCCCTACTTGCTCTTCCCAATATCATAAATGTTTCTAAAGATATTAAAACACCACTTACTAGTTTTTTCAATCAAAGATTGACACAAGCTAGTAATGTAGAACCACAAGGTATTACGAACATCATTTGTTATGATATCTGTAATTGTCAAGTTAAAAATACTGAAGCATCTGGGTTTGTTAGTGAATCTGTTGATAATAAATATGTATATGTTGCTTATAATTTCAATAACCCTTGTCTTCCAGGACAATATGTAATACCAATAACCACATTATCACTTGGTAACAATTATATAGCACAATTTGCTGTTGCACCTGTGCCTTCTCCCGGTATTGGTAAATCTGCCTTTGTAATAAAGGTACCTTATGGAGAGTTAACTTTAAATAACCTTTTCACTCATCAAGGTGAGTGAAATGTCTTCTACAATTTCCTTAGCTCAACCCGCATATACAAATGACTTTATGAAAGCTCTACTTGAATATTCTTTTCCTCTTAATTCCAATATCCCTCCACAACCTAATGGATATCAAGTTAACGTCTTATCAACCGGTAGTATGGTAGACCAGACAACTGATGTACAAATTAGTGGTTTCAGTGACCAATATTCAAATGGTAGTGAAGTTACCACAGTTACATTTCTAGCAACATTCAGTAACACGAATTCATATCAGTTTAATGAAGTCCAATTTTACACTCAAGTAAACGGACAGAACTTTTTAGAAGTTGCTGATTTCGTGTTCTCATCTACTGTGTCTAAACCTTCGGGCTATGTGTTAGTATTATCAATTAGTTTCAGTATATCTGCAAGTGATGGTTTTAGAAAGGTGGTTTCAGATGCAATAAATCAATGTCAAAGTGTTTGTACGAATGTAGATTGTTATCAAAATGCAAATAATCTGGCTTCCAATCCTCTTCCATTTTTTGTCGGAAATTTCGTCTTTATATACCTCCTCGGAGTTACGATTAATTATCTTAAATCACTTCCTAATATTCAACAATATGCACAACAATACACTAATTGTTTAAATCAATGTAACAATTCATGCCAATCAACTGGTTCAAATGCATGTTCTTTATGTCCGACTAAATGTCAATTATATTTAGAATCTAATCCTATAGCTATATATATATATTCACAAAATATTTCTAATATGACTGACTTACTTCCTATACCTCTCAATAATAGCAGTCTTCAAGGGATTCTTGTGAATTTTTGTAATCTGACGTCTCAATCATTTAAATTTCAGATTGGTAGTAGTTCAATAAATCAATATATGAATTTAGTAATAGATATTACTATTCCTACTATAAACGGTTCTTTCGGTGGTAGTGATTGTGGTTTACAAGTTATACTGTTTACAAATTCTGCTGGATATTATACATTTAATTTGACTATCTATCTTGGTGCAACGTTACAATCAGGTACAACAATTCAGTTAATTGCTACTATATCACAGTCTTCATAAGGTTAGGTGAGTGAAATGTCTTCTACAATTTCCTTAGTTCAACCCGCATATACTACCGGTTTTCTTTCGACTATACTTAAAAACATGCTCGTTTTTGATACTAATTCTTATCCACAACCTAACGGATATCAAGTTAATGTTCTTTCTTCAGGTAATACTGTAGACCAGACAACTAATGTTAAAATTAGTAATTATATTGACCAATATTCAAATGGTAGTGAAGTTACCACAGTTACATTTCTAGCAACATTCAGTAACACGAATTCATATCAGTTTAATGAAGTCCAATTTTACACTCAAGTAAACGGACAGAACTTTTTAGAAGTTGCTGATTTCGTGTTCTCATCTACTGTGTCTAAACCTTCGGGCTATGTGTTAGTATTATCAATTAGTTTCAGTATATCTACTCCTCTTTCAGTTATATTCCCTTCCATTAGTTTGTTAGATGCATGTAATTCGAATTGTCCTAATGTGAACTGTAATAATGTTGTGAACAATGTTCCTTTATATGTTATACCGTTTTCATTATTTAATTTCATCTTCATATACCTCCTTGGTATCACAATCGATTATCTTAAATCACTCCCCAACGTCTCAGAATACGCACAACAATATAATAGTTGTATAAATCAATGTTTCAATTCATGTAATTCAGGTGGTTCAACTCCTTGTCAATTATGTCAATATAATTGTCAATCATCTTTAGCATCAAACCCCATAGCTATATTTATAGTTTCACAAAACATTTCAAATTTGAATGACCTACTTCCTTCTGCTAATGTTGAAATAGAGGCTGTTAATGTTTGTCAAGGATATGTGGATACGTATTCATATGGAAACCCATCTAATGTCCCTCCCATCAATGTAGATACATCTAATCCGGCTCAAATAACGGGCACATGGTTAATTTCTTTTCCCGGTATTAGTAGTCCATATAATGCATTATATCCTTGGATTTATCCACCATCAGGTGGAAATTATACCCTCGGCATCCTTTATTTCCAAGGTACTCCATCATCATCCGGTACTAAATTCATTCTTACTGTTACGTTATCACAATCTTGATGATGACAATGTTTTTTGTATATTCTACCTTTTCATTGATTTACAACAGTATAAAAAATATACCCCAATGTTGGTAATTAATGTAGTAGAGGAGTAAGAATGTCGTTCTTCTTATCGGCAGGTCAGGCAATTGTTTCAGGTATATCATCGATAGCTTCAGGCGTATTATCAGACATCACTTCCGTTTCAAATGGAGTTAATAACGCATTTACTACATTTGTACAGTTTATACAACAACTACCTTCAGACCTTCAGAATTTCTTTCAATCTTTAGGAGGTGCTATAATAGGTTTTGGACATACGATTGGGGCATACCTTTGGGATGGAATGCAACGTATATCTAACAGTATCTCATCATTAATGACTCCTGTAGAAAGGGGGTTAGAAACAGTTGCTTCGATTATAATGAACGCTTTAGGTTTGTTATGGAATGACCTAAAGACTTTTGCATCTAATATATACAATTCCATTATTTCTGCAATAAGCGGTATTATATCTTTTATACAACCTGTCTTTAATGATATAAAAAATGTAATGACTAATGCTTACAACTTTTTAACCACTGTTATTACGGACATATATTCCATGTTTGCTACGATAGCTAATTTCTTTCTTGACATGCCCACATTCTTTCAAAATGCTTCACAATACCTTAACTCATTATTTAATGACCCGGGCAATCAACCGAATTTATTGACAATGATACCAAACATAATTGCCGGTGAAGTGTCTAGGATTGCTGGTGCAATGCCTAAAGTAATAAGTTATAATACATATATGCAATTATTACCTAAGATAGCTAATGGTATTGCCAACTACCCATTGTTTGGTAGTGGGTTTAAAGGTCTTTTAGGGAAGGCATTACTTCTAATAGGTTCACCTTTCATTACCGCTTTAATTTCTGTTGCAACTGAATCATTAATGCAATCACTCTTTAACCCCGCTCAAACTACACAAACCATATCAAGACCATCTCAACCACAAATACAGACACCTCCGAACTTACCATCTATTCAGATATCACAGCGTTCTATAAGTACCTCTTCGGTGTCGGATATATCACAATTACAATTATCCAATCTAACTGTAGAACAATTAAAGTTACAGTTAGAGAGACCTAATACTACTGGTGTCCTTATAGAAGACATAATTGAAATGGGTACTCAAAATGGCGGTACTGTTGAACTAGTTTCTGGGTATGTAACCTTCCAGTCAAGTAGTACATTTAATAACATTAGTCAGAGTATGTTAATGGATGTAACATTTTCGAACCCAATTAATTCATCCGGTAGTTCGAGTGGTGGTTCAGGTGGTGGTTCTTCCAGTGGTTCAGGTGGTGGTTCTTCCAGTACTCCACCAACCAGTACTCCACAACAACAACAATATAACATTAGTCAGAGTATGTTAATGGATGTAACATTTTCGAACCCAATTAATTCATCCGGTAGTTCGAGTGGTGGTTCAGGTGGTGGTTCTTCCAGTGGTTCAGGTGGTGGTTCTTCCAG